>JAABUN010004647.1_pt1 | contig 18290 bp, 14 predicted proteins | sample 5559311 | NCBI WGS metagenome assembly JAABUN01 (sample SAMN10711877, study PRJNA513370) | rock metagenome | isolation source: Antarctica rocks | place: Antarctica: Victoria Land, Siegfried Peak sud | reverse complement strand
CCACAGCTGGTGCAAACGTACCTCCTTCGTGGGGTACACCGGCCCGGACGGGGCCGTCGGGCGTCAAGCAGGACCATGGTCTTGCTGGTCCGAGAAGCCTCCGGATTCATCCGGGGGAGTCGTCACTCGGGTTCTGTACAGATCGGCCACGGTTCGTCCTGCGGCCAGAGAAACCGTCCACCAAACTTGCTTGCGTTCGCCGGTGGTTCGGGGCCAGATCGTGGATGTAGCCGCACCGTTTGCTTTGCTAATGCGGCGAAAGCCGGGATCTCTGCGGCGATATCGATTCGTGGCGCTGGAGTTGTGCGGACCATCCGGCTATTCCCTTTGACCGTTATTGGTCGCGCGGGCGCTCGAGCCAGTCGAGCGCCGTCTGCCCGAGATCGACGATCGGGCCGCGCACCTCGCTGCATGGCGGCAGGGAGGTGATGAAGCCGCGACCATAGCGTTTCGAGAGGACGCGACGGTCGAGGATGGCGCAGACGCCGCGATCGGTCGCGCTGCGGATCAGGCGCCCGAAGCCCTGCTGGAAGCGCAGGATCGCGTGCGGCACCGCGTAATCGCCGAAGGGATCATCGAAGCCCTCGCCGCGCGCGGCAAAGACCGGGTCGCTCGGCACGGCGAAGGGGAGGCGCGTGATCGCCAGCACGCTCAGCGCATCGCCGACCACGTCCACCCCTTCCCAGAAGGAGGCCGCGCCGAGGATCATGGCGCGCGGGTTCGCGCGGAAGCGTTCCAACAGTTGGCGCGGGTTCCCGTCGATTCGCTGGCCGAGGGTCAGTACACCGGTCCGTTCGAGCGGCCCCTTGATCGCGCGGTAAGTTGTTTGCAGGGCGCTGTAGGAGGTGAAGAGGATCAGCGCGCGCCCCTCGGTCGCGGCGCAGAGAGTCAGCAGCGCCTCGTTGAGCGCCTTCTGATAGCCGGGCGAGCCGGGCTCCGGGATGTCGTCGGCGAGGTAGAGGAGGGCGTTATCCCGATAATTGAAGGGGGAGGGGACGCGCAACTCGCGGACGCGCGCCGCGCGGGCTTCCCCGATTAGCCCCAGGCGTGCGCGGATGAAGTCGAGCTTCCCCTCGGTCGCCATCGTCGCCGAGGTCAGGATCACGGTCCGCTTCTGGTCGAAGAGCGCGCGCCCCAGCGCCGGGCCGACGTGCAGCGGCGCGGCGTGCAGCGTCACCCGGTCGTTCCCCGCCGCGATCCAGTAGACCATGTTCGGGTCCGGTCGCCCGACCGCCGAGCTGCCATGCAGGCGCAGCTCGGCGTTGGCGCGACCCGCGAGGGTCAGCTCCATCAGCAGGTCCTCACGCCCTTCTAACTCCTCCCCGACTGCATCCAGCGCGAGGAGGACGCCGGTGAGCCCCTCGGCGATCCGCAGCAGCGGGCCGTGCAGCGCCTCCCACGCGCCGGAGACGACCGCCCAGTCGTCCCCTTCGCGCGACTCTTCGAGGAGGCGAAGACGCTGATCGTACGATCCGCCCTCCGTGCCATGCGCGGCGATAAAGGCCGCGAGGCGTGTGAAGAAGATCGTCCCCGCGCCGCGCGCCTCCTCCGCCGCGCGCCAGACCGGCTCCACCGTCTCGTCCACGCGGCGCTTCGCCTCGCGCGCCGCCTGCCCCTTCGTCACGTTGAGGCGCGCGCGCAGCTCTGCCAGCGCCCCGATCGCGGGCGTGGCCGCCGCACCGCGTCCGCCCGCATCGCCGCGCGTGTTGATCGGGGGGCGGATCTGGTCCAGGTGGGCGTTCAGGCGGCTGGCGTCGATCTCGAAGCCGAACTGGCGCGTCGCCTCGGCCTCCAGGTGGTGCGCCTCGTCGATGATCAGGTGCTGATAGGGGGGGAGGACGCCGCCATCGGTGCCGAGATCGGAGAGGAGGAGGGCGTGGTTGACGACGACGATCTGCGCGCTCTCCGCCTGCCGCCGCGCGCGGTAGAGGAAGCACTGCCCGCGTTTCTGGAAGATGCACTGCGAGGCGACGCAGGCCCCCTCGTGCTCGGCCAGCTTGTTCCAGGCGCGCTGCTCGTCCGGCAGCAGCAGCAGTTCGGCGCGGTCGCCGCTCTCGGTCTCTTGCAGCCAGACCATCGTCTTCGCCAGCAAATGGGCGTCGTCGCCATCGAGTTGCGGGCTCTTGCGGAGGGCGAACCAGCGGCGCAGGCAGAGATAATTGGCACGGCCCTTCAGCAGCGCCGCGCCGAACTCACTCGGTAACTGCGCGTGGCGTTCGCCTTCCCCCTCCTCGTCCGCCCCCGGCACCTCGTCGTCGCGCGCGATCTGCGCCAGGACGCGCAACACGTCCGGGATGTCCTTGCGGAATAGCTGATCTTGCAAGCCGATCGTCGCGGTCGAGATCACCACCGTCTCGCCGCGCTCCGCCGCGTGGATCACGGCGGGGATCAGGTAGGCGAGACTCTTGCCAGTGCCGGTGGAGGCTTCTGCAGCGAGCAATTGTCCGCCATTGAACGCCTCCGCCACCGCTTCCATCATCCGCAGCTGGCTGTCACGGTACTCGTAGCCGGGGAAGGCGCGCGCGAAGGCCCCATCCGGGGCGAAGAGTGCCCGCAGATCGGCGGAGGCGATCGGCGCGGTCGAGCCGGTCGGTTCGAGGCGTTCCGGGCGCGCTCGCGGCATCAGGAAGAGGGTGTCCATCGAGCGCTCTTCGCTCAGCGCCCGCCCGGCGAGCTGTTGCCGCAACGATGCCCCGATCGCGCCGACCGGTGCGCCCATGCCCTCGCGGGTCTTCTCGCGCGCCAACTCGCGGACGAGCGGGGCGAGCGGCGACTGTGCCGTGGCGAGCAGGCGGCCCATCTCCCCGATCGTCTCCGCGTCGAACTCGTTGAGGCGGTCTAGCAGATGGCGAAAAACTTCCACCGTGACCGCGCAATCGGCCAGGGCGCGGTGCTCGACCGGCAGCGCCACGTCGAGGCGCGCGGCGATCTGACGCAGGCTATAGGCGGGGAGGCCGGGGAGGGTCAGCGTCGCCAGCTCGAAGGTGTCGTAGAGGGGGTTGGCGATCGTCAGCCCGGCGGCGCGCAGCATGTCCACATCGAGCCACACCGATTGCCCGACGATCGGGTGGGTGCGGATGAAGGCGACCAGGGCCGGGGCGACCGCCGCGAAGGGCGCGGCGCGGCGGGCCTCCGCCGTGGTGATCCCGGTGAGCTGGCCGATGGCGAAGGGGATCGCGCCGCGCGGGCGCACGGTGGCGCTCCAGCGATCGATGATCTTCTCGCCCGTAAACTTGATCGCGCCGAGTTCGATGATCTCGCCACGCTCGGGGTGCATATCGGTCGCTTCGAGATCGAGCGCGACGTACACGGTATCACTCAACGCAGTGCCTATCCTACTGGGGGACGAAACAGGAGACACAGAGACACAGAGGGCCAAAGAGAGCAATGATAATTTTCTTCTCCCATTCCTCTCTGTGTCTCTGTGTCCCCTGTTACCGTCTTTCTTGCTTCGTCGCTCCGAGCGTTCGGAGCAGGCCGGGCAGTTCGCGCAGATCGCCGATGCGGTGGGGGACGGCGAGCGCGGCGTCGCGCCCGGTGCGATCGATCAGCACCGGCGTGATCCCGACGCCGAGCGCCCCGCCCACGTCGGCGATCGGGTTGTCGCCGACGTGGATCGCCGACCCGGCCTCGACGCCCATCCGCTGTAGCGCGTGCGCGAAGATGCCGGGGTGGGGCTTGGAGTAGCCGACGCGCGACGAGATCACGATCTCCTCGAAGTAGCGATCGAGCGCGAGGGTCGTGCAGAGCGTATCGAGATGCCAGCTCCAATTGGAGAGGATCGCCAGCCGGTAGCCGTCCGCGCGCAACGCGGCCAGCGTCTCGTGGACCTCGGGGAAGATCGCGAAGTTGGCCGGATCGACGAACGCCCGCTCACATTCCTCGTGCGTGTGCTCCCAGAGGTGTTCGGCCACGTCGAGCTTTTGCAGCAGGCGAGAGTTGAAGTCGCGCCAGTAGAGGCGGTCGATCTCCTCGGTCGGGGTGAAGCCTTCGTGCTGGCTCCGCGCATCGACCTCGCGCGTCACCTCCACCATCGAGCGCGCCACATGATCGTCGCCGATCGCGCGGCCCGATGCCGCCGCCGCGTGGATGAACGCCACATTCAGCGAGGCGGTCAGCCGCACCAGCGTGTCGCCCATGTCCAGGAAGACGACCTCGATCCGCCCCATCGTCTGCCCCCCTTAGCTCGCCAGCCCGGCGCTGGCCGTGACGAGGAGGACGAGCTGTTGCAGCCCGCGCCCGATCGGCGCGAGTTCGATGTACTCGTCGACCCGGTGGGCGTGCGCGCCGCGCGTCAGGCCGATGCAGACCGCCGGGATGCCGAGCGCCAGTGGCACGTTCGCGTCGGTGCTGGAAGCGTCGAGGGTCGGCTCGATCCCGATCTCGCGGAGGGCGTCGCTCGCGGCGCGCATCAGCGGCGCGTCGGGCGCGAGTCGCCCGGCTGGGCGGTCACCGATGATCTCGCTCCGCACCCCGATCTGCGGGGTCGTCGCCTCGCGCACGATCTGGTCCACTTGCCCGACGACGGTCGCCAGCGCGCTCGGATCGATCGAGCGGAGGTCGAGGATCAGGCTGGCGCGCGGCGCGATGGTGTTGACCGAGACGCCCCCCTCGATCATGCCGACGTTAAACGTCGTCTTCGGCTGGCTCGGGACCGGCAGGCGACCGATCGCGGCGATGATATCGCCGAGGACGTGGATCGCGCTCGGGTTGCCGAACGCGCCCCAGCTATGCCCGCCCGGCCCCTCCACCGTGATCCGTAGCCGCCGCGAGCCGACCGCCTGATGGGTCACCCGGCCCAGATTCAACCCTTCCACCGCGATCACCGCGCGCAATTCGTCGCGGTGCGTGGCGACGGCCTGCTTGATGCCGCGCAGATCGCCCAAACCCTCCTCACCGGTGTTGGCGCAGAGGAGGAGATCGGCGCGGGTTCGGATCCCGGCGCGGTCGAGGATGCGCGGCAGAGTCAGGAGCGCCGCGACCGAGAGGCTGTTGTCGCCGATGCCGGGGCCGTGCAGCCGCCCGTTGCTCTCGCGCACGGTGAGATCGGTACCGACGGGGAAGACGGTATCGGTGTGGGCGGCGAGCAGGACCGCGCCCGCACCGCCGCTGCCCGTGCGGCGCACCGTGACGTTGCCCGCTTCATCCCCCTGCGGGGCGAGATCCATGCCGCTGAACTGCGCCGCCACGAAGGCGGCACGCTCCGCCTCGGCGAAGGTCGGGGCCGGGATCTCGCTGATCTGCCGCGCCAGCGCGGCGACTTCGCGCGCGCTCGCCTCGGCGGCGGCCAGCGCCGCCCGCACCGTCGGACGCCCCCAGCCGTAGCCGTTGCGCTCCTTCGCCACCCCGTTCCCCCTCCGCTCTCGCCTGCTCTTGCGTGCGTACGACGATACATTGCGCACCGGCTCGTGACGCCGCGCGCGGAAGGATGAGTATAGCACGGGTGTTTGCCCGGACCACGGCGTATCGACGCCGTATCGAAGGAGACAGCAACAACGGAGCGGGCCGGGAACTTTTCCCGGCCCGCTCCGTTGTTCTGCCGACTGCCGACTGCCGACCGACTACTGTTTAGTAGTCCATCCCGCCCGGCATGCCGCCCGGCATCCCGCCGCCAGCCGCGCCCGCAGGCTCCGGCTTATCGGAGATCAGGGCGTCGGTGGTGAGGATCATGCCCGCGATGGAGGCGGCGTTCTCGACCGCCGAGCGGGTGACCTTCGCCGGGTCGATGATGCCCTTCGCCAGCATGTCGCCGTAATCGTTGCCGATCACGTCGTACCCGGCGGTGTTGTTGCCCTCCGCCTGCATGCGGCGGACGTTGGCGATCACGACCGCGCCGTCCTGGCCGGCGTTGGCGGCGATGCCGCGCAGCGGCTCCTCGAGCGCGCGGCGCATGATCGCGATGCCGGTCTTGATGTCGCCCTCGGCCTCGAGGCCGTCGAGCCCCTTGAGCGCGTTGATCAGGGCGACGCCGCCGCCCGGGACGATCCCTTCCTCAACCGCAGCGCGGGTGGCGGACAGGGCGTCCTCGACGCGGTGCTGCTTCTCCTTCTGCTCGGTCTCCGTCGCGGCGCCGACCTTGATCACCGCCACGCCACCCGCCAGCTTGGCCAGGCGCTCTTGCAGCTTCTCGCGGTCGAAGTCGCTGGTGGTCGTCTCGATCTGGGCGCGGATCTCGGAGATGCGGCCCTTGATGGCGGCGTCCTCGCCGCGACCCTCGACGATCGTGGTGTCATCCTTGGTCGAGCTGACGCGGCGGGCGCGACCGAGGTCCTGCACCGTCGCGGTGTCGAGGCGGCGACCGATCTCCTCGGAGATGACCTGGCCACCGGTCAGGATGGCGATGTCGCGCAGCATCTCCTTGCGGCGGTCGCCGAAGCCCGGCGCCTTGACCGCGAGGACGTTCAGGGTGCCGCGCAGCTTATTGACGACCAGGGTCGCCAGCGCCTCGCCGTCCACGTCCTCGGCGATGATGACGAGGTTCTTGGTGATCGACAGCGCCTTCTCCAGCAGCGGCAGGATGTCCTGCACGGCGGAAATCTTCTTGTCGGTGATCATGATGAACGGATCTTCGAGCTCGGCGACCATCCGCTCGGTGTTGCTGACGAAGTACGGCGAGATGTAGCCGCGGTCGATCTGCATCCCCTCGGTGTACTCGGTCTCGAAGTTGACCGAGCGGGACTGCTCGACGGTGATGACGCCGTCCTTGCCGACCTTCTCCATGACATCGGCGATCAGGTTCCCGATCTCCTTGTCGGCGGCGGAGATGGAGGCGACCTGCGCGATCTCGTCGCGGCCCTGGACCTCGGTCGCCATCGCCTTGATCGTCTCGACGATCCGGTCGGTGGCCATGTCGATGCCCTGCTTCAGCAGCATCGGGTTCGCGCCGGCGGCGACGTTCTTCAGGCCCTCGTTGACGATGGCCTGCGCCAGCACAGTCGCGGTGGTGGTGCCGTCACCGGCGACGTCGTTCGTCTTGGTGGCGGCCTCCTTGAGGAGCTGCGCGCCCATGTTCTCGAACGGGTCGGAGAGCTCGATCTCCTTAGCGACGGTCACGCCGTCGTGGGTAACGGTGGGGGCACCGAACTTCTTGTCGAGGGCGACGTTGCGGCCCTTGGGGCCGAGGGTCGTCTTGACCGCGTTCGCCAGGGTGTCGACGCCGATCTTGAGCGATTTACGGGCCTCTTCGTTGAAAGCCAGGATCTTGGTCACGATTCTTTCCTCCAGTTCGTAGTGGTTCCAGTGGTTCGGAGTAGTGCGAGTAGTCGCAGTAGTCAGGTCTGATGCCCCGTGCTACTTCGCCTACTTCGCCTACTTCGCTTACTCGCTGATGACGGCCAGGATGTCCTTCTCGCTGAGGATCAGGAGCTCGTCCTCCTCAAGCTTGAACTCGGTCCCGGCGTACTTCGCGAAGAGCACGGTATCGCCGACCTTGACTTCCAGCTCGATCCGCTTGCCGTCATCGGCGACGCGGCCCGGACCGGCGGCGATGACCTCGCCGCGCTGCGGCTTCTCCTTGCTGGTGTCCGGGAGCACGATGCCCATCTTCGTCGTCTCTTCGCGGGCCGCTGGCTTGATCACCACGCGATCGCCCATTGGCCGGAGTTTGGTAGCGGTCTGCGTCATGTTACCCTTGACCTCCTCCACGACTACTGTGTATGCTCGCACGAGTATCCGCCGCGCGACCCACTCGGGCCGCGTTAGCACTCGCAAGGTGAGAGTGCTAACAGCGCCTATAGTAGTGGAGCCTGCCCACGATTGCAAGGGGTAGACTCGCCCAATCTGTGCGAAACAGGCGATGTTAACGAAGACTTAACACCTGCATGCCGCTTGCTTCCCCCTGGAATCGCATTCAAGGAACTATTTGTCCCGGTAACGCCCTGAACTGTGGCGCACCCGGAGCATCCCCGGGGCGAGAACCCCTGATGCTGTTGCCGTATATCGTCTCACCATCGCCGCAAGGGAAAGACGATAAGAAACATGATTCGTGTCGCGCCTCGTCGTACACCATGTGGGACTCACGCAATGGAAGGTCAATACTGGGCGAAAGCGCGCTTCATTCGTGCTCAACTGCGTACGTCGTAACAATCGTGGTGTTCGCGAAGCTGGCATTCATGATCATGGGCGAACATGACTGATTGCCGAGGATCGTCGCTGCGAAAGATGGACGGTTCGATGAATAGTTACCAGGCGTTGCGGGAGTTGACGCACGCCAGCCATCAGGCCATGGCGCTCGCCGAGCGTGCCGCTCCCACAGACGAGCGCTTCAAGTCGTGGCAACTCGAAACCGCTCGGCTGATCGGGCGTGCATTTGGTTTCAATTCGCCATACGCGCAGGCGTTCAACGAGATCTTCTATAGGTATCGCATTGCACACCCTGAGCAGAGTTTGCAAGAGGATGTGCAATGCTTCGAGCGGGGGATGGTCGCCGCCCGCGCGCTTTTGCTGGATATGCGCCGCGACCTGCAAGAGGCGGAATAATCGGCTTACTGCCTTTGACCTGCCGGCGGCCCTCCATGCGATGATCGTGCCGATATACGAATAGGACAGTGGCTACCGTAAGCCACTGTCCTATTCATCTTTCCTGGTGGGCGATACTGGATTCGAACCAGTGACCTCCACGATGTCAACGTGGCGCTCTAACCAACTGAGCTAATCGCCCGTCTCGATGTGCGAAGCGCAGTATAGCATTCCGCTCGCGCGGCGCGCAAGAGTGCCGCCGCAGGCCCCTTCTCCGCTATACTTGTCGCATGACGTACGGACAGCGCCGCCCGGCTGTCGGGTGGGCGGCGAGGGATGCGGATAAAGACTATGTTGCTGGAACTCAGCATCCGTGATTTCGCCATCATCGAGCGCCTGCGGGTCGCCTTCGGGCCGGGCTTCAACGCCCTCACCGGGGAGACCGGCGCGGGCAAGTCGATCATCATCGATGCGCTCGGCGCGATCCTCGGCGAGCGGACCGGCGCGGAATTCGTGCGTGCCGGGGCGAGCAGCGCCCGCGTCGAAGGGATCTTCGAGGTAACCGGGGCGGGGGCGGACGCGACCCGCGCCACCCTGGTCGAGTTTGGGCTGCTGGATGACGGGCAGGGGCTCGACGAGCCGCTGATCCTCTCGCGCGAGATCACCGCCGCCGGGCGCAGCACCGCGCGCGTCAACGGGCGCACGATCACCGCCGGGACGCTGGCGAAGCTCGGCGAGCGTCTGGTGGACATCCACGGCCAGAGCGATCACCTGACCCTCCTGCGCCCCGCCAATCACATCGACATGCTCGATCGCTACGCGGGGCTCGTCGCCGAGCGCGAGGCGCTGTCCGCGCTGGTGGCGGAGCTGCGCGGCGTGCGCGACCGCCTCGCCTCGCTCGACCACGACGAGCGGGAACTGGCGCGGCGGATCGATCTCCTCGGCTTCCAGGTCGAGGAGATCGCGGCGGCGAATCTGCGACCCGAAGAGGAGGAGGAATTGGACGCGGAGCGCCGCGTCCTCGGCTCCGCCGGGCGACTGACCGAGCTGGCCGACCTCGCCTATCGCAAGCTGAACGGCGGCGGCGACGATTTCAGCGGCGCGAAGGCCCCGCGCGCCGCCCTCGATCTGCTGCGCCAGGTCAACGTCGCCCTCGACGAGTTGGCCCGCCTCGATCCGTCGATGGAGCCGACGCGCGTGGCGGTGGAGGAGCAGGTCTATCTCCTCGAAGACGCCGCCGCCGCGATCCGCGACTATCGCGAGGGGATCGCCGCCGACCCGCGTCGTCTGGAGGAGATCGAGGAGCGGCTGACGCTGCTGAAGGATCTGAAGCGCAAGTACGGTGCGACCCTGGCGGAGGTGATCGCGTTCGGCGCGGAGGCCGAGGCCGAGTTGGGGCAGATCGCGCAGGGCGAAGAACGCGCCGAGGAGTTGCGCGAGCGCGAGGCGAACCTGCTGGGCCAGATCGGCACGCACGCCGCCGCGCTCACCGCGCAGCGCCGCGTGGCGGGGGAACGCCTCTCCGCCGCCGTGGAGAGCGCGATCCGCGAGTTGAACATGGGGCGCGCACGCTTCGCCACGCAGATCGCGCACGCCGACGCGCCGCACGGTGTGCCGGTGACGCTCGATGGGGCCGAGCGGGTCCTGTCGTTCGACGATCACGGCGTCGATCGGGTCGAATTCCTCCTCGCCGCCAATGCGGGCGAGCCGCTGCGCCCGCTGGCGCGCGTGGCATCCGGCGGCGAGACCGCGCGCCTGATGCTGGCGTTGAAGTCGATCCTCTCCGAGGTGGACACCACACCGACCCTCGTCTTCGATGAGGTCGACGTGGGGGTCGGCGGGCGCAGCGGACAGGTCGTGGGGGAGAAGCTGTGGGGGCTGACGGCGGGGTCGTCGCACCATCAGGTGTTGTGCATCTCCCACCTGGCGCAGATCGCCGCCTTCGCCGATAGCCACTTCAAGATCAGCAAGCGCCAGCTGGACGACCGCACGATCAGCAACGTCGAGCAGATCGACGCTGCGGAGCGGATCGAGGAGATCGCCGCGATGCTCGATGGTGTCCCGCCGACCGACGAGTCGCGCGCTAACGCCCGCGCGATGCTCGAACGGGTGGACGGCTGGAAGGCGGGCCAGCAGGTGGCCCCGTCCCCCGTCCCCACCGCGGCGGGATCAGCCGTATCCGCCGATGCTGCTATGCCTGCTGACCTACCACCGCCCGCCCCACGTCGGCGCGCGAAGGCGGCGGCGCGTGCCTGAGCCGTCGTTCATCGCGCCGCTCGTGCCGCGCACCGCCGCCGACGAGCGGTGGCACCTGCGCGCCGAGTTGCGCGACGCGGCGAATCAGGCGTTTCTCTGCGCCGTGCCCGGCTTCGCGTTGGCCGTGTTCCTACTCGCGCGGGGCGTGCCCTGGCTTGGCCTGCTCATCCCGCTTGGCCTCTTCTTCGGCGGGCGAAAGGCGCGGGCCAACGCCGAGCGTCCACGAACCGGCGCTGCCCCCGGCCCGCTCCGCTCGCCCGCCGTGCCGCTCCCACCGACACCGTATGAAACACGCCTCTGTGCTCTGCTCGTCGCGCAGGATGGACGACGCCAACTCAATGGCTTGCTCGTAGCCGGGGCGTTGCTGGCCTTCGGTGATTTGCTGCGACTTCCCCTTGCTGTCGCCGCCATCCCTTCAAGTGTCATGCTTTTCAATAACCCACTTTTGGTTGGCCTCGCGCTCGGCGGTTGCGCCGCCTCCTGTGGCTACTGGATGATATTGGGCTCGCGTTACCTCGCCGCCCGTGCGATGGTTGCAACGGAAGATGTCGGTACAGGGGCGGGGCGACGCCAGATGCGTGTAGTACCTCAGCAGGATCGGAGGACCGATGAGTACCGGTGACGACAACGAGAAGACCGGCTCGCAGCGGCGCGGCTACCGCTATCGCCCGGCGGATGCGCCGGAGTCGGACGCGCGCGACGAGACGCCGACCGGCGCGCTGGCCGAGGACGAGGATGCGATCGACGATGCGGACCTCGATGAGGAGTTCGCGGACGACGATGACGCCGACCTTGATGAGGACGACGATGACGAAGACGACGATGAGCCGCCGAGCGAGTTCTGGCCCGCCGCCGAACTCCTCAAGGGCGCGACGATCGCCAACGCGGAGCTGGAACTGAGCTACAGCGCCTCGATCTACGTCAACACGCCCGTCGCCGAGCTGCGCCTCTGGCTGGAACTGCCCGATGGCACGGTGCGGCTGGCGCAGATCGACGAGCCGCAATCGGTCTGGTTCTACCGGCAGGCGCACGGGGCCAGCGGGCGCGACTTCGAGGAATACCCCGATCACCGCTTCGAGTTGCCGAGCAGCGATCTGCGGGTCCTGCGCGCGCGCCATCGCCGCCAGCTGATCGACCGGCAGACGGCGCTCCACGAAGAATTGGTCGCGCTCGGCGAGGAGTTGGAAGAGCTCGAGCGCGACACCAACGAGGACGACACGACCACCGCCGATTGGCCCGGCACGCGCTGGCCGTAGGGGAAGGACGAGCGACGAAGTACGAAGTACGAAATCCGAGCAGAGAAGAGCCGGAGGCGTAATCGGTGCCTCCGGCTCTTCGTTCGTACTTCGTCGCTCGTACTTCGTACTTCTCTACAGTGGGAGTTGGACGCCGAGGCTGCGCTCCAGATACCAGCGTCCGAGCGCGATCGCGGCCATGACGACGTAGCCGATCAGGAGCGCGATGGAGGCGGGACCGGCCACGTCGCGCAGGCGCTCGGCGCGATTCTCCTGGCCGCGCAGGAGGGTCAGGGTCGTCAGCGCCAGGATCAGCACCACGAGGGTCGCGCCGCCTACCAGCGCAAGCGCGAGCGGCAGGTAGAGCCAGCCCCACCCGGAGGCGATCAGCAGGAATGCGCCGCCGCACAGCGCCAGCAACGCGGCGAACTCGCGCCACCCCGCCAGGAGCGGCGCGGCGCTGAAGCGGCTCCAGAGGGTGAGATTGACCATGTAGGCCAGCGCGACGCCGAGGGTGACGCCCATCAGCAGCCCGGTCAGCAGGCGGACGTCGTTGCGCGGCTCGTAGAGGTAGGGCAGCCCGAAGTCTTGTAACGTCGAGTTGATGCCGTCCGCCCCGAGCAACGCCACGAAGAGGCCGAGCGCGGCGAGGATCGTCGGCGCGGGCAACCGTACCGCGCGCCCGCGCCCGCGCGCGAGCAGGAAGAGGAGGCAGACGAGCGCCCCGCCGTAGATGCCGGCCATTCGGGCGTCGAAGGGGAGATCGATGCCGCCGAGGGCGTAGGAGTGGCTCGGTCGCTGCGCGCAGAGGCCGTGGACGACCGCGCGGAACTTCGCGGCAGCGGGCCACGGGGCGGCGGTGAAGGCGAGGGTTGTGGCCGCCAGGAGGCCGAAGAACGACCAGACCGTCGGCGGCAGCGCGCCGAGTTGGCGGAGCACCGCGCCGGGGAGGGGGAGCCGGTTGTCGATTGCCTGCATCGCTGGTCGCTTTTCCTCTCGTCGGGCCGACGTGCTTTTCCTGCTTGGTATCGGCCTTATCGGTACGTCGATGGAGGCGTGCTTCTATCGGGACATGGAGGGATACGTGCGCGCCTCACGCCGTGTCACGCCCTACGTGGCGCGGCCCTCGTTCTCGGCTTCCGCCGGAGTCTGATGGGGCTGGTGCGGATGTTCGCCGCGCTGCGGCTCGTAGCGCACCAAGGCCTCGCGGCAGAAGGTGACGGCGGCGCTCAGCCGCTGGTGGAGCGCCGGGGGCCACCACGCACGTAGCCCCACCGCGCGCAGATCGAGGGTCAGCAGGCCATCGTAGTCGCGACGCTGAAGGGCGCGCAAGAAGGCGCGGAGCGGCAGCACCCCCTCGCCGGGCGCGCGTCGGAGTTGGGCGTCGCGCGGCGGGCCGGGGAGGAGCGGCGGGGAGCCGGTGCCACTCGCCGTCGCCTGCCGAAAATCGCTGAGATGCACGTTGCGGAGGCGCACGCCCATCTGCGGCAGCGGCTCGGTGATCACCCAGCCGCTGCTGGCGGCGTGGCTCGTGTCGAAGGTGTACCCGAGTTCCCACTCCTCGACGATCCGCCGCAACTGCGGGAAGCGATCGAGCGGACCCTGCGCGGTGGCATTCCCCGGCGTGTTCACGATCGTCACCGCCGCGTGGTCGCCGAGCTCGTCGGTGTAGCGTTGCAGCGTGGTGAGGTAGTCGTTCAGGCCGCTCGTCGCGTGCGGGGTCGGCAGGACCACCACACGGCACTCGGGCAACGCCGCGACAAAGGCGGCGAAACCGGTGATCAGCGCCTGATCGAGCGCCATGTCGTCGAGGCCGCTCAGATCGAGACTGCGTACCGCCACCCCGGTCCGTTCGGCGAAGCGGCAGAGGCGCGCGGGGCCGCGATTGTAGAGCAAGGGGGTGAGGGCGACCTCGATGCCGGTGAGGCCCAGTTCGCGCGCAAAAGTAAAGCTCCGGCTGACCGGCAGGTGCGCCAGGGCGGCGGTTGAGTATTGCAGGTCCATGCTAAACTCCCGGCGCTGGGCGTTGGATGGGCACACGACTGGCGGCGGGGACAACTGTGGCGCGGCGATAGCGGGCCGCGCTACGGCAAGTGTAACATGCCCCCGCCCGGTCCGGGCGGGGGCGTCGTGTCGCGATCGGCAACCGTCGGCGGCGCACCCAACGCTAGGAGAAGCGCTCTTCCAACCACGGATCGGCGTGGTTGTTATAGCCGAGATTCTCCCAGAAGCCGAGCTTGTCCTCGGTCATGAACTCCAGCCCGCGCACCCACTTGGCGCTCTTCCAGAAATAACGCTTGGGGACGACCAGGCGTAACGGCCAGCCGTGATCGGGCGTGATGTCCTCGCCATCGCGGCGGTAGCACAGGAGGACATCGTCGTCGAGGAACGTCTCGAGCGGGAGATTGGTGGTGTAGCCCCCGTCGCAGTGCTGCATCACGAAGCGCGCTTCCGGCTTGATCCGCACGTCGCGCAGCAATTCGCGGACATGCACCCCTTCCCACTCGCTGCCGAGCAGGCTCCAGGTGGTCACGCAGTGGATGTCGGCGGTGATCTTCGTCCGGGGGAGCGCCATGAACTCCTCGTACGACCAGCGCTTCTCCTGGTCCACCAGGCCGGAGACACGAAAGTCCCAGGTCTGCGGATTGAACCGGGGCACACGACCGTAGGTGAGGATCGGCCATTTCTCGGTCAGGGTCTGGCCTGGTGGGATGCGCGCCTCGATCTCGGGCGAATGGCGGCGCTTGCCGAAACCTCGGAATATCATCGCAAACTCCTTCATGGGCGAGACAGCGAATCGTCTTCCTGGCGAGCCGGGCGGTGTGTCACGGGTGCCGTGAGAATGAACATGCCAGGACACCGTGATAATAAACATAATTGTAGGTGAAATACCGCCGCTGATGCCGTATGCAACCGCATACAGATGGGATGATGCGTCGCCTCGCACGTCCCCTGGGGCAAAGCAGGACATAAGTACCCCGGCGAGCTACTTCTACCTGTCCCTTGTGGTCGGTACAATACAAGAGACAAGTCGCCACCCGATCGATCGCCTCGCCCGTGCGGGGCCGAAGTGGTGCCGTCCGCGCCGATACGAAAACAAGGTGAGCCGGTGACCGTCCTTTACCCCACCGCCGAAGCGAATATGGACCCCGGCTCAGCGGCGGAAAACGCCGCGACGATGGGCGATGAGCTGGCCACGTTGCGCGTGGAGAATGCCGAATTACGAACGCTGCTCGCTATCCAGCACGAGTTAGGGCACGGCCCGACACCGAAGGAGGTCCTGCAAGAGGTACTCGGTCAGGTCCATGTCGCGCTCGGCTGCGCCCGTTCCTGCGCCCTGCTGCAAGAAGGCGTCGGCGGCCATCTGGAACCGGCGGCCACCGTCGGCCTCTCCGACGAAGCCGTCTCGATCCTGAAGTCCAGCGTAACCGGCCCCGAGTCGATCCCGGCGCTGGCTCGCGCGCTCGTCGCGCCGGGCCTGCTGGTGCTCACGGCGGATGAGGCGCGCACCTTGCTCCCCCCGGCGCTGGTGCCGTTGCTGGCGCAAGGGTCGCTGCTGCCGCTGCCAATTCGGGGACTCGATGGCGAGGTTATCGGCCTATTACTGCTCGACTTCGCGCTGTTACCCGATGGTTCATCGCCGCTGACCCCGGCGCGGCTTCGCCTCGCGAGCGCGGTCGCGGGGCGGCTCTCGCTCCTGCTCGAGAATGCGGTCCTCTACGAGCAACTGCGGCGGCGGACGATGCGCCTGGAGGCGCTGAATGAGATCGGCCTGGCACTCGTCGCGGCGGCCAGCAGCGACCCTGCCGCGCTCTTCGCGCGCTTGCAGCCGCAGGTGGCCGATGTGGTGCGCGGCTCCTGTTTCCTGGCGATCCTCGATGAGGCGAAGGGGCAGGGGCGGCACAGCGCCGCGATGACCGTCTGGGGCGGCCACGAGACCGCGCCGATCGGAACCTTCATCGAGACCGCGCTCGGGCCGGATTGCCTCTCGGTCGCGATTCGTAGCGGACAGCGAATCCATTACGCGAATCCCGAGGCGTTCGGCGACATACCGGCGTTGCCGCCCGAACTGCTGGCACAATTCCCGACCGGGCAGATCGGTTCGGCGGTGTATTTGCCGCTGCGGTTGCGGCGGCGTACCTTTGGCGCGTTGATCGCGATCGGGGCCGCGCCGCGCGCCTTCTCCAACGAGCAGATCGAATTCCTGACAACGGTCGCCGCACAGACGGCGGTGACGATCGAGCATGGGCGACTCTACGGCGTCCTCCGTGCCAAGGGGGAGATGCGGCGGCGTCTGCTCGATCAGACGATGCAGGCGCAGGAGGCCGAACGGAAAGCCCTGGTGGGCGGCGTTCTCGATGGGGCGTTGCAGGAACTGGCCTCTTGCACCTACCGTCTCGACCTCGGCATCCGCCTCTCGGAACTCGGCAAGCACGAACGTTGCCGCGAAGAGTTGCGCGAGACCCGGCAGCAACTCTTGGCGCGGATCGAGGATTTGCGGGCGATGGTCGGCAGCCTGCGCCCCTCCAATCTCGATATCCTCGGGCTCCAGTCGGTGTTGCGCGATGAACTGACCGCGTTCCAGGCCCAGACCGGCATCCGGGCGACCTTCCTGAGTCGGTTCAATGGCCGCCTGACGGCCCCGATCGAGACGCGCGCCTATCGGATCGCGCAAGAACTCCTCGCCAACGTGCGTCGCCACTCGAACGCCAGGACGGTCAGTGTCGAGTTGCGGAATCTCGGCGGCGATATCCTCCTGAGCGTGACCGATGACGGCGATGGTTTCGATCCCGCCGTCGCGTTGGAGCGCGATGCCGGGATGGGCTTGCACGGCATCCGCGAGGGGGCCGAGATTCTCGGCGGTGGGGTCCATGTACAGAGTCGCCCCGGCACCGGTACGCGCGTGGAGATCGTCTTCCCCCGCATCCTGCGTGAGCAGGGGAAGGGGTGAGCGATACGATGAAAGAGCATGGTGCCCATCGGATAGGGGCGAGCGGCGCTGGATCGGGGGGAAGGATGAGCGATCAGAGGACCGGACGGGCGGTGCTGCCGACGGCGACAGCCGCCGATACGCTGGCGGCGATGCCAACCGCCGACTATATCGCCACCGCGCGCGATGTCGCGGAGGTCTATCGCCGTGGGAGCGCGGCACTCGCCGCATGCCTGGGCGCGGCGAGTTGCTGCATCTTCGATCGCGATGAATACGGGCAGTTCGATCTGGCCTATCGCCTCGACGATCCCAACCGTACCGCGCCGAAGACCGATCCGCTGACGACCGCCGAGCAGATTCAGGGGTGGTGGCTGACGCTGGTGCAAGCGAGCGGCCCGCCGACCGGCGCGCGGCCCCTTCCCTATCCGAATCGCCCCGGCGCATTCGTGATCCCCCTGATCGCCGACTCGACGCTGCATGGGACAGTCTTTCTGCGCGACTGCGCGCGCGAGCAGGACGCATTGGCGGCGCGCGAGGCGATCGCGCTGGCGACGACGATGGCGTTAACGCTGCACCTGGCCGTTCAGCGGGCGCGGTTGCAGCAGGCGGTGCTGCCGGAACAGGTGGAGGAGGCGATCACGCAGGAGCGGCGGCGGATCGCGCGCGAGATCCATGACGGGGTGGCGCAGAGTCTCGCCTATCTGAATTTGAAGACGGAACTGCTCGATCGGCTGGTGACTCGCGATCCGGCGGCGGCGCACGAGCAGGCGGCGATGATCCGACAACTGCTGCAATCGGCGATGGCGGAGTTGCGGCGCTGCATCGGCGATCTGCGCCGCCCGTCCTCGGGACAGGGGGCGGCGATCACGGCGCAGTTGCGTACCCTCGCCAGTTCGCTGAGCGAGATGCCGAATCTCCAGTTGGCGCTCCAGGAGGTGAGCGGCGCGCGCCTCGCGCCGGATGTCGAGCGGACGGTCCTCGGGATCGTGCGCGAGGCGTTGCAGAATATCCGCAAGCATGCCGACGCCACAACGGTGCAGGTAGAGGTGACGCGCGAGGGGGAAGCGCTGCGGGTACTCGTCGCCGATGATGGGCAAGGATTCCGAATGGAGCAGCAGCAGGCCGACCCTGGTCAGCATTTCGGCCTGCTGCAGATGCGCGAACTGGCGCAAGAGATGGGTGGCGACCTGGCGATCGCCTCGCAGCCCGGGGCGGGAACGCGCGTCGAGGCGTTGATTCCGGTCAACGCGCCGCCAGCGGGCAAGCATCAACCGGGGCGGCGTTCGGACTAGTGGGTTGTCAGGCGTGATTTGCAAGGTGTGCGGCGGGGTGCTAGCCTCGATAGCCTCGGCGGGCGACGCGAAGCGTGCAGGAGGCGCCATGTCCAAGAAGGCGATCGTGACCCTGACCGA
>JAABUN010004646.1_pt1 | contig 18292 bp, 20 predicted proteins | sample 5559311 | NCBI WGS metagenome assembly JAABUN01 (sample SAMN10711877, study PRJNA513370) | rock metagenome | isolation source: Antarctica rocks | place: Antarctica: Victoria Land, Siegfried Peak sud | reverse complement strand
CCCCCGACTTGGAGCCTTATGACCACCGAAGACCTCATCCGCCTTGCCTGCGCCGCGCTTGCCGTGGTCGTCGTCGCCTTTGCGACGGCAGTCCTCGTGGGCTTCACGGCGGTGTCGCGCACGCGCCTCGCCGATCTCGCCACCCGCGACCCGGAGCGCGTGCGCACCGTGGATTCCCTGCTCGAAGCCTCGCACCGCCTGCAAGGGGCGATGACCGTGCTCGACACGCTCGCCGTGGCGGTGGCGGTTGCCCTTGTCACCGCCACCGTGGCGCGGCGGCTCGATACGTGGGCGGAAGGACTCGTGGTGGTCGGAACGGTATCGGTGGTGGTCATCTTCGGGCGAGCGGTGCCGCGAGCCATCGCCCTGCGGTTGCCGGAGGAGGTCGCCCTGCGCTTCGTGCGGCTGGCGCGGATCGCGGTGGTGGTGCTCTCGCCGCTCACGGGGCTGCTCGACACTATCGCACGCGGGGTGATCGCCGCCCTGCGCCTGCCGTCTCCCTCCGCGACCACCTCGCTCGCCACCGAGGAGGAACTGATCCAGCTCGTGCGCGACGAGGCGGGCGACAACCGCATCGAGGCGTCGGAAGTGTCGCTTGTGAACAGCATCTTCCGCTTCACCGACACCGTGGTGCGTGAGATCATGGTGCCGCGTGTGGACATTTCCGGGGTGCCGCGTGGGGCCACGGTGGCTCAGGCCATCGCGGCGGCGCGGGAGACAGGCCACTCGCGCCTGCCGGTGTACGAGGAATCGCTCGACAGCATCGTGGGCGTGGTCTATGTGAAGGACCTGCTCCGCTTCGTCGGGCGGGCCAGTGCCGACGCACCGATCTTCGCCATCATGCGCCAGCCATTGTTCGTGCCGGACAGCAAGCCCGTGGCCGACCTGCTGCGCGATTTGCAGGCACGGCGCGTGCATCTCGCCGTTGTGGTGGACGAGTACGGCGGCACGGCGGGCCTCGTGACGATTGAGGATATCCTCGAAGAGATCGTGGGCGAGATTCAGGACGAATACGACGCCGAACCGCCGCTCGCGCAGAGCCTGCCCGACGGTGCGTACCTCGTCAGTGCTCGCCTCAGCGTGGCGGACGTGGCGCGGCTCGTGGGTACCGGGTGGCCCACGGAGGACGAGGAGCGCGAACCTGTCGCGGCGATCCTCTACGACCGCTTCGGGCATATCCCGGAAGACGGCGAGAGCATCGCCATCAATGGCCTGCGCTTCACCGTGGCGGCGATGGACAACCAGCGCATCGAGTCGGTGCGCGTGGAGACGCTGCCGGACATCCCGGAATTGGCGTCCGACGATCCCGGTGCCGATGTGGAGATTGACCGTCTCCGCGCCGAGCGCGAGGGCGAGCGCGAGACCGTGCCGCCGGGAGGCAGCGACCTGTGACACCGGGGAAGGCCCGCCCCCCCTGCTCCCCTCCCCCGTGGGGAGGGGGGAGAACCACGGCGAGTATCGGGCCTTTCCCGACAGCCCCGATGCTGCAACAGTTCTCCCCCCTCCCCACGGGGGAGGGGGGCAGGGGGGGTAGGCCGCATTCCGTTCCTCGCCCGCAGGGTTCGGCATGATCGTTCCCGCCGCTTGGCATATCGTCCACTATCACGAGGTAGACAGCACGCAGCGTGTCGCCGCAGCACTCGTGGCGGCGGGGGTGCCGGGGCGGACGGCGGTGGTGGCGGGGCGGCAGACGATGGGCGTGGGGCGCAAGGGCGACCCGTGGCGCGACGTGCCGGGGGCGTCGCTGCTGCTCACGGCGATCTTGCGCCCGCCGTGGCCCCGCGCCGCCCCCGTCGCCTGCTACGCGATGGCGGCGGCGGTGTCGGTTGTGGAGGCCGTGCGCGACGTGGCGGGCGCGGACGCCGCTGTTTCCGTCAAATGGCCCAACGATGTGCTGCTCGGCGGGCGCAAGGTCGCGGGCGTATTAGGTGACGCGACATGGACAGGGCAGAAGTTGGAAGCCCTGCGCCTCGGCATCGGCGTCAATGTGGGCGGCACGGCGGAGGACTTCGCGGCGCACGACCTGCCCGACGCCACGAGTATCCACGCCGCAACAGGACGCGACGTAACCGTGGAAGACGCGCTGCACGCCCTGCTTGCCCGCCTCGCCGCGTGGGACGACGCGCTGAGCGCGGGCGACCGGGCGGGCGTGGTCGCGGCGTGGCGGGGGGCGGTCGGCACCGTGGGGCAGAACGTGCGCGTGACGTTGGCGAACGGGCGCGAACTCGTCGGCCTCGCCACGGGCGTCACGGAGGGCGGCGACTTGCTCCTGCAAGTGCCGGGAGAGCGCAAACCCCTTGCCCTGAGCGCGGGTAGCGTGCAGTCCGTGCGCCCCGCGTAGGGCAAAGACGAACCCTCGTAGGGGAGCGGGAGCAGGCGATGGACGTAGCCGACGCGGGCGATTTCTGGCACGACGAGCGCACGCGACACGCGAATCTCGTTGCGATTGGCGAAGCACTCGTCGCCGATGACCCGGTGCGGCTCCGAGCCACGTTGCGGGACGTGGACACGGCAGTGATCGAAGCAATGCGGTCCGCAGGCTTTCCTCGTTATGGGGTCAGTGACGTGTTCATTGATCCCGCGATGCGGTGGGGAAGGCGGGGCGAAAAACGCGCCACATGCGAAATCGTACTCTCACAGCGGTACTTCTTCGACACGCTCGCGGCGAACCGTGACCTCGACGCCCTCGTGCGGACGTGGGTTCACGAGTCGTTCCACGGTCGCTTGCCCTTCAGCAGTAGCGAAAAACGCAACATCGAGTACCAGCGGTACGCGGGGTATGAAGAGGGGTTGGTGGATGGACTCGCACGATACGTGGTGCGGCGGCACAAGGGCATGTCGTATGACGCACTTTGCCTTCCCTACATTCGCGTCTACGAAGCTCTCGCGGAAACGCTTCATGTTGCGCCGCTCGATCTCTGGCGGTCGCTTTGGCGATACCCGTATGGTGAGGTACGCGAACATTTCGTCGCCAGTATCACGATGGCGGTGAACCGTCCGGTTCGTGGTGATACACTGCTCGAAACAGCAGACAGGCTGTTTGCGACGGGAGAGCTTGACTTCCCTCGCTCGTCCGCTGAGGTGCGGCGCATGTGGCAGGAGGCACTGGCATGACGACCGACGAGGCACTCGCCCGCGTACGGGTCTTCAAGATAGACAATGGCGAGGCGGAGGCGTTGCTGGCGTTCCTCGACGCCCTCCCGGAGCATGTGCAGCGGGGATTCACCGACGCGGAGATGCGCTGCATTTCGGCGAAAGCGGGTATAGCGACGATGATCCTGCAAACTGCCGCTGTGCCAGAGCCAGCACTGCCGCGATAAGCGTGTGCCGTACCGACCGCGCTGCCCCTCTGGGCGGCGTTTGATCGCACCGGGAAACTGCACGCACCTCACCCTGAGCGCGGGCGGTGTACAGTCCGTGCGCCCCACGTAATGGAGAAAGGTGATTCATTCACCGTGGGTGATAATATTGACTATGCAGGAACACAGATGGTTTTGTAGGAGCATAGGGATGACGACAACAAAACTCACAGTTTCTCTCGAACAAGCGCAAGCTGATATCGCTGAGCAACTTCGCAAGATAGATAGCTTACACAACATCGAAGTAAAACAACCCAATGCAATTCACGAGCTTGAACACCAGAGGACGATATGGTTCGACTACACACGTTTGATGGTTGTACATCATTTCACAGATAGAACTATAGAGCAGTCTTTTCGAAAGAAGCTCCGCTCTCTGCCGCATCATGCTACCCCATGGGCGAGACAACCATCTAGCTGGCAACAACAACGCGATTGGATTCACGAGCAACTTGCTGACGCTGTCACGTTTCTCATTTCCCTTCAAGGGCGGTTACACTTCTACGTGCAGGAGGAACGTTCAGCAGACGAGGGGGATGTAATGACATTCGACAATATGTATCTAACCGACAAGCAGAAAGAACTCCTCGCATATTTAATCAGTGTTGAGAAAGGCGAAGACGAGCGTAGTGGCTTTATCCTCACAGTGGGATTTGGGCTATCAGATATTATTCATCCTTCAATTACAGAAGGCGTTCGAGCGTACGAAGGTGACGTAAAATCTTTGGGGGTTGCGGGTCTATTGCGTGTTGAGCAGTCTGGGAAAGATGATCTGCGCTTCGATGTAACGGGAAAGGGCTACGCATACCACGAGTGGCTTGAGAGACAGAAAAGGGAACCTATGGCTGAGACAGTGTCCACCGCACCAAGTCGCCGCATCTTCGTCGTTCACGGACACGATGATGATGCCCTCACTCGTGTACGGCTATTCTTGCACGATGTTGACCTTGACCCAATTGTGCTTCGGGCTGAGCCGAGCGGTGGACGTACTATCATTGAGAAGGTGGAGTATTACGTCACTGCCGAGAACGTTGCCTTCGCTGTCGTATTGCTCACCCCAGACGATATAGGGTACGCGAAGGACAAATCCGGCGATGCACGCGGTCGGGCGCGTCAGAACGTAATTCTTGAACTGGGCTATTGCATAGGGAAGTTGGGGCGTTCGCATGTATGTGCATTGACCAAAGGCGACATTGAAAGACCGTCTGATTACGAAGGCGTAGTGTACGTCAGCATGGACAGCGGAAGTGATTGGCGGCATGAAGTTGCACAGGAAATTAACGCGGCGGGGATCGCAGTGGATCGCGGGAAAATTCCCGTAGCCTAACAACCTTTGAGCAAGCACTCGTTCGCTGGCACGCACTCGTACGGGTGTTCGCGGTATACTCCCCGCACAGTCGGGACGCGGGACACGAGCGGAGGCGGGTGCGATGGCGAGACAGGCGAGCGCGAGCGTGATATTGAGCTACTGCCGCACGCCCTTCGGCAAACTGGGTGGCGGGCTGGCGGCGGTGTCGGCGGTGGAGTTGGGCGGCATCGCCATCAAGGAGGCGATGGCGCGGGCGCGGGTGCAGCCCACCGATGTGCAGCACGCGATCATCGGCATGGTCATTCAGGCCGGGGCGGGGCAGATTCCCTCTCGACAGGCGACCTTCCGCGCCGGGTTGGGCAAGGAAGTGACGAGCGACACGATCAACCGCGTCTGCGGCAGCGGGATGCGGGCGATTACGCTCGCGGACGCGCTGATCCGCGCCGGGGAGTACGACGTGATCGTCGCCGGCGGCATGGAGAGCATGAGCAATGCCCCGTACCTGCTGCCGGGGGCGCGGTTCGGCTACCGTATGGGCGACCAGACCGTGCTGGACGCGATGCAGTACGACGGCCTGCGCTGGCCCGAACGCAAGGGCGGCGGCACGCCGATGGGCGTGCAGGGCGACGCGACGGCAGAGGAGGAGCACGTCACCCGCGAGGAGCAGGACGCCTATGCCCTGCGCAGTCACCGCCGCGCCGTCGCCGCCGCCGACAAGGGCATCTTCGCGGAGGAGATCGTTGCCGTGACGGTGGCGGGGCGCAAGGGCGTGAGCGTCACGGTGGACCGGGACGAAGGCCCGCGCCCCGACACGAGCGCGTCCGCCCTCGCCGCCCTGAAGCCCGCCTTCGGCCCCGGAGGCACCGTGACGGCGGGCAACGCGCCGGGGGTGAACGACGGCGCGGCGGCGGTCGTGGTGGCGTCGGTGGAGTGGGCGGAGGCGCACAACAAGCACTACCTCGCCCGCATCGTCGCCTCCGCCACGAGTGCGTGGGACGTGCCGTACCTCATCTACACCCCCGCGATGGCGGCGAACCTCGCCCTCGACCGCGCCGACCTCAGTGCCGACGACATGGACGCGGTGGAGATCAACGAGGCGTTCGCCAGCGTGCCGCTCGTCTCCGGGCGGCGGCTCGGCGTGGACCCGGAGCGGCTGAATGTCAACGGTGGGGCCATCGCCCTCGGTCATCCCATCGGGGCGAGCGGCACGCGCATCACCGGCTCGCTGGCGATGCATCTCAAGCGGCAGGGCGGCGGCCTCGGCCTCGCCGCGATCTGCTCCGGCGGCGGGCAGGGCGACGCGATCATTCTGGAGGTGCGCCGATGATACACCGTGATCCCACGACAGACACGGCAGGGGCGATGGCGGGCAGCATCTACCCGCACCGTGGCGTCTGGCCTACCATCGCGGCAAGCGCGTATATCGCCCCCGGTGCGATCATCATCGGGGACGTGCGCATCGGCGAGGAATGCTCGGTCTGGTCGGGTGCCGTGCTGCGCGGCGACATGGCCCCCGTGACCATCGGGCGCGGCGCGAATGTGCAGGAGAACGCCACGGTGCATGTGGACGCCGACACCCCCTGCGTTGTGGGCGAGTACTGCGTGATCGGGCATAACGCCATCGTGCATGGCTGCGTGGTGGAAGACGGGAGCATGATCGCCATGCACGCCACGGTGCTGAACCGCGCCACGGTCGGTGCGGGGAGCATCGTCGCGGCGGCGGCCCTCGTCGCGGAGGACGCGGCGATTCCCCCCCGGAGCATGGTGATGGGACTCCCCGGCAAGGTGCGCCGCGACGTGACCGACGACGAGGTGGCGAAGGTGCGGGCCAACGCCGAGCGGTACATCGCCCTCTCGCGGGAGTACCTCGCAAGCGGCATGGGCCGGGTGGAAGCACCGATACGGTAATGGTCGGCGGGTAGAGGGATGCGTGGCTCACTATTCTGGAGATACGCGATGCCTGTTGAGGAGAACAAAGCCCTCATCCGTCGCCTGCTCGACTGCGCCAACCGCCGGGACGCGGACGCCCAAGCCGCCCTGTATGGCAGCGATGCCGCCAATCACGGGCGAGCCGTCGGGCGCGAGGGGATGCGCCGGGTCTTCGGTGGCCTGTACGCCCTGTTCCCCGATTGGCACTTCGCCGTCGAGGAGATGATCGCCGAGGGGGATGCGGTGGTCTGTATCATGACGATGACGGGCACGCATCGGGGTACCTCGGACGTGCCTGTCCTCGGCGGTGGCCTCGTCGGCGTCGCGCCGACGGGCAAGCGGGTGGAGGTGATGAACATCCATCGCTACCGCATCGAGGACGGCACGATCATTGACCATCGGGCGACCCGCGACGACTTGGGGATGATGCAGCAACTCGGCCTCCTGCCGAAGCCCGGTCAGGATATCTCCCGCCCGTCGCAGACACGCCCCGACCGCTAATCACCCGGAGGGAATCGCGCATGGATGAGCCGGTCGTACTCGTGGAAGAAACGGGCGACATCGCCACGGTGCGCATCAACCGTCCGGGGGCGTTGAACGCGCTGGACGAGGCGACCCTGATCGCGCTGCGCGACGCCTTCCGCGCCCTCGCGCAGTCGAGCGTGCGGGCGATCATCCTCGCGGGATCGGGCGACCGTGCCTTCGCGGCGGGGGCCGACATCAAGGCGATGCGCGACTACGGCCCCGACGAAGGCCGCGCCTTCGCGCTGCTCGGTCAGGAAGCGACGCACGCGGTCGAGGCGACGCCGCAACCGACGATTGCCGCCGTGCGCGGCTTCGCCCTCGGCGGCGGCTGCGAGCTTGCCCTCGCGTGTGACCTGCGCATTGCGGCGGCGGACGCGGTGTTCGGGCAACCGGAAGTCTCGCTCGGCATCCCGCCGGGATGGGGCGGCACGCAACGGTTGCCGCGCCTCGTCGGGCCGGAGCGGGCGAAGGATTTGATCCTCACCGGGCGGCGCGTGCGAGCCGACGAGGCGTTGCGCATCGGTCTCGTCGGTCGCGTCGTTCCCGCCGAGACGCTGATGGACGAGGCACGAGCGGTCGCCCTCGCTATCGCCGCGAACGCCCCCCGCGCCGTGATCGCGGCGAAACGGGCGATCAACCGCGCTGTCGAGGGCGAGATGGTGAGCGGCCTCGCTTTCGAGGCAGACATGTTCGCCGCCGCCTTCGGCACCGCCGATCAGCGGGAGGGGATGACCGCCTTCGTGGAGCGGCGCACGCCCCGCTTCGAGGGGCGGTGACGGCATGGTGCGCGTCGGCGTGATCGCGGATATTCACGCGAACCTGTTCGCGCTCGATGCCGCCCTCGCGGAACTGAAGTGGAGAGGCGTGGACGAGATCGTTTGTCTCGGCGACGTGGCCTCGCTCGGCCCGCAACCGGCGGCAACCCTCGACCGTCTGCGCGAGATCGGGTGTCCCGTGGTGATGGGCAACACCGATGCGTGGCTGCTCGACCCACCGCCTATGGAGACGGCGGACGAGTCCGACCGCGCCACCTTTGCGCTCAATGCGTGGTGTGCCGCGCAACTGACGCCCGCGCACCTCGCGTACATTGCGTCTTTCCCGCCTACATGGACGCTCACGCGAGATGGCACAACGGCCCTGTTCTTCCACGGCTCGCCGCGCTCGTATGACGACATTATCACCGCGACGACGCCCGATGCCGATGTAGACGCGATGTGCAAGGGTCTGGATGCCATGTGCGCCGGCCTCGTCCCCGCGTTGTTCGTGGGCGGGCATACCCATATCCCGCTCGTGCGCCGCTACCGCGACGGGCGGCTCCTCAATCCGGGCAGCGTCGGGCTTCCCGGCGTCGGTGCCGGCCCGCCCCCACAGAACCGCAACGTGGATTGGGGCGAGTACGCGGTGTTCGACATGGACGGCGACAGGGTACATAGCGTCGCACTCCACCGTCTGCCGCTCGATGTGGGCGCGATGCTGCACATCGCGGCGGAGTGCGACATGCCCGAACGCAAGTGGTGGGAAAGCAAGTGGCAATAGGTGCCATCAAAAACCGTTGTAACCGTCTGGACGATGGCTTGTAGGACGCACCCTTGAAGCAGTCTGCACGATGATGGGCGGGATCGTATGTATGTGGCGCGGTGCTCTCAGCCCGTGATTGTTCCCTGCCGGACGAATCACGGGCTGATAAAGCTTAACAACTGCATCGGGTACTGGTGGGATGGGTTTCAGCCCGCCATCCCCGGACGACGGGCTGAGAGCACCATCCTACTGAGAAAACGCGCACTCCCTGATTGAGCCGTTAAGGTTCATCAGCCCGCGCCACAAACGCCGTCGCCCGCACCGCCAACCACCCTGCACATCGCTCTAAACACCGCCTCCTGCAACCGACGCGAGAACGGCGCGGGTGGCGGCGGCGGTGCGCTCCCAACTGAACTGCGCGGCGCGGGCAAGGCCGACGACGGCGAGTGCTTCGCGGCGGTTATCGTCCGTTAGCAGATCGCGCAAGGCGAGAGCGAGAGCGGCGGTGTCGGTGGGGTTCACGGTGACGGCGGCGGCGTCCACGACTTCCGGCAGGCTGCTCGTGTTCGAGGTCAGCACCGCCGTGCCGCACGCCATCGCTTCGAGCGGCGGCAGGCCGAACCCCTCGTACAGCGACGGATAGGCGCACACCGTCGCGGCCCCGTACCACAGCGGCAATTCCTCGTCCGGCACATAGCCCGCGAAGCGGATGCGTTCCCCCAGATCGAGGGAGCGCACGGACGGCGCGAGGTCGCTCGTCAGCCAGCCCGCTGCACCGACGACCACGAGCGACACATCCGGGACGATAGCCGCGACTTGCGCGAACGCCGCCACGAGGCGACGCAGGTTCTTGCGCGGCTCCAGCGTGCCGACGAACAGCACATACCGTCCCGGCAACCCCCGTGCGGCGCGGAAGGCGGCGAGCGCGGCGGCGTCGGTGGGGCGAAACTGCGGCCCCGCCGCGTTCGGTATGACGACGATTTTCCTCTCCGGTACGCGGAAATGGCGGTGTAGATCGGCGGCGGTGTGCGCGGAAACGGCGATCACGCGCCGCGCCCGCGCCACCGAGAGCCGCGTCATCGCGGCGAGGTACCGCCGCTTGGCGGGCAGGAACGCCTCCGGGTGCGCGAGGAAGGCGAGATCATGGACCGTCACGACCGAGGGCGTCGGCAGTGCCAGCGGCACCACATTCACGGGGCAGAGCAGCACATCCGCGCCCGCACGCGGCACCGCCACGGGCGCGACGGCCTGCTCCCAGAGGACGCGACCGGGGGCGCGGCCCGTGGGCAACCGGCTGCGTCGCCATTCGACGTGCGCGGGGACGTACCCCGGCGGCGGGGGCGTCGGCCCCGCGAAGACCGTCAGGGTGTCGCCGTGCGCGGGGGCGAGGACGGCGAGGCCGCGCACGACCTGCTCCGTGTACTGGCTCACCCCGGCGCGACGGTAGCCCGCCGCGAACGAGAGCAGGTGCGCGTTCACGCCGATGTGCAGCCCGCTCATGGAGATAAATCCGGGGCGGTTGCGGGGATGCGTATTCATGCCCCGCGTTGCACCGGGGGGCGCGACTCCGTACGCCCCGCCGCGATCTGGCGGCGGTTGCGGAGCAACTTCACCACGTATTGCCCCGCGTTGACGAGGTAGGTGAAGTACGCGAAGGCGATAATCCAGAGCAGATCGCGCTCGCCCACGCCGAGCAGGGCGGCGATAGGGTACGCGGTGTGGACGATCATCACCACCGTGCTCATGGCGTCTTCCCAGAAGAACTCCGGCGCGAAGAGATAGTGATCGAACACGTCTTTCTCCCAGAGCATCCCGGTAATCATGATCGCGTACAAGAGGGCAATCTTCACGACCACCGAGACGTGCGCCGCCGCGTACCCCTGCCCCGTAACGAGGCTGTACACGACCAGCCCCGCGCTGATGAGAAAGGCGAGGAACTGCACCGGCGCGAGGATCGCCTGCACCACCGTCCACTTGCTCGCCCGCCGCCGCGCCACCTGCTCCGGTGTGTACCTCGACATTCGCGCCTCCTTCACGACGAATCGAAACCGAAACGGAAAGGATTCACCACAGAGACACAGAGAACACGGAGGAGTTGGCAAATGAACCACAAAAACACAAAGACGCAAAGAAAAACAAACTATTTGATTCTTTCCCCCTGTGTGTTCTTCGTGTTCTTTTCCCTCCTTTGTGTCTTTGTGGTGATCCTTTCAATTCCTTTTTACTCAGTGTTCTCTGTGTCTCTGTGGTGAATTCTTTCGATTCAGTCCGCCTGTTGCAGGCTCTCCTGCATCAGGTACGGGATGGTCTGCGGACCTTCGGGGAGGACGCAGACGCGGGCGTGCGGGCCGTATTCCGCGAGCAACCGCGAGAGGGCGGCGGGGATGTCATGCACCGGCTCGATCTGCGCGGCCCGCACATCGGCATCGGGGATGGTGCTGTACAGCAGGAGCCGCGCCTGTCGCTGCACGAGAGCCTGAACGTGCGCCTGCCACTGGTCGAACAGGCGGAACCCCGGCGACTCGATCACGGCGATTAACTCTTCCGGCGTGCGGGCCATTTCCAGAATGCGGCGGTAGTTGCCGTGTTCGGGGATGCCCTCGCGGCACTCCGAGACGGCGAGGATCGCCCCGCCTTCCCTGAGTACGCGGTTCGCGGCGGAGACGCCCTTGATCGTCTGGTAGAGGTTCAGGTCGAGCGGGTAGCCGCTGTTCGTGGTGATGACGATATCGAACGGCTCCGCCACGGGCTGCATCGCCGCCGAGCGCACCGCCGCGATGCCCGCCCGGTGCGCCGCGAACAGGTCGCCCGCGTAGACGCCGGTGATCGCTTTTTCGGCGTTCAGCGTCACGTTGATGAGGAAGCAGGGCCGCCCACCGATGGCAAGCGTGGTGGCCTCCGCGAGTTCTTCCCACAGCGGATTGCCCTCGGTGATGCCCCAGTTGCTCGCGGGGTGGCGGATGTGTTCCGCCCCGTGGTTGTGGAGCACCGTGGTCTCCCCCGCGATGCCGGGGACGACCGCCTTCGGCCCGCCGCTGAAGCCGGCGAAGAAGTGCGGCTCGATGAACCCGGTCAGCACCACGGCGTCCGCCTCGTGGAACAGTTTGTTGATGAGCACCGGGTTGCCCTCGTGCGTCTCGCCGCACGCGACGAGTGCGGCGGCGTCGAAGGCGTCGTGGTTCAGGCAGCGGTAGCGGCCCGTCACCGAGGCACCGAGCATCTGCGTCAATTCTTCGGGCGTGTTCGGGCGGTGCATCCCCGTGCCATTGAGCAAGGTGATCGCGTCGTCGGGGATGCCCGCGAGCGCGAGTTCGCGCAGGATGGGGGGCATGAGGATGTGGTTCGGCGTCGGGCGCGTGAGGTCGGAATGCACCACGACCACGCTTCTCGCCCCGCGCACGATCTCCGCGAGCGGCGGTGACGCGATGGGCTGGCGCAGGGCGGCGGTGAGGGCGGCGTCGGCGTCCGGCACGGCGGGGGCTTGCCGGGGGGAGACGACCGTGAGGTCGCACGGCGGCAACTCCACCGCCAGCCCCGTGCTGCCGTATGCGAGATGGATGTGGGTCATGGCGGTGCCTCCCTCCGTGTTTCCGTGCGATGCGTCGCGGTTCCGTGTTGCGGCGCATTGTAGCACCGCAGCACCGCACACGCGGCCCGTTTACGCCGCCGCGAGATCGGAGAGCAGCAGCACGCGCAGTTCCGCCACGCGCCGAAGGGTAGCGTCGTTCGTGAGGAACGCATCGCACCCCTCGTGGAGGGCGGTGGCAACATGAAGGGCATCCGGGGTGTGCAAGCGGTAGCGGGCGCGGAGTTCGGCGGCGCGTTCGGCAATGGCAGCATCCACTGGAACCAGAATGAGATTGCCGTTTGTGGCAAACAGGTCGCGGTACTCGCGGAGCAAGGGGGCGTTGCCCGTTCGCAGGGGTTGCGTCAGCAGTTCGGTGAGCACGATGACCGAGGCATGCCCGACGATATTCCCCGCCGCGATCCTCGTGAACACTGCTTGTGCAGCGGGAAAGAACGCAGGATGCCGCTCGACGTAGTAGATGAACGCCGATGTGTCGAGGCCGAGCAGCGCGACGCCTGTGAGCGCATCGTTAGCGGAATGCACGGGGCGGCTCATCCCACTCGTCCCGCAGGGCGATGACGTACTCCTGCGGGTCTATCTTGTCGCGCTCTTCTTGGCTCAGGCTCTCAATTTCCTCAATCGTGAGGCGCGTCGGTGGGTCGCTCGGCACGTCGTGGATCATGCCGTCGGCGATCATGGCGATCAGGGCGGCGCGATCCGACGCGGGCAGGCGACGGATGTACTGCGAATAAATGTCCCAGATACTCATGCGTTCGCTCATGGCACACCTCCGCACGCATTGTAGCAGCATCGCCGCGTGGACGGCTTCCCGGCCCCGCTGCTATCATGCCGCCATGACCAACGGACAGCGACCGCGCCTCACCGTCCACACCGCATACCCGTGCGTCCGGTCGGGACGCTCCCGTGATCCGGTACGCTTCCTCGGCGTGCCACCCCACAGAGGGCATCGTGCGGCCCCGTTCCACGGACGCTCCCGTGATCCGGTACGCTTCCTCGGCGTGCCTGCCGACGACGTGACGCTTTCCGACGCGGTACGGCGTATTCACCGAGCGACCGATAAAGGCGAACGGCTGCATGTCGTCACGCTGAACCCGGAGTACGTGATGCAGGCACGGCGCGACACGCGCTTGCGCGAGACCATCGAGGCGGCAGGGCTACGAGTCGCGGACGGTGTCGGCCTCACCGTCGCGGCACGCTTGCTCGGTACGCCGCTCCCGGCACGCATCACGGGGAACGATCTCGTTGCAGTGCTCGCGGACGAAGGGATGCCGCTGTTCCTGTTGGGGGCGGCACCGGGCGTGGCGGAGGAAGCGGCGGCGGTGTTGCGCACGCGGTACCCGCACGCGCAGATCGCGGGGACATGGGCGGGCGACGCGGGGCCGGGGGACGACGCCGAAGCGCGGCGACGCATCAATGCGACCGATGCGAAAGTCGTGCTCGTGGCGTACGGGATGCCGAAGCAGGACCACTGGATCGCCCGCAATGTGCCGCATCTGAACGCCCCCGTCGCCATCGGTGTCGGGGGCGTGTTCGACTATCTTTCGGGGCGGGTGCCGCGTGCGCCGCGCCTCTTGCGCCGCGCCGGGTTAGAATGGGCGTACCGCCTGGTGCGCCAACCGTGGCGGTGGCGGCGCATCCTCATCGTCTGGCAGTTCGCGGGGCTGGTAATGGTCGAGGCGGCGCGGCGACGACTGCGCCCCCCGACACACAAGACGGCACGCAAAGGAGAGCAGTAAACCTGTGGACGCGACTTCTTCCGCCAACCCCGCGCATCCCGCCGATCCCACCCACCGCACCGTTCGCGCCGTCGCGGTCGCCGCCGTCGCGGCACTCGTCTTCGGGGCGGTGTGGGGGTTGCTGCCCGCGTGGTCGTTCTGGTTCGTGATCGCGTGCGCCTTCATTATCACGGAGGGGATCGTGCGCGTCACGGGGGCGCGGCGCGGCAGCGTCTATCAGACGGTCGGGATGCTCGGCGTGCTCGCGTGCGCGGTCATCTGCCGCGTGGTGCTGGCGTACCGTTTTGGCCTCTCCCCCGGCGACATCGGCGGCGTGCTGGCGAACGCCCGCCTCGACGGCCCCGCCGGTCGCACGATCTACACCGTGCTCGCCCTCGACATCCCGAACGTGGTCTACGCGGGGCTGGCGATGGCGATCCCGTACGTGCGGTTCCGCTAGCGTGGCGATCTCGCGGGGGTTGTTGCTCGACGCCCTGCCGCGCCTCGTGGGGCGGCGGGTCGTGGTGGTGGGCGACATGCTGCTCGATGCGTACGTCTACGGCACGGGCCGCCGCCTGAGCCGCGAGGCGTTCCTGCCCGTGTTCGAGACCGACCGCACCGAGACGCAGCCGGGGGGCGGTGCCTTCCCGCCGCTCGGTGTGCGGGCGATGGGCGGCGAGGCGGCGATGGTCGGTGTGGTGGGCGACGACGGCACCGCCGCCGACCTGCTGGCGCACCTCGCGGCGGCGGGCGTCGGCACGACGGGCGTGGTCACGGCGCGGGGCTGGACGACGACATGCAAGACGCGCTACATGGCGGAGGGGTTCTTCCGCTTCCCGCAGCAGGTCTTCCGCGTGGACAACCGCCCGCGTGGGCCGTTCGCCCCGGTGGTCGCGGAGCAACTCGCCGCCGCCGTGCGGGCGATAGAGGCGGCGGACGCGATCCTCGTCTCGGACTACGGCCTCGGCACCGAGACGCCCGCCGTGGTGGAGGCAGTGCGCGAGGCCGCTGTGCGCCTCGGCGCGATCACCACGGTGGACTCGCAGGGGAGCCTCGACCCCTACGGCGGCTTCACCCTCGTGCGCGACAACCGCGCCGACGCCGCCCGCTACCTCGGTCAGCCGCTCGATACGGTGGGGGGAATTCTCGAAGCACTGCCCCGGATGCGGCAACGGCTGGCGGCGGCGCATGTGGTCGTGTCGCTCGGTGATGAGGGGCTGGCGTTCATCGGGCCGGACGGCGCGGTGCGGCATATCCCCGCACAGCCCGTGGACGTATTCGACGTGACGGGGGCGGGGGACACGCTGATCGTCGCGCTCACGCTCGCCCTCGCGGCGGGGTTGCCGCTGGAGGTCGCGGCGTGGCTCGGCAACTTCGCGGCGGGCGTGGCGGTGCGCCGCCTCGGTAATGTCACCGTGAGCCTCGACGACCTGCGCGAGGCGATCACGGAGGCGGAGGACGAATTGTTCGCGGGGTAGCGGGGTGGCCTATCCCCCATGAAGCCTATCCCCCCGGCCCCCTTCCCCCATAGGGAAGGGGGAGAACCACGGGGAGTGCGGTGCTCTGCGGGACAGACTGGATGTTGCGGCGGTTCTCCCCCTTCCCCCGCAGGGGAAGGGGGCGGGGGGATAGGTCTGTATGGGGCAATTACTGACAATACACGACCTCGCCGCATACGGGGAGCGGACACGGGCCGGGGGCAGGCGCGTCGTGTTCACGAACGGGCATTTCGACCTGCTGCACGTCGGGCATCTGCGCTACTTGCAGGCGGCGCGGGCGTTCGGGGACGCGCTCGTTGTGGGCGTGAACGACGACGATAGCACGACCGAACGCAAGGGCAGCGGCAGGCCGATCATCCCGGCGGGCGAGCGGGCGGAACTGCTCGCGGGCCTCGCGTGCGTGGACGCGGCGGTCGTGTTCGCGGGGCTGACGGCGGACGAACCGATTCGCCTGCTGCGCCCCGATGTCTACGTGAAGGGCGGGGACTACGCGACCGACGATGCCGAGGAACGGGCGGGCAAGACGCCGCTCCCGGAGGCCGCGCTCGTGCGCTCGCTCGGTGGGGTCGTGCGCACTGTGGCCCTCGTGCCGGGGCGCAGCACGAGCGAGATCGTGCGCCGGATACGGGAAGGTACTGGGTACTGGGTACTGGATGAAATGCGACGACGCAGAGCGTGGCGGGCGTGACGGATGCGATACTACCGAACGTGGGTGGAGGTAGCGTAGGGGCGGTTCGTGAACCGCCCGCCCCCGGTCTGTACAGAGCCGAAGGGCAAGCACCGGGCGCGGCGAGCGGGCGGTTGACGAACCGCCCCTACCACCCACATCGCCGCCACCCTCACCCACGTTCGGTATAAGGACACGATGAGCGCGAACGAAACGGTAGAGGCCGGAACAGACGACCCGGCACCCGGTACGCAGTACCCGGTACCGCCGCCGTCGCGCACGCGGCGATTGGCGGGGGCGGCGGCGATTGTGGCGGCGGGGACGGTATTCAGCCGCCTCGTGGCGTTGCCGCGTGAGTCGCTGATCGCGGGGCTGTTCGGCGACGGCGTGCTGACGAACTCGTTTACCATCGCGGAGAATGTGCTGACGATCTTCCTCGATCTGCTCTTGTCCGGCATCGCGGGGGCGGTACTCGTGCCGGTGCTGTCGGAGTACGCGGGCGAAGGGCAGCGCGAACGGCTGGGGCAACTCGTGGGCAAGCTGCTGGCCCTCGTGCTCGTGGGCGGCGGGGCGATGCTGCTCGTGCTGATGCTCGGCGCGGAGTGGGTCGCCCTCGCCATGACGGGTTTCGGAGACCCCGCCACCTACGACCGCGAGTTGGTGGTGTCGCTGATCCGCTGGATACTGCCGGCACTCGTGCTGCTCGGTGTGGCGTCGGTGCTGCAAAGCACGCTCTACGCCCTGCAACGCTTCACGGCCCCGGCCTTGTCGCTGGCGGCACGGAACGCGGCGGTGGTGCTGGCGTTGCTACTGTTCGGGCGGACACTCGGCGTCTATAGCATGACGGTGGGGATTCTCGTCGGGGCGGTGGCCCTCGTGCTGCTGCAACTGCCGGGGTTTCGGGGCGCGAACCTGCCCATACGCCTCGCCCTCGACCCCCGTGACCCCGACCTGCGGCGCATCGGGCGGCTCTACCTGCCCGTGTTCCTCGGCCTCGCGCTCAACTCCGCCGCGCTCATCATTGACCGCAACCTCGCGGAGCGGGCGAGCGAACACGGCGTCGCCGCGATGCGCTTCGCCACGCAGGTGCAGCAGTTGGCGGTCGGGCTGGTCGTCACGGCGATCAATGTGGCGGCCTTACCGCGCCTCTCCCGCGCCGCCGCCGAGGGGGACGACGCCGAGTTCGGGCGCACGCTCGCGTTGGGGATGCGCCTCGTGACCACGCTCGTGCTGCCCGTGACGGCGGGGCTGGTCGTGTTGTCGGAACCGCTCGTGAACCTGCTGTTCTTCCACGGCGCGACCACGGCGGCGGGGGCAGGGGAAATTCGCATCGCCCTGATCGGCTACGCGGTCGGGCTGCCCTTCATCGCGTGGGATCAACTGCTGCTGTTCGCGTTCTACGCCCGCAAGAACACGCGCACGCCGGTGCTCGTGGGCGTGGCGGCGGTGGGGGTGCTGCTCGCGGCGTCATTCGCACTCGTGGCCCCGTTCGGCGTGCTCGGCCTCGTCTTGGCGAACTCGGCGCAGTTCGCCTTCCATGCCGCCGTGATGTTCGTTCTGGCGCGGCGCGGCGGTATCCCCGCCTTCGACACCGCGAACTTCGGGGACACGCTCGCCCGTACAGGCGTCGTCGCCCTCGTGATGGGCGCGGTCGTCGCCGCCGTCGCCGCGCTCATGGCGCGTGGGAGTGGTGCGGGTCTCGTGGCGGAGACCGTCGCGGTCGCGGTTCCGTCGCTCGCGGGGGTGGCGGTGTATGGTGTGGGCGTCTGGCTCCTGCGGGTGGAGGAAGCCCGCTACCTCGTGGGCGCGGTGCGCGGGCGGTTGTGGCAATGAGCGACGACACGACGCCGCTTTTCCGCTATGTTCTCCATTCTCGCTAAAGCGGTACAATATACACAGGTATGCTGTTGGTTTTCACAGGAGTATATATGTGGTACTATTTAAGAGACTGTATGGGAAGGCAGGAAGCAGCGCGGGAGAAGCGCAAACGACGCCGGTGGAACGGCGGGAACTTGTCCGAACCCCGTCATTTCTCTGGGCGAAAGCCCTCGGCTGCCTCGACCCAACTCCTTCCCACACAGGCTCTAATACTACAGCCGCACATCAGGATGACGACGGAACCACTGGGCATAATGGCTGCGTCGTGCTCGTGCTTGGTGCCGCCGTCGCCACCATGACCAGT
>JAABUN010004645.1_pt1 | contig 18293 bp, 16 predicted proteins | sample 5559311 | NCBI WGS metagenome assembly JAABUN01 (sample SAMN10711877, study PRJNA513370) | rock metagenome | isolation source: Antarctica rocks | place: Antarctica: Victoria Land, Siegfried Peak sud | reverse complement strand
TGTTCGTCGGGACCCCGCCCATGGCGTAGTGCGCCGTCGGGTAGACCGGCACCGGCTCGGTGTAGGGCTCGATGCCCAGGTAGGTGCGGGCGAACTCGGTGATGTCCGGCAGCTTGGCGTCGATGTGGGCGGGCTCGAGGTGGGTCAGGTCCAGCAGCACGTAGTCCTTGTCGGGGCCTGCGCCACGGCCCTCGCGCACCTCGTTGGCCATCGACCGGGCGACGATGTCGCGGGGGGCGAGGTCCTTGATGGTGGGTGCGTACCGCTCCATGAAGCGTTCACCCTCACCGTTGCGCAGGATCCCGCCCTCGCCGCGCGCGGCCTCGGACAGCAGGATCCCCAGCCCGGCCAGACCGGTCGGGTGGAACTGGAAGAACTCCATGTCCTCCAGCGGGAGCCCGCGGCGGTACACGATGCCCATCCCGTCCCCGGTCAGGGTGTGCGCGTTCGAGGTGGTCTTGAAGACCTTGCCGGTGCCGCCGGTGGCCAGCACCACCGACTTCGCCTGGAAGACGTGGATCTCGCCGGTGGAGAGCTCGTAGGCGACCACGCCCGCGGTGCGCTCCTCGCCGTCCACCGTGTTCATGAGCAGGTCCAGCACGTAGAACTCGTTGAAGAACTCCACCTGCTGCTTGACGCAGTTCTGGTAGAGCGTCTGCAGGATCATGTGGCCGGTGCGGTCGGCCGCGAAGCACGAGCGACGCACAGCCGCCTCGCCGTGGTTGCGGGTGTGCCCGCCGAACCGGCGCTGGTCGATCTTGCCCTCGGGCGTCCGGTTGAAGGGCAGACCCATCTTCTCCAGGTCCAGGACGGCGTCGATCGCCTCCTTGCACATCACCTCGGCGGCGTCCTGGTCGACCAGGTAGTCACCGCCCTTGACGGTGTCGAAGGTGTGCCACTCCCAGTTGTCCTCCTCGACGTTGGCCAGGGCGGCGCACATCCCACCCTGGGCGGCGCCGGTGTGGGAGCGGGTGGGGTACAGCTTGGTGAGCACGGCCGTGCGGGCGCGGTGGCCGGACTCGAGGGCGGCGCGCATGCCCGCGCCCCCGGCGCCGACGATCAGCACGTCGTACGTGTGGACCTGCATGGAGCCCTCCTCGGGCGTCAGTTCGGGCGTCGGTCCGGTGGCGCGGCGCGGGGCCGCACCGTCACGGGCAGAACGAGGGCAGCAGAGCGGCGTCGGCGCCGGCGGGGCAGGGGTCGAAGGTGAAGATCACCAGGGTGCCGAGCACGATGACGAGCGCGACCGCCAGCAGCAGCACCGTCTTGAGCACCAGCCGGGTGCCGGCGCGCTCGGCGTAGTCGTTGATGATCGTCCGGACACCGTTGCCTCCGTGCAACATCGCCAGCCAGAGCATCGCCAGGTCCCAGGTCTGCCAGAACGGGCTCGACCACTTGCCGGCGACAAAGGCGAAGTCGAGCGCGTTGATGCCCTCGCCCACCAGCAGGTTCACGAACAGGTGCCCCAGCACCAGGACCACCAGCAGCACCCCCGACATGCGCATGAAGACCCAGGCGCGCATCTCGAAGTTGGGCTTGTTGGAGGGGCTGCGCTGGTAGGGGGAGCGCGGGACGTCCAGGGCGGGTGAGCTCATGGTCAGCCTCCGAAGACGTGGCCGAGATGGCGGATGAGGAAAGGGACCAGGACGACCACCCACAAGATCATCACGACCCAGAGCATGCGGTGCTGGTGCCGGGGGCCCTTGGACCAGAAGTCGACCAGGACCAGCCTGACGCCGTTGAAGGCGTGGAACAGCACGGCCGCCACCAGGCCGGCCTCGCCCAGGCCCATGACGGGGTTCTTGTAGCTGGCGATGACCTCGTTGTACGCCTCGGGGGACACCCGAACCAGTGCGGTGTCGAGCACGTGCACGAGCAGGAACATGAAGATCGCGAATCCGGTGATGCGGTGGGCCACCCACGACCACATGCCTTCTCGGCCGCGGTACAGGGTGCCGGCGGGTCTGCTGCCCGCTCCTTTGGTCGCGACGATCGCCACGGTCGGCCCTCCTTGTCGGTGACTGACCGCGGTGGCTGGGAACGTGCAGCGACGACGGCGTCAAGTGTGATCGAGTCTAGTCTCGCGGCGCCTGCGGGCCAGCGGTGCGGGCTGATGGTGACGAACGACTCAGGGCCGCCGTGCCCGCAGGACGGTGTGCCTGCGCGGCCGCAGGGCGATGTGCCACCCTGACCGCCATGTCCCGACCCCCCGAACCAGCCCTGCCCGGCTTCGTCGCGGTCATCCCTGCGGGTGGGGCCGGCACCAGGCTGTGGCCCCTGTCGCGGGCGACCTCGCCCAAGTTCCTGCACGACCTCACCGGCTCGGGGCGAACGCTCCTGCAGGCGACGTGGGACCGGTTGGTGCCGCTGGCCGGCGAGCACGGTGTCGTCGTCGTCACGGGCGCCGCGCACCAGGCGGCGGTCCGCGCACAGCTGCCGCAGCTGCCTGCCGCCAACGTCCTGGCCGAGCCCTCGCCGCGGGACTCGATGGCGGCCATCGGGCTGGCCGCGGCCGTCCTGGTGCGCCGCGACCCCGAGGTGGTGATCGGGTCGTTCGCAGCCGACCACGTCATCGGGGGCACGCAGCTGTTCGAGGCGACCGTGGCCCAGGCCGTCGCCGTCGCGCGCGAAGGCCATGTGGTGACGGTGGGTATCACCCCGACCCACCCCGCTACCGGGTTCGGCTACATCCGTGCGGCTGGGGCGCTGGGGGTGCAGGGCGCGCCGGATGCGCGGGCCGTGGCCGAGTTCGTGGAGAAGCCGGACGAGGCCACCGCCACGGCCTACCTGGCTGCGGGCGGATACCTGTGGAACGCCAGCATGTTCGTGGTCCGCGCCGCCACCCTGCTGCAGCACCTGCGCGCGCAGCTGCCCGCGCTGCACGACGGCCTGGTGGAGATCGCGGCAGGCCTGGAGGCGGGTGATCACGAGGTCATGGCCCGAGTGTGGCCGGGGCTCACCAGGATCGCCATCGACCACGCCATCGCCGAGCCGGTGGCGGCTGCTGGTGGCGTGGCCGTGGTGCCCGGCAGGTTCAGGTGGGACGACGTGGGGGACTGGAGCTCGCTGACCGACCTGCTGCCGCCGTCCGGGAGCGCCCCGGTGGTGCTCGGCGAGACCGAGGCCGTGCTGGCGCAGGGCAGCACCGGGCTGGTGGTGCCTGCCTCCGGACGGCTGGTGGCCGTCCTGGGCATGACGGACGTGGTGGTGGTGGACACCCCCGACGCGGTCCTGGTCACGACCAGGGACCACGCGCAGCGGGTCAAGGGCCTGGTGGACGCCCTCAAGTCACAGGGACGTACCGAGCTGGTGTGACGCACCGAGCTGGTGTGAGGCGCTCGCGCGCCGGCTGCGGTGTGAGCATGGCGACGAACAGGTGCCCCGGCCCGCCGCCCGGGCCTACCCTCGCCGACATGGCTGACCCCGTCCCCCCTGCCCACCGCCGCACCGAGTCCGGGCTGCCCTTCCAGGGCCTCTACGGACCGCAGGACCTGCGGGGCTGGGACCCGGCAGAGCGCCTCGGCGAGCCGGGCCAGTTCCCCTACACCCGCGGGGTGTACCCCAACATGTACACCGGCCGGCCCTGGACGATGCGCCAGTACGCGGGCTTCGGCACGGCGAAGGAGTCCAACGAGCGGTACCACCAGCTGGTCGCGGCCGGGACCGGTGGCCTCTCGGTGGCCTTTGACCTGCCCACGCAGATGGGCTACGACTCCGACGACCCGATCTCGCACGGCGAGGTCGGCAAGGTCGGCGTCGCGATCGACTCCCTGGACGACATGCGCACGCTCTTCGGCGGCCTGCCGCTGGAGGAGGTGTCCACGTCGATGACGATCAACGCACCTGCGTCCTCGCTGCTGCTGATGTATGAGCTCGTCGCGGCCGAGCAGGGCGTGCCTGGGGGGCAGCTGACCGGCACCATCCAGAACGACGTGCTCAAGGAGTACATCGCACGCGGTACCTACATCTACCCGCCCGCGGAGTCGCTGCGGCTGATCAGCGACATCTTCGGGTACTGCGCGCGCGAGCTGCCGAGGTGGAACACCATCTCGATCTCCGGCTACCACATGGCCGAGGCCGGGGCGACGCCCGCGCAGGAGATCGCGTTCACGCTGTCCAACGCCAAGGAGTACGTGCGGGCCGCGATCGCAGCAGGGCTGGACGTGGACGACTTCGGTCCGCGGCTGTCCTTCTTCTTCGTCGCCCGCACCACCCTGCTGGAGGAGGTCGCGAAGTTCCGGGCGGCCCGGCGGCTGTGGGCCAGGATCATGCGGGATGAGTTCGGCGCCAAGAACCCCAGGTCGCTGATGCTCCGCTTCCACACCCAGACCGCGGGCGTGCAGCTGACCGCCCAGCAGCCGGAGGTCAACCTGGTGCGGGTCGCCCTGCAGGGGCTCGGTGCTGTGCTCGGCGGCACCCAGTCGCTGCACACCAACTCCTTCGACGAGGCCATCGCGCTGCCGACGCAGAAGGCCGCCAGGCTGGCCCTGCGCACGCAGCAGGTGCTCGCCTACGAGACCGACGTGACAGCGACGGTCGACCCGTTCGCCGGCTCGTACGTGATGGAGAGACTGACCGACGAGGTGGAGGAGTCGGCGCTCGAGCTCATCCGTGCGGTGGAGGACCGTGGCGGAGCGGTGGCAGCGATCGAGGAGGGCTTCCAGAAGTCTGAGATCGAGCGCTCCGCCTACCGGATCGCCGGTGAGATCGACTCGGGCGAGCGCGTCGTCGTCGGCGTCAACAAGTACATCACCGAGGACGACGAGCCGTACGAGCCGCTGCGCGCGGACCCCACCATCGAGGCCCAGCAGTGCGCCCGGCTGGCGGCGCTTCGCTCGGCCCGGGACGAGGACCAGGTGCAGCGGGCCCTGGACGCGATGCGTGCTGCGGCCGCGGGTACGGACAACATCCTGGTCCCGATGAAGCAGGCCCTGGCCGCGATGGGGACGGTGGGCGAGGTGAGCCACGCGCTGCGCGAGGTGTGGGGGACCTACGTCCCGCGGGACGCGTTCTGACGCCGGTGCGAGCACTGCGGTCCTGAGGCTGCGCGCGGGTAGATACCCTGACGTCATCGTGGACATCTCTGCTGCCCTGGCGCCGTTCGCCGAAGAGCTCGTCGCTGTCCGGCGCGCCCTGCACGCCCATCCCGAGACGGGTCGCAACGAGGTTCGCACCACCGCGCTCCTGGCCGCCCGGCTCCGCGCCGCCGGCCTGGAACCGGTCCTGCTGCCGGGCACCGGCCTGATCTGCGATATCGGACCCAGCGACATCGGACCCAGCGACATCGGACCCAGCGCGCCGGCTCGAGGGCCCGTGCACACCATCGCGCTGCGGGCAGACCTCGACGCGCTGCCGTTGCCCGACGAGACGGGGACCCCTTGGGCCTCCACGGTGCCGGGCCTGGCGCACGCGTGCGGCCACGACGTCCACACCACCGTGGTGCTCGGCGCCGGCCTGGTGCTGGCGCTGCTGCGGGACCAGGGGCTGCTGCACTGCCGCGTCCGGCTGCTGTTCCAGCCCGCCGAGGAGTCGACCCCCGGCGGTGCCCTGGACGTGCTGGCCGCCGGCGGCCTGGAGGGTGTCGACCGCATCCTGGCCCTGCACTGCGACCCGCACCTGGACACCGGCCTGGTGGGGCTCCGCGTCGGCGCCATCACCTCCGCCGCCGACCACGTCAAGATCGTCCTGAGCGGCGACGGTGGCCACACCTCGCGACCGCACCTGACCGGCGATCTGGTGTTCGCGCTGGGACAGGTGATCACAGGCCTGCCGGCCGCGCTGTCACGACGGCTCGACCCGCGGGCAGGGGTGAGCCTGGTGTGGGGGCGAGCCAGCGCCGGCGGCCCGTACAACGCGATCCCCAGGACAGGGGAGGTCGAGGGCACGCTGCGAGTGCTGGACGCGGCGGTGTGGCAGCGGGCCGGTGAGCTGCTGGCCGAGGTGCTCGAGCACGTGGTGGGCCCGTTCGGCGTGCAGGCCGAGCTGCTGCACTCGCGCGGGGTCCCGCCGACGGTCAACGACGCGGACGCGGTGGCGCTGCTGGAGTCGGCGGTGCATGGCGAGCTGGGGGCGCAGGCGGGTGTACCGACCGAGCAGAGCCTGGGGGGCGAGGACTTCGCCTGGTACCTCGACACCGTCCCGGGGGCGCTGGCCCGGCTGGGGACCAGGGCCCCGGGGGGTGCCACCTACGATCTCCACCGCAGTGACTTCGAGCCGGACGAGGCAGCCATCGCGGTCGGTGTGCGGCTGCTGGTCGCCGCCAGCCTGCTCTCGCCGCTGCAGCCTCGCACCGGCTGAGCGGCGCAGGCCCTCGTGCGCCTGCGCCCGGTTGCGGATGGGTAACAGTGCGGAGGCCGGGATCGCTATCCGTCCCCGTCGGGCCGACGGCCCTCCTATAGTGCCCGGAGCGATTGCGCAGCCGGCGACGGCGGATCTGGAGGAGACACTGTGAGGAAACTGGCACAAGGCATCGCGGTGCTCGGCATCGGTGCCCTGGCACTGACGGCATGCGGCGAGGCCCCCGGGACGACGACCCCCTCGGGCAGCGCAGGCGGCGGAAGCAGCGAGAGCGGCGAGAGCAGCCCGGAGGCACCCGAGAGCGAGTACAAGGCGTGCATGGTCTCCGACCAAGGCGGTTTCGACGACAAGTCGTTCAACCAGGCCGGCAAGGAGGGCCTGGACCAGGCGCAGTCCGAGCTGGGCATCGAGACGGTCGCGGTAGAGTCTTCCGCCGACACCGACTACGGTCCGAACATCGATGCCCTGCTCTCCCAGGGCTGCAACATGATCATCGGCGTCGGCTTCCTGCTCGAGGACCCGATCCAGGCTGCCGCCGAGGCTAACCCCGACACGCAGTTCGCCATCATCGACTCCGCGTTCTCCGCGCCGGACTTCAGCCCCGTGAGCCTGGACAACGGCAAGCCGATCCTGTTCAACACGGCCGAGGCGTCGTTCCTGGCCGGGTACCTGGCTGCCGGCACCACCAAGACCGGCAAGGTCGCTACGTTCGGTGGTATCCAGCTCCCCTCGGTGGCCATCTTCATGGACGGGTTCGCCGACGGCATCGCCAAGCACAACGAGGACAACGGCACGGACGTCCAGCTCCTCGGCTGGGACAAGGAGGCGCAGACCGGCGCCTTCACCGGCGACTTCGAGAACCAGAGCAACGGCACCAACCAGGCCAAGACCTTCATCGGCCAGGGCGCCGACATCATCATGCCGGTGGCCGGGCCGGTCGGGCTGGGCGCTGCTGCGGCGGCCAAGGAGGCCGGCGACGTCTCGATCATCTGGGTCGACTCGGACGGCTTCGAGACCACCGAGTACGGCGACATCATCCTGACCTCGGTCATGAAGAACATGGGCCCGGCCGTCTTCGACACGGTCAGCGAGGCCTCCGAGGACAACTTCGCCAGCGAGCCGTACGTGGGCACGCTGGAGAACGACGGCATCGGCCTCGCGCCGTACCACGACTTCGACGCCGAGGTCTCGGACGAGCTCAAGACGCAGATCGACGAGCTCAAGGAGCAGATCATCTCCGGCGAGCTCGTGGTGGAGTCTCCCAACTCCCCCTGATGTGCTGAGCTGACCACGACGGCCCGGGCGCTGACCGCCCGGGCCGTCGTCGTCCGCGAGGGCCGTCGTCGTCCGCGAGGGCCCGGCGCCCACGCGCGGGCACTAGGGTTCATCCACGCTGCGCACCCGCCGACCGTGCCGGGCGGCGCGGCGACCAACGAGGTCGGAGGGAGCACCGTGAGGCTCGAGCTGCGGGGGATCACAAAGGTCTTCGGGTCGCTGGTCGCGAACGACCACATCGACCTGGTGGTCGAGCCGGGCGAGATCCACGCGCTGCTCGGCGAGAACGGTGCCGGCAAGAGCACCCTCATGAACGTGTTGTACGGCTTCTACGACCCAGACGCCGGCGAGATCCTGGTCGACGGCACGAAGGTGACCTTCGCGGGCCCGGGCCAGGCGATGGCTGCCGGGATCGGCATGGTGCACCAGCACTTCATGCTCGTCCCGGTCTTCACGGTGGCGGAGAACGTCGTGCTCGGCCACGAACCCACGGGTGCGGGCGGCATCATCGACGTGAAGAAGGCACGCGCCCTCGTCCGGGAGATCTCCGAGCGGTTCGGTTTCGACATCGACCCCGACGCCGTGGTCGAGGACCTCTCGGTCGGTGCGCAGCAACGGGTCGAGATCATCAAGGCGCTGTCGCGCAAGGCCGAGGTGCTCATCCTGGACGAGCCCACAGCGGTGCTCACCCCGCAAGAGACCGACGAGCTGATCGAGATCATGCGCCAGCTCAAGGAATCCGGTACGTCCATCGTCTTCATCACCCACAAGCTGCGTGAGGTCCGAGCGGTCGCCGACCGGATCACCGTGATCCGGCGCGGCGCGGTGGTGGGAGAGGCCGCTCCCACCAGCACCGAGACCGAGCTGGCGTCGATGATGGTGGGGCGCAGCGTCGGCCTGGCGGTCGACAAGGCACCCGCCTCTCCCGGCCAGAGCGCCCTGGTCGTGAGCGGCCTGACGGTGATCGACCCCAACGGCGTCACCCAGGTCGACGACGTCGGCTTCGAGGTCGCTCGGGGCGAGATCTTCGTGATCGCGGGCGTGCAGGGCAACGGGCAGACCGAGATCACCGAGTGCATCCTGGGCCTGCGCCGTCCGGCCAAGGGGTCGATCACCCTCGAGGGTTCCGAGCTGACCGGTCGCTCGGTACAGCAGGTGCTCGGCTCCGGCGTCGGGTACGTCCCGGAGGACCGCACCCTCGACGGCCTCGTCGGGGTCTTCTCGGTGGCGGAGAACCTGGTGCTCGACCGGTTCCGCGACCGGGCGTTCGGCAAGGGCGTCTCGCTGGACCTGGCTGCGGTGCGCACCAACGCCGAGCAGCGCATCGAGGAGTTCGACATCCGGACGCAGGGCCCCGAGCAGGCTGCGGGCAAGCTCTCCGGGGGGAACCAGCAGAAGGTGGTGATGGCCCGCGAGCTGTCCCGCCCGCTCAAGCTCTTCGTGGCCAGCCAACCGACCCGGGGGGTGGACGTCGGATCGATCGAGTTCCTGCACCAGCGGATCGTCGCCGAGCGAGACCGGGGCACCCCGGTCATCATCGTCTCCACCGAGCTGGACGAGGTGATCGAGCTCGGCGACCGGATCGCGGTCATGTTCCGGGGTCGGATGGTCGGCATCGTGCCGGGCGGGACGGGTCGCGACGTGCTGGGGCTGATGATGGCCGGCGTGCCGCTGGACGAGGCGGAGAAGCAGGCCGCCGGTCGCCGCACGACGCTGAGCCAGGCTGGCGCACAGGGCCAGGCGGAAGCCCAGGGCCAGGCTGACACCGAGAAGGGGCTGACATGAGCGAGCCCGCAGCCGGGTCGTCCCGCGCGCGCGGCGCGCCGCCGCGCTCGAACCAGGTGCTGCGCGAGATCCTCACGTCCTCGACGCTGGTCTCGGTCCTGGCGGTGCTGCTCGCCCTGCTCATCGGCGGCGTCCTGATCGCGGCCGCCAGGCCTGAGGTCCAGAACTCGGCCACGTACCTGTTCTCCCGGCCCTACGACTTCTTCTGGTACAGCTCGCGCGCCGTCGGCGACGCCTACCAGGCCCTCTTCTTCGGCTCGGTCTACAACCCGGACGCGGCGACGACCGCCCAGAGGTTCAAGCCGATCACCGAGACGCTGACCATGTCGGTCCCGCTCATCTTCGCGGGCCTCGGCCTCGGCATCGGGTTCCGGGCCGGGCTGTTCAACATCGGCGCGCAGGGCCAGATCATCCTGGGCGCGGTGGTCGGCGGGTACATCGGTTTCGCGATGCCGCTGCCACCCGTGCTGCACCTGGTGGTGGCGGTGCTCGGTGCCGCTGCGGGCGGCGCCTTCTGGGGCGGCATCGCAGGTTTCCTCAAGGCGCGTACCGGGGCGAACGAGGTGATCGTGACGATCATGCTCAACTCCGTGGCGCTCTACCTGGTCGCGTTCCTGCTGACCACCTCGGCGTTCCAGCGGGGAGACAGCAACAACCCGATCAGCCCTCCGATCCAGGAGTCAGCCAAGTACCCGGACCTGCTGGGCGAGCAGTTCCGCCTGCACGCGGGCTTCCTGCTCGCGCTGCTGGCGGCGTGGGGGGTGTGGTGGCTGATGGAGCGCTCCACCATCGGCTTCCAGTTCCGGGCGGTCGGTGCCAACCCGCACGCTGCGCGCACGGCAGGTATGAACGTCGAGCAGAGCTACCTGTGGGTGATGGTGATCGCGGGTGGGCTGGCCGGCCTCGGGGGGTCGGCCCAGGTGCTGGGCACCGAGTCGGCCCTGACCGCGGGGGTCGCTGCCACCTTCGGCTTCGACGCGATCACCGTCGCGCTGCTCGGCCGGTCCAAGCCGCTGGGGACGGTGCTGGCTGCTCTGCTGTTCGGCGCCCTGCGGGCGGGCGGCTTCGCGATGCAGGCCCGGACCCAGGTGCCGATCGACCTGATCCTGGTGATGCAGTCGCTCATCGTGCTCTTCATCGCGGCGCCTCCCTTGGTCCGGGGCCTCTTCCGGCTGCCCGCAGCAGGGGGCGCCGCGCCGATCAACCCCGTCCCGGTCACCGCTGAGGCGAAGGGATCTCCGGTATGAGCGCCGACGTAGGGGTGCGGGACGCACCGCGCTCCGAGGCCGCCGACAAGGGCGCCTCCCGGACGCTGCGCCCCATCAGCTGGAAGGCCCCCATCGGCTACACGGTGGTGGCGCTGCTGTCGCTGCTCGTGTTCGGCCTGCTCTCGACGGGGGGCCGCGAGACCACGTTCGGGATCTCCACCAGCTCGGACGTGCTGCAGATCGACCCGGTCACCGTGCCGGCCAAGGCAACCGCCATCGTCCTCTCGCTGCTCGCGCTCGCGCTGGCCGGGTTCTGCGCCTGGGCCACATCCAGGCGGGCGAAGGCGGGCATCTGGCTGCCCGCACTGTTCGGCACCCTGGTCGTCCTGGCGCTGATCACCTGGGCGGCGGCGGGGCGCCCCTCCTCGGTGCAGCTGCCGGGCCTGCTGGGAGGGGCGCTGTTCCTGTCCGTCCCGCTGGTCTTCGGTGCGCTGGCCGGCCTGCTCTGCGAGCGGTCCGGGATCATCAACGTCGCCATCGAGGGGCAGCTCCTCGGCGGTGCCTTCCTCGCCGCGATGGTGGGTGCCGTCACCGGCAGCGCCTACCTGGGACTGGTCGCCGCGCCCGTGGCAGGGGCGCTTGTCGGTGCCCTGCTCGTCTTCTTCTCGGTGCGGTACCTGGTGGACCAGATCGTCGTGGGCGTCGTCCTGAACGTGCTCGTCGTGGGGCTGACCAGCTTCCTGTTCTCGACCGTCCTGAGCCGCAACTCGGACACCTTCGGCGGGGTGCCCCGGCTGCCCACCCTGACGGTCCCGCTGCTGTCCGAGATCCCGTTGCTGGGCCCGGTGCTGTTCCGGCAGAACGTCTTAGTCTACCTCATGTTCGCTGCCGTGGTGCTGCTGCAGGTGCTGGTGTTCCGCAGCCGGTGGGGCCTGCGGCTGCGCGCCGTGGGCGAGCACCCCAAGGCGGCCGACACCGTGGGCATCAAGGTCAACCGGACGCGGGTGCGCAGCACCATCCTCGGCGGGGCCGTCGCCGGGCTCGGCGGCGCGTTCTTCACCGTCGCCAACGGCCTGGCCTTCGGCAAGGAGATGACGGCGGGCCAGGGCTTCATCGCCCTGGCAGCCATGATCCTGGGACGGTGGAGCCCCAAGGGCGCCCTGCTGGCGGCGCTGCTGTTCGGGTTCGCCAACAACCTGCAGGTCATCCTCGGCAGCATCGGCAGCCCGATCCCGAGCCAGCTGCTGCTGATGGCGCCGTACCTGGCCACCATCGTGGCCGTGGCCGGGCTCGTCGGCCGGGTCCGCCCGCCGGCCGCCGAAGGCACCCCCTACGTCAAGTGAGACGGTGAGCCCCATGCCCACGCCCGAGCCGATCGACTGGGACCTGCTGCGCGAGGCGGCCAGGCAGGTGATGCCGCTGGCCTACGCGCCGTACTCACGCTTCCGCGTCGGGGCTGCCGCCCTCGTCGACGACGGCCGCTTGGTCACCGGGTGCAACGTGGAGAACGCCTCCTACGGCGTGGGGCTGTGCGCCGAGTGCGGGTTGATCAGCTCGTTGGTCGCTGGAGGTGGTGGCCGACTGGTCGCGTTCACCTGCGTGGACGGGCACGGGCAGGTTCTGATGCCCTGCGGCCGCTGCCGTCAGCTGCTCTTCGAGCACGGTGGTCCCACCCTGCTGCTGGAGACGGTCAGCGGCATCCGCACGATGGCAGAGGTGCTCCCCGACGCCTTCGGGCCGATCGACCTGGAGGAACGCGCATGACGCAGGACCAGCCCGGCAACGAGGCGTTCGACGCTGTCGACGTCATCCGGGCCAAGCGCGACCACGGTGAGCTCTCCGACCGGCAGATCGACTGGGTCGTGGACGCCTACACGCGCGGCGCGGTGGCCGACGAGCAGATGTCAGCGCTCGCCATGGCCATCCTGCTGAACGGCATGAACCGGCGTGAGATCTCCCGGTGGACCGCCGCCATGATCACCTCAGGGGAGCGGATGGACTTCTCCTCGCTCTCGCGACGGACCGCCGACAAGCACTCCACCGGCGGGGTGGGCGACAAGATCACGCTGCCCCTGGCTCCGCTGGTGGCGGCCTGCGGGGTCGCCGTGCCGCAGCTGTCCGGTCGCGGGCTCGGGCACACGGGGGGGACCTTGGACAAGCTGGAGGCCGTCCCCGGCTGGCGGGCCGAGGTCTCCAACGCCCAGATGATGGAGCAGCTGGAGTCCGTGGGTGCCGTGATCTGCGCGGCCGGGGCAGAGCTGGCCCCGGCCGACAAGAAGCTCTATGCGCTGCGCGACGTCACCGGGACGGTGGAGTCCCTGCCGCTCATCGCGTCCTCGATCATGAGCAAGAAGATCGCCGAGGGGACCGGCGCGCTGGTTCTCGACGTCAAGGTCGGGTCGGGCGCCTTCATGAAGGACGTGGAGCAGGCCCGGGAGCTGGCCCGCACGATGGTCCAGCTGGGGACCGACGCCGGGGTCACCACGGTGGCGCTGCTGACCGGCATGCAGACCCCGCTGGGCCTGACCGCAGGCAACGCGCTGGAGGTCCGGGAGTCCGTCGAGGTGCTGGCGGGAGGCGGGCCACCGGACGTCGTCGAGCTCACGCTGGCACTGGCACGCGAGATGCTGCTCGCGGCCGGGCAGGACGGGGTGAACCCGGCCGACAAGCTGGCCGACGGCTCCGCGATGGACGTCTGGAAGGCGATGATCCGGGCCCAGGGGGGCGACCCTGACGCGGCGCTGCCGGTCGCCCGCGAGCAGCACCAGGTGCTGGCACCGGCTGACGGGGTCGTGATGCGGCTGGACGCGCTCGCGGTGGGGGTGGCCGCCTGGCGCCTGGGCGCCGGCCGCGCCCGCAAGGAGGACCGGGTGCAGGCCGGCGCGGGTGTGCAGATGCACGCCAAGCCCGGCGCCGTCGTCCGTTCCGGGGAGCTGCTGATGACGCTGCACACGGACACCCCTGAGCGCTTCGGACGCGCGCTGGAGGCGTTGGAGGGCAGCTACGACATCGGGCCCGAGGGTGGGCGCCCGGATTTGCTCCCGCTGCTCGTCGACAGGGTGGCCGTAGGCTGATCCTGCCTGGCAGGGAGCGGTAGCGGGCATCTTCGTCCCGGCCCAGTACGGTCGGAGCATGACGACGAATGACACGCGCACCACACCCACGGCCGAGCAGATCGCCGCAGCGCCCAAGGTGTCGCTGCACGACCACCTGGACGGTGGTCTGCGCCCGGCCACGCTCCTGGAGCTGGCCGATGAGATCGGGCACCCGCTGCCCGCCGCCGACGATGACGGCATCGCCCGCTGGTTCGTGGAGGCGGCCGGCTCGGGCTCGTTGGTGCGCTACCTGGAGACCTTTGACCACACGGTCGCGGTGATGCAGACCGCGACCGGGCTGCACCGCGTGGCCAAGGAGTGGGTGCTGGACCAGGCAGCTGACGGTGCCGTGTACGCAGAGGCCAGGTACGCCCCCGAGCAGCACCTCACCGGGGGGCTGAGCCTGGACGAGGTGGTCGAGGCGGTGTGCGCCGGCATCAGCGACGGCGAGGTCGAGGCCGCGGCGGCGGGGACCCCGGTGCGCTGCGGAACCCTGGTCACCGCCATGCGCCACGCCGCCCGCAGCCGGGAGATCGCAGAGCTGGCCGTGCGGCACCGCGAGGCCGGCGTGTTCGGGTTCGACATCGCCGGTGCGGAAGCAGGTTTCCCGCCGTCGCGCCACCTGGACGCCTTTGACTACCTGCACCGGGAGAACTTCCCCTTCACCATCCACGCAGGAGAGGCCTTCGGACTGCCGAGCATCTGGGAGGCCGTGCAGGTGTGCGGGGCGGACCGGCTCGGTCACGGGGTGCGGATCGTCGACGACATCGACCTCGCCACAGGCAGTCTCGGCCGGCTGGCAGGCTGGGTCCGCGACAAGCGCATCCCGCTGGAGATGTGCCCGTCGTCGAACCTGCAGACCGGAGCCGCCGCCAGCATCGCCGAGCACCCCATCACCGCGCTCAAGGACCTGAAGTTCCGGGTCACCCTCAACACCGACAACCGGCTGATGTCAGGGACGTCCATGACGCGAGAGATGACGCTGATGGTGGAGCAGGCCGGCTGGACCCTGGAGGACCTGCGCTGGGTGAGCGTCAACGCGCTCAAGAGCGCCTTCATCCCCTTCGACGAGCGGCTCGTGCTGATCAACGACGTGGTCAAGCCGGCGTACGCCGGGCTCATCGAGGCCTCACCCGCGCACCGGCCATGAAGCGCACGCACCGATGAGGGCTGTCCGGTACGACGCAGTGGGCGCCACCCCGGAGCTGGTCGAGCTGCCAGAGCCGGCCTGCCCGCCGGGCGGCGCCGTGCTGGCCGTGCACGCGACGGGGGTCTGCCGCTCGGACTGGCACGCGTGGGCGGGGCACGAGCCGGTGCCGCTGCCGCACGTGCCCGGGCACGAGATGGCGGGGCATGTCGTTTCCGTCGGCGCGGGGGTGCTGCGCTGGAGGCCGGGTGACCGGGTCACGCTGCCGTTCGTGTGCGGCTGCGGCGGCTGCACCTACTGCGCGGCGGGGGAGCCGCAGGTGTGTCCGCACCAGACCCAGCCGGGTTTCACCGGGCCGGGCACCTTCGCCGATCAGGTAGCCGTGCACGCCGCCGACACCAACCTGGTAGCTCTGCCGCCGGGCCTGGACGACGTGGCGGCCGCCTCTCTGGGGTGCCGGTTCGCCACCGCCTACCGCGCCGTGGCCCAGCACGCGCGGATGCAGCAGGGTCAGTGGCTGGTGGTGCACGGCTGCGGCGGGGTAGGGCTGTCTGCGGTGATGATCGGCGTCGCCCTCGGTGCGAAGGTACTAGCGGTGGACGTCTCCACGGCGGCCCTGGACCGGGCACGCGCACTCGGCGCCGACGCGGCGCTGAATGCGTCCGCCGTCACGGGCCCTGACGAGATCGGTTCGGCGGTACGGGACCTCACCGGGGACGGAGCCCACGCCTCCGTGGACGCGCTGGGCTCAGCGACCACCGCCGTGGCCTCGGTCCTGAGCCTGCGCCGTCGTGGCCGGCACGTCCAGGTGGGGCTCCTGCACGGCGCTGCCGCCACCCCGCCGCTGCCTATGGACCGGGTGGTGGCCCAGGAGCTCGAGGTCTACGGCTCGCACGGCATGGCAGCAGCCGACTACCCGGCCATGCTGGCGCTCATGGCGGACGGGAGGCTGCGGCCCGAGCTGCTGGTCGGTGAGGTCATCACCCTGGAGGAGGCTGGTGCTGCGCTGGTGGCGATGTCCGAGCCGCCGCTCGCCGCGGGCATGACCGTGGTCCGGGTCGGCTGACCGGAGCGGGGGGGGCGGCAGCACGCCCGGGGCGGCTCGGGCGGCGCCCTGATAGCGTCCGCGAGTGATCAAGAGACGATACCTGCCTCTCATGGACGGCTCTCCCGGCTGGGATGACTGCGCCCCCGGAACGCTCACCTGGCTGCAGGCCTGGTATGCCACTCAATGCGACAGCGAGTGGGAGCACGGCTATGGGGTTCGGCATCGGAACCCTCGAACAACCCGGGTTGGTCGCTGCGCGTCGAGCTGACTGGCACGGCGGTGGCGCAGAAGGGCTTTGCTGCGGAGCAGGTGCACCGCAGCGAGCACGACTGGTACGACACCAAGGTCGAGCGCGGTGCCTTCCTCGCGGCCTGCGGGCCGCTCAACCTGGGTGAGGTGATCCACATCTTCCGCGTCTGGGCCGACGGGCCGCCTGCTCTCCCCACGTGAACCTCGAGCAGCCGGCGCAGCCGCACGGCGACTCGCTCCGCCCTCGCAGCTCCCGAGTGTCCTCACCCATCGTGCCCTCAGGCGCCGGAGGTGCGGTGCCCGTCCGCGGAGCGACCGGCGAGCAGCGCGCGTACCGCTCCCTCAGCCTCCGCCGGCGTAACCGGCCGGCACCCGAGCTGCACCCAGCCACGGATGAGCGCCGGCTCCGCGCGCAGCAGCGCCAGCCCGCGCCGCACCAGGGTCGTCGGTGGCTTGCGCGACTCCGACAGGTCCCGGGCCAGCCGTCGCCAGAACGTCACCGCCGGTCGCAGGCTCAGGCAGAGCGCGTCCGCGAGGATCCCCGCCTCCCGGCACCGTTGCACCAGCTGCGCGGCGAAGATGCCCTCGGCCAGCACCAGCGTCGCGTCGTCCAGATCCAACCGGCTCGACCCCGTGTGCCTGGAGCTGGGGATGTCGTACACCGGGACCTGGGTGCTGCCGGTGGCGGCCAGCCGGATCAGGGCGCCGAGAGCGGCGTCGGCGTCCCAGCTGTCGGGATGGTCCCAGTCCACGATGCCGAACCGGTGCGGCATCTGGGGGTCTGTGCCGGTGTCGTCCCCGTCGCGGTAGAAGTCGTCGAGCGGCAGCACGGGCACGCCGAGCCTGCGCGTCAGTGACGTTTTGCCTGAGCCGCTGGGTCCGCACAGCAGCACCACGCGCGCCAGCGGCCGGGGCACGTGCTGGGGCGGCCGGGCGAAGAGCGCGGCGTCCTCGAGATGTGCGGCGTCCTTTAATCCTGCGGCGTCCTGGGGGTACGCCGGGTCCGTGCTCAGGTCCGGCCCATGGCGGTTCAGCGGCCCTTCGGGTGCCAGACGGTCTTGGTCTCGGAAAAGGCCAGGATCCGGGCCGGCCCGGACGGGCTGGCTGCCCAGTCGGTCCCGCCCTCGCGCGGGCGCAGGACCCGCTTGAGCGTCCCGGCGGCCGTGGCCTCGAGCTCTGCCCACTCCAGCCCGGCGGCGCCCGCCGTGCCGTCGGCGCCGGCGAGGTCGATGGCGTTCACGTCGGCGTGCGAGGCCAGCCAGGGGGCCACCTCGGCGACGTGTCCGGTGATGATGTTGACGACTCCGCCCGGCACGTCGGAGGTGGCCAGCACCTCGGCGAGCGTGACGGCGGGGAGCGGGCGGTCCTGGCTGCTGAGCAGCACCACCGTGTTGCCCATGACCAGCGGGGGTGCGAGCACGCTGACCAGCCCGAGCAGCGAGGACTGCTGGGGCGCCAGCACCGCGACCACACCGGTCGCCTCCGGGGCCGAGAGGTTGAAGTACGGGCCGGCGACGGGGTTGGCGTTGCCGGCCACCTGGGCGACCTTGTCCGTCCAGCCGGCGTACCAGACCCACCGGTCGATCGCGGTGGAGACGACTCGCTCGCCCTGCGTGCGGCTCAGCCCCTCACCGCGGGAGACCTCGTCCACGAACTGGGCACGCCGGCCCTCCATCAGCTCGGCGACGCGGTACAGCACCTGCCCCCGGTTGTAGGCGGTCGCGCCCGACCAGCCGGCGACCGCACCGCGCGCGGCGACGACGGCGTCACGAGCGTCCTTGCGCGAGCCCTGAGCTGCGTTGGCCCAGAAGCGACCTCGCGCGTCGGTGACCTCGTAGCTGCGACCGGACTCGCTGCGCGGGAAGGCTCCACCGACGTACAGCTTGTAGGTCTTGCGGATCTCTGCGCGGGCGGCGGCGGGGCTCACAGGTCATCTCCCTCGGTGCGCAGGTAGGCCTCGAGCCCGTGCCGGCCGCCCTCGCGGCCGTATCCGGACTCCTTGTACCCCCCGAACGGGCTGGTCGGGTCGAAGCGGTTGAACGTGTTGGCCCACACCACGCCTGCGCGCAGGCGGTCGGCGGCCCACAGGATCCGCGACCCCTTCTCCGTCCACACCCCGGCCGAGAGCCCGTAGGGGGTGTTGTTGGCCTTGGTGATGGCCTCGTCCGGGGTGCGGAAGGTCAGCACCG
>JAABUN010004644.1_pt1 | contig 18298 bp, 17 predicted proteins | sample 5559311 | NCBI WGS metagenome assembly JAABUN01 (sample SAMN10711877, study PRJNA513370) | rock metagenome | isolation source: Antarctica rocks | place: Antarctica: Victoria Land, Siegfried Peak sud | reverse complement strand
GCACCTTGTGTTCGGTCAGCGCAACTCGTTTCATTCGCTTCGGGCACACGTCTGTCGTAAGATCGCCGCGCATAACTTCGCCTTTATGTTCGCTGTCTAGCCTCTCGTAGCCCCTAGCAGTCGAGGTCGTCTAAGGTTTTTTACGTGGCAGTTGCGGTGAGGGCGCGCCGTAGGGTCGGTGACTGTGGTTTCTCCTGCCCGCCAGCCTTAAAGTTTGAAACGACTCTTCTAGCTGTAAAGTCCGTCTCTCACAGGTGTTTTTGCAGTAACGGAAGCGCAAGACGATCCCTGCCGAGAGCTTTTGGCAAGCGGATCGGGACGTCCGAAGACCAATTTATGGTCTCGAATACGCGTCTGTTCTTTAAGTAATTAGTTTCACAATTCTCTCGCTCGTGAAAGATTTATTTCACGTCTTTTTCGGTACTACAGCGCGCACATCTTCAGGGCTCGGATTTTCTAGGGACTTGCAAGGGCGGTGAAATATGCTATCGTCCTTCAATAGTTTTATGACGCTGCTTTTGCCCAAGAGCGTGCTGGGGGGATGTACTATGCGAAGTCGGGCACTCAACATGGTTTTTAACCGCGCTCTGGTCGATTCGGACTACCGCCAAACACTGCTTTTTCAGCTCCGCCGTACCCTGCTCGAGGCAGGGGTACCTGAAACCGAAATAGGTCAGCTCGAAGTGCTCGCGCCACGTTCGCTCGACGCGCTCGCACACGCGCTCGAGTCCGTTCACACACGTGTTTTTACGAAATACTAGCTTCAAGATACTAGGTTCAAGAGTTCAGGGTTCAAGAGTTCAGGGTTCAAAAGACCAAGTTACAGAGAATTTGATTTTTGCGAAGCTGGGGGTTCCGGGTAGTTACAGCTGTGGTGACAAACGGGAGGTCGCAACGTAGTGAAACCTGCACTCGGCGCGCCTGCACGTAACGAATTAGATTTTCGCTTCCAACCCGGCTAGTACTTCTAGAGCACTAGCGAACCTTTTCCGGGTCGGCGTAGTCGGGGTCGACCTGTAGGTCGGGAGTGCGCGCGTAGGTGCGCGCATTAACGCTGAGCGTTTCAAAACGCGGGTCGCCCGCACGTTCTTTCCAGACGCGCGCTTTTGCCGGAATGCCGAGTCCGACGACGTGCGGCTCGAAGTCGCGGGTGACGAGCGCCATCGCGCCCATCATACTGTCGTCCGACAAAACGGTTCCGGCAAGCACGGTCGCGTGGTAGGCGACCCGCACGCCCCGGCCGATCACGGTCTCTTTAAGCGTTACGTCGGGCGATTCCAGCACGCTGTGGGTATGGCTGTAGACGTTGACGTAGTCCGACAGGCTTACGCCGTCGTGAAGCTTGACGCCGCCGATATCGTCGATGAAAACCCCCCGGTGGAGCGTTACGTCGTCGCCGACCTCGAGGTTGTAGCCGACCGATACTTCGACGTTCTGGAAGATCATCAAGTTTTTGCCGGTATGCGCGAAGATGCGCTCCGCCAGCATCTGCCGCATTCGTGGGCCGCTCTCGACCGACTGACCGAACGGCGTCAGGTCGAGGCTTTTCCAGAGCCACAAAAGCGGCTTGACGCGCGCGAAGCGTTGCAGGTCGGTGACCGCGTAGCGTTCAGCCTCGAAGAGCACGTTGCGGGGGTCGAGCGCAAAAGCCGCCAGCGGCGCGCGCTCCTCCAGCTCGGCAAAAGACGCCGCGTGCAGAAACTGCGCCAGCGTTTCACGAACGACGCGGTTACGGTCTTCTACCGGATCGTCGAGCTGTTCTGCGAGCGTCCCCAGAAAGCGCGTCAAAAAGGCGTTTCCCGTCGGGGCGATGGTGCGCGGCACTAACCAGGGCATACGGACCTCATAGGAATCACCTTAGCCTTCAGTGAAGGCGCGCGCCCGTCGCCCAGCCGACGACTCGTACGGAACAAGCTGCGACGCGGCTGGTAGATGGTCTGGAAGACGACGTGTCCAGTCCAGAAGACGCATTCGGTTTGGAGGGCAACAGGGGTTGGAACAGGGAGGGAGCACCTGGGGCAGTTTCAGCAAAAACCACATCAGTTCTCCGTCAGAACCGTCTCTAAACGTGTGCCATGAGCTATATTTCGTCAGTTGAGCGTGACGCAAACCAGACTCTACCTGCTACAAAAACCGCACACCGGTCAGACCCAGGGCAGGATCGCTCAGGAGCTGTACGCACGCGTTCAGAAGTTTTTCGGCCCGCACCGTTTCGGCGTCGCCTACGTTTTCTTCGGTGGCGGGCGTGAGCAGCACGGGTCGCGCGCCGAGAGCGACGCTCTGGGTAAGCGCGGTGCGAGACTGAAGCGCCCCGAACGACCAGTCGTCCGCCCACGTTTCTTTCAGGGCCAGCAGCGCCGGTCGCCCGCGTGTTACGACGCGCCCGGCAGGGGGCTCGGCAAAAGGCTTAGAGGTGCCTGGACGTCGCGGATAGGGACGGCGGACGCGCACTCGAGCCGGAAGCGCGCCCAGCCCCGCGTAGAACAGATCGACGAACTCGTCGAGCAAAAAGTGTGCGCGGACGAGGCGCTGGGCGTCGGGGGCGCGTTCCTCGAGGTCGTCCTCGTCGGGATCGGTGAGGTCCAGGTCGGAAAAAAGCGCACCGAGTTGGGACGGAAGGTTGTTCAGCCGGTAAAACGTCTCTTCGGCGTCGGCAGGAACGACGCCGAGCGGCGACACTTGAAAACCCGCAGCCGCGAGCGTCCGCAGGGCGCTCAGCTCGGCCGGTTCTTCCGGGCCGAGCGGCAGGTTCGCCAGGGGGACGAGTGAGTGCGTCATCAGGCCACTATACCCGCCCCGCCCTCACGTCAAAAGTGCTTTGGGAGCGTGCTAGAGTAAGGTGTGGCTTCTCGAACGGCACCACGCACCCCTTCACACCCCTCTACGGCGTCCCGCATCTGGCGATTTCTTCGCGTTGTGCTGGCGCTTTTGCTGCTGGGCGCATTTGCAGTGTTTATTGCGCTCCTAAGCGCCCGCTACGTCGAGGTAGGCGAGGTGCAGGTGCCGGGCGTCGTCGGTCAGGAGGTGGGGGAGGCCGGTCGGACGTTGCAGTCACTCGGTTTCGAAGTCTCGACCTATCCCGACCCGGCGGCTGCGCTAAACCGGGTCGGCACACAGACGCCCGCCGAGGGCGCGGTCGTGCGGCGGGGGCGCGGCGTCGTGCTAAGCGTCGGCGAAGGCCGCGGGGAGGCGTTGCCGACGCTTACCGGCATGACGCAGGCGCAAGCGGCGGAGGCGTTAGCGGCGGCGAAGCTGTCGCCCGCTGTCAGCTACCGGCACGCGCCGCAACCCGCCGGAGTGGTGCTCGCGCAGAGACCGGGGGCGGGCGTCGTACCGGACGGTGCCAGCGTCGCGCTTACGGTGAGTTTGGGGCCGCGCCCGCCGCGGGTGGCGCTGCCGCAGCTCGTCGGCGCGCGCGTCGACGTAGCCGAGCGGCGTCTCTCGGCGCTGGGCTTTCGGCGCGTCGAACGCGTACCGACCCGGGTCGGTACGCCCGGCGTCAACGCGCAGACCCCGGCGGCGGGTGTGCGGGCGGCGCTCGGTGAACCCGTGACGCTTTTTTATACGGTCGGCAACCGTCAGGTGGTGCCGGTACCGTCGGTCGTCGGGCTAGACGTAGAGGCGGCGGCGCGGCGGTTACAGGCGTCGGGCTTGCGGGTCGGCTGGATAAGTGAAGATACCTTCGATCCCGCTCAGCCGCGGGGCGTCCTCGAGGTCACACCCCCCGACTACACGCTCTGGGGTACACCGGTAACGCTCCGCACCAACGGCAACGCCGGAAGCTACCGGGCGCTCGAGCCTGCGCTGCCCCGCGCCGCGTCCGGGCAGGGTGCGCCCGCCCTTTCACCCGCACATCAGGACAGCGCCACGCCGCGCCCACAGACGAGAACACCCTCTCCCCTGCCGGGCGGTGGTTTCGAGATTCCCGTTTTTCTAGACCCGGCCTACTACAGTTTTTTGCAAGGCCGTCCCTACACCTACCGCGTCGAAGTCAGTGACGACCGGGGCGACCGCGTGGTGCTCGACCGTTCGGCTGCCGCCGACGAGGTGATCGACGCTGCCGTGACGGTGTACGGCGCGGCGGAAGTGCGAACCTATATCGACGGTGATATTATTTCGGCTTATAACGCGGCGCAACCCTAGCCGGAGCAGCTCACCGTGTTTTGGCTTGAATAGGTACTAGAGGAGAAGACGAGAACATTTACAAATGCATCTGTTCATGGAAACGTCGTTTATCGAGAAGGAGCGAGCGGGAGTAGGCTAAGACTAAAACGCTAAACTGCTGTTCCTTGGACGAAACTCCGAAAAATACTCAGCTGTCGAAGCCAGCAACGCGCGCGGGACTGCCACACTTTCAGCAGTTCCGCGGCGCGCAGCAACCTTATTCGGGAAGAGATTCTACGTCGAGCACTCCTGAGATGAGGAGCAGTGAACCGGCCCAGAAAAGCGCGCGGTCGGGCAGGCCGCGAATGACTGCCAGAACCCGGTTGGGCAGAGCCGTGCGGGGCGTCGTACGTTGGGGAAACAAGCGAGGTTTGGTGAGAGTTTTCATCGTGTGGCCTCCGTAAGGCCATAACACCACACCGGAGTTGCGGTCAGCTTGCGGGGTGGGAGCCGTATGTGGAAGAACCGAAAACGCCGTGACACGGCGTCGGGCTCCAATCGGTACGGTTTCGTGCTCAAACGAATAACGACAGTCGGCTTTAGTCGACACTCCGAGAACAGCGACCTTGAGACAAACCCAAACTCTGTACTTCGCCGCCGGTAGCGGTGTGACCAAAGATTTTTACGAAGCAGTTCGGTGCCATCCGGCTCACCCCCGAAGCCGTCCTTAATCGATAACAAGATACCTCCGTTTTGCAACATCCGAATTTTCCTAAAAACAAGATGTCTAAAAAAGCGTTTCCGGCAGCTCGAGCACCCCCAAAAGCTGCGCTGCCACCGCGATAGCGACCGCCTGCGGGCTTTTACCCGGCACCCCGGGCAGGCCGATGGGCGTCGTTACCCTCGCCAGGTCGGTCTCGTTCAGACCGTGCGCCAGCAGCTGACGGCGAAAATGCGTCCATTTGCTCGCCGAACCGATCAGGCCGATAAAACCGAACTCGGCATCTCTTAGAGCGCGCTCGAGCACCGCCAAGTCCTCGGCGTGGTCGTGGGTCAGCACGAGCAGATGTGCGCCCGTGGGTAGCGTCACCAACGCGCTTTCCGGCACCGGGGCGTGGTGCGTGGTGACGGTGGCGGTAAGCGGGCTCGGCAGCGGGCGCTCGAGCTGTGCGGGCCTCGAGTCGATCAGCTGAAGCGACAGCGGCAGCGTCCCCAGAACTTGTACGAGCGCCCAACCGACGTGTCCCGCACCGAAGATAGCGACCATGGGTCGTTTAGGCTGGTGAGGCTCGAGCAGCACCGTAACCTCACCGCCGCAACACTGGATGCCGAAGTCACCCTTCAGGTCGAGCTTGTGGGTGGTGAGTTCGGGTGTGGTGGCGCGCGCTGCGAGCAGGGTGCGGGCTCGGGCCGTAGCTTGAGCCTCGAGGTTGCCGCCACCGATACTGCCCCACGCCTGGGCCGCGCTCACCACCATCTTGCTGCCTGCGCCGCGCGGCGTGTGACCCCGGACGCGGGCGATGGTAACGAGCACAAACGGTGTTCCGGCGTCGCAAAGTCGGGCGACCGTAGCGAACCAGCCGTCAGTCACCCGGAACCGGCTCGAGCCGCGGCGACCGCACCGCGTCTATCGCCCAAAGGATGGCCTCCGGCGTCGCGGGCGAGGCCAGCTCGACACGCTTCGGCGCGCCGGGTGCAAACGCGGACACAGCGTCACGAATCGCTTCGCGGACGCTTAAGGCGAGCATCAGCGGGGGTTCACCGACCGCCTTGCTGCCGTAGATCACGCCGTCCTGAGCGGCGCGGGGCAAGAGCGTCACGTGAAAGGCTTCGGGTACGTCGGCGATGGTCGGGATTTTGTAAACGCTCGGCGCGTCCGTAACGAAGCGTCCGGCGTCGTCCCAGAGCGTTTCTTCCATCGTCAGCCAACCCAGACCCTGAATGAATCCGCCTTCGATCTGGCCTCTATCGACGAGCGGGTTAAGAGATGTTCCGGCGTCCTGAACGATATCGACGCGGCGCAGCCGAAACTGTCCGGTAAACCCGTCCAGCTCGACCTCACTGACCGCCGCACCGTAGGCAAAATAGTGAAAAGGGCGACCCTTGCCGGTTTTGGGGTCGAAATGCAGGTTCGGCGTGCGGTAGTAGCCGGTGGCAAAGAGCGGGACTTGGGCGAGGTAGGCTTGCCGCACCACGTCGGTAAACAACAGGCGCACGCTCGGCTGAAAACGGCAGTAGACGTCGCCGCTGCTGAACTCGAGGTCTTCAGGGTTAAGGTGGAGCAGCTCCGCCGCGACCCCGGCGAGACGCGCCTTTAGGGTTTCACACGCCGCCCGCACCGCCTGACCGTTGAGGTCTGAGCCGCTGCTCGCCGCCGTCGGTGAGGTGTTGGGAACCTTGTCGGTCGCCGTCGGCGTGGCGCGAAGCCGGGTCATCGGTACGCCGAGCGTCGTGGCGGCGACCTGAAGCATTTTGGTAAACAGCCCCTGCCCCATCTCGGTACCGCCGTGGTTGAGGCCCACGCTGCCGTCTTGGTAGATCAGCACGAGCGCCCCGGCCTGATTCATGGGGGTGTTCGTAAACGAAACGCCGAACTTGACGGGCGTGACGGCTAAACCGCGTTTGTGGTGAGGGTGAGCGGCGTTGAAGGTGGCGATGGCGGTTCGGCGTTCGGTAAAGCTCGAGCCCCCCAGCACATCGTTCCAGACCCGTCCCAGGCGGTTATCGAGAATCTCCTGAGCGTAGTGGGTGGTGGCGGTCTCGCCCGTACCACGGTAGAAGTTGCGCTCGCGGACCTGTTCCGGCGGCAGCGTCAGGTGGCGGGCTACCCGGTCTAGAATCTCTTCGCAAAAGAGCATCCCCTGCGGCCCCCCGAAACCACGAAAGGCCGTCTGCGAGACCTTGTGGGTTTTGCACACCCGACCCGTAACGTGCAAGTTAGGAATAAAGTAAGCGTTGTCGACGTGGAACAGGGCGCGGCCCAGCACCGGCAGCGACAGGTCGGACGAAAAACCACCGTCGCTGTGCAGCTCGAGCCTCACCCCCTGAAGCGTCCCGTCGTCCGAAAAACCCACCTCGTAGCGACCCCGAAACGGGTGACGTTTGCCGGTGAGCGCCATATCGTGCTCGCGGCGAAGGCGTATCCGGACGGGACGCCCGGTTTTGCGCGCGGCGAGGGCGGCGAGAGCGGCATACGGAGCCGCCTGCGACTCTTTACCGCCGAACCCGCCGCCCATCCGCAAACACGTAACCGTCACCTGATGAGCGGGGACGCCCAGCACGTTCGCCACCACGCCCTGCGTCTCGCTCGGGTGCTGCGTCGAACTGGTGATGTGGACGCTCCCGTCCGGTTCGGGGACGGCCCAGCTGACCTGGGTCTCCAAGTAAAAATGATCCTGCCCGCCGATGAAAAGCTCACCGCTGAGACGGTGCTCGGAGCCGCGAAGCGCCGCGTCCACGTCGCCACGCGACAAGGTTTGCGCGGGGCCGTGAAAACTTTCTTGAAGGACCGCCTCTTCGATGGTGAGGATCGGCGTCAGCGGCTCGTACGTGACCACGACGCGCGCGGCCCCGGCGCGCGCCGCCGCGTCGGTTTCGGCGAGTACCCAGACGACGGCCTGGTGATAGAACATGATCTCGGTGTGGGGCAGGAGGGTTTCGTCGCCCTTGTGGGCGCTCGAGTCGTTTTCGCCCGGTACGTCGGCGTGGGAGAGGACGCTGACGACGCCGGGTACGGTGAGCGCGGGGTCGGTCTCGAGGCTCGTGATGCGGGCGCGCGCGTGCGGGGCCAGGACGGGCCACGCTGACAGCATCCCGGCGAAACGCGGCTGGTCGTCGGTGTAGCGCGCCGTTCCCTGCACGTGCGCGCTAGCACTCTCGTGCGGGAGGGGCTTGCCGACGCTCACGCGGCCTCGGCAGCGTGGTCGTGCTCGTAGAAAAACTTCTCAAATAAGTTGCCGACCAGGGCGCGGCGGTACGCGGCGCTGCCGCGCAGATCGCTGAGTGGTGTAAAAAGCGTGCGGAGCCGGGTCGCAGCGTCCGACGCGGTGGCGGCGTTCCAGGGTTTGCCGAGCAGATACGCCTCGACCTCGGGCGCGCGGACAGGGGTCGCCGCTACGCCGCCGTACGCGAGCCGCGCGGCGGTGACGGTGCCGTCCGGCGCGACGCCCACGCTAAACGCCGCCGCCACGGTCGAGATATCGTCCGCACCACGTTTACCGACTTTATAGACGGCCTCCACACGCCCCGGTCCGGGTTCGGGCACCGTCACCGTTTTGATCAGTTCGCCCGGTCGCTGCACTGTAGTTCGGTAGCCGGTAAAAAAGTCGTGCAGGGCCACCGTGCGCTCGCCTTCAGATGAGACAAGCGTCACCGAAGCGTCGTAGGTGAGCAGAACCGGCGCGAGGTCGCCGACGGGTGAGGCCGTCGCCAGATTGCCGCCCAGCGTGGCGCGGTTGCGGATGGGCCGCGCCGCAAAGCTGCGGAGCATGGCTTTTAGCAGGGGCAGTCGTCCCTGAAGGCGGGTCTCGAGGTCGGTGAGGGAGAGCGCCGCGCCCAGCTCGAGCCCCGCGCCGGTCTCTCTGAAACACCCGAGTTCGGGTATCTGCGCGAGCGAAACCAGCACCGGGTAGTCCTGCCCGTGCTTGTTGATTTCGACGCCCACGTCGGTACCACCCGCGATAGGTTTGGCGTCGGGGTGTGCGCCGAGCAGTTCCAAAGCTTCGGTAAGGGTTTTGGGGTGAAAAAAGTGTGCGTTCCCGGCACTGTAACTTTCAGGTTCAGGGGGCGCGCTACGGGCCAGAAAACGGTCGCCCTCTGCGGGCGCACCCAGACTGCGAGCCGCGTCGCGGATAGGCCGGTAGCCGGTGCAGCGGCAGAGGTTGCCCTCCAACACCGCGTCGCCACGTTCGCCGGAATAGGTTGCAGCAAAAAGGCTCATCACGAAACCCGGCGTGCAGTAGCCGCACTGCGAGCCGCCCGCGCGGGCCATAGCTTCCTGCACGGGATGCAGCGTGTCCCCGTCGGCGAGACCTTCGGCGGTGACGATCTCCTGCCCAGAAACCGCGCCGAGCGGCACGATACAGCTGTTGACCGCTCTGAAGGCGTCCCCGTGACGCACCGCCACCGTACACGCCCCGCAATCGCCTTCGGCGCATCCCTCTTTGGTTCCGACGCGGCCCGACGTGCGGAGGTACTCCAGAAGCGTCAGGGTAGGCGAGACTCCACTGAGGCGTTCTGTCAGGCCGTTGATCCGGATTGTCAGGCTCTCCCCCATCACATCCTCCTGTCGGTGTGCGCCATCTGCGGCGGTTTCTACGATGGTTCTGCGGGTCACATCTTCACGAACCATTTTTCAAGATTAAGCCGTAGACCGGGTAAGCTGCGCGACCCTTGCCCTTAATTGTGCGGCATGAGGTGGTCGAGGCGCAAGAAACCGGCGCACAGTCACGTTCTGATTCAACATATAATTTATTTCACAATACCCTAGCTCGTGAAACTTTTATTTGTTTTCAAGGTCGTGTGGTCGTTGTTCTTTTCTTGGGGTGGTTCCTGAGTTCTGTTGGCCATCACCGTTTATAAAACACGCTCGAGTTCGTGCTGCACACCACCCGCCGACGCTTTTCAAGCTCAATTCACACTTCTTTTTGCCTAACCCTCTCCTTCTCGTCCAGCTTGTTGCAACACTTAGCCCAGGTCGAAACTCATGACGCCAACGTTGCCAGCGTCCGCGCCAGCACCCGCACACCCTGAGCAATCTCTTCCGGGCTGCTGTATTCGTCGGAGCGGTGACTTACGCCGTCTCTGGAAGGAATAAAGATCATCCCCACCGGACAGATGCGCGCCATAAAGAGCGTGTCGTGATAGGCGCGGCTGACGAGCGTTCGGGCGTCGAGACCTTCGGTTTCGGCGGCAGCGCGAATAGTGGCGGTAACGTCGGGCGCGCAGGTCGCGGGCGGGTCGGCGTTGACGACCACGACTTCGGCCTCGAGCTGCCTTTTGGCGGCGATAACCTCGAGGTCGTTCCGAATCCGCGCCACCATCCCATCGCGCCGCCCCAGGTCGATATCGCGCACGTCTATGGTCAGAAAGACGCGGCTCGAGATGCTGTTGACGGCGCGCGGATGGACGTCGAAGACGCCGACCGTCGCTACCGAATCGGGCGCGCCGGTCTCTAGCGCCGCCGCCTCGACCGCCAGCGCCAGCTCAGCCCCGGCTGCGAGCGCGTCGCGGCGCTCGCGCATCAGCACCGCGCCCGTGTGACCCCCTGCGCCCGTCAGCGTTACGTGCAGGGTAGCGGGAGCGGCTACGGCGCTGACCACACCGATGGGTACGCCCACGTCCTCCAACCTCGGCCCCTGTTCGATGTGGAGTTCCGCGAAAGCGTGATAGTGACCGGCCAGCAGCGCCACGTCCGCCGCGTCGCCGCTAAAGCCTGCCCCCTGCGCCGCCTCGAGGACGTTTAGGCCGTCGTCCCCCCTAAGCTCGGCGAGCGCGCCCGGCGTCAGGGTTCCGGCAAGCGCCCGGCTGCCGAAACACCCGACCCCGAAACGCGTCGGTTCTTCGGCGGTAAAGACGATCAGCTCGAGGCTCCTCTGCGGAACGAAGCCCGACGCCTTGAGCGTGCGGATAGCTTCCAACCCGCCCAACACCCCGACCGTCCCGTCATAGCGCCCGGAAAACGGAATCGCGTCGATGTGCGAGCCGGTCGCCACCGCCGGGAGCGTCGCGTCCGCGCCCTTCCAGCGGGCGAAAAGGTTGCCGAGCGCGTCTTCACGTACCGACAGCCCGACCTCGGCGATCAGGGTTTTGAGATACGCCCTGGCCTTCAGATCGGTCTCGGTATAGACGACGCGGGTGACGGCCGGGGCGGGGGCGTCGGAAAACCCAGCGAGGGTCTCGAGCTGCGCGCTCAGGCGTTCCGTTTCGACCCTCATCTTGCCGCCAGCGCGAACGGGTCACGAAACGAATCTTTATAGAGCAGATATTTCGCCTCAGCGTCGCCGAGCGCCCCGAACCACTGCGGGCAGTACGGGGCCATATAGACCGCGTCGCCTTCGGTGACGGGGTACCAGGCGTCCGAGAGCCGGTAGATACCGCCGCCCGAAAGCATCAGCAAACCGTGCTCCATCACGTGCGTTTCGGCGAACGGCAGGCTTCGGCCCGGCGCAAAGGTCATGGTGCTCAGCATTAGGTCGAAACTGGGGTGTTCAGGCAGGAGTTTGCGAACCGTTACGCCTGCATCGCCCAAAAACGCCTCGCCGGAAACGCCGCGTTCGTTGCCGAACACGGGTTCGGGGACGGGAACACCGGGCAAAGGCAGGTAACGCCGCTCGAACACGCACAGCGTCGCCGGGGCGTCGGCGTGGAGCGTGGCGGGTAGAGCGGCGGGCAGGAAGGCGTAGTCGTATTCGGTAAGGGTGCGGTTTTCCCCCGTCCCTGCCGTCAGCTCGAGCCTCACCTCACCCGAAAGGACGAAGACGAACCGCTCGTGCTCGGTGCTCGAGCCCTCGCCACTCGCCTCCATATGCGCCAGATACTGGGTAAAACGCGCGCCGAGCTGCGCCGATACGAGCACCACGACCGCCGTTTTCGTCCAACCCGGCAGGAGTGTACGGACGTGTCCGTCGGGAGCTAGAAGCGCGTGTGTGGCGGTGAGACGGGTGCGGGTTGCGCCGAGGGTGGTAAAAGTTTGGGGTAGGGTCAAGACTGTTTCCTCTCCGGGGTGACGAGTTTGCCGAACGGCGCGGCGACGACTGCGCCGTCGTCAATGATGGCCTGACCTCGCCGGTAGGTGGCGCGGACGCGGCCCTTTAAGGTGTGTCCCCTGTACGCACCGTCCTTATAACGGGTGAGCAGGGTGGTTTCGTCCAGCGTGGTGGTACCGCCTAGATCGACCAGCGAGAAGTCGGCGTCGAAACCGGGCTCGAGCCTCCCCTTACGCGCCAGCCGAAACCGCTCCGCCGGACGCTGCGCCGTCGACGCCGCCACGCGTTCCGGGGACACGCCGAGGCTCAGTAAAACCCCAAGCGTCGCCTGAACCCCCGAGATGCCCCCCCAGACCCCGAAAAAATCGGGGCCGGTTTTGAGGTCGGGCGGGGCAGGTGAATGGTCCGAAGCGATTAGATCAACGTGCTCGAGCGCGTTCAGCAGGGCTACACGCTCGCGTTCGAGGCGGAGCGGCGGCGCACATTTGAGGGCTGCGCCCTCACGCAGCACATCGTCTTCGGAGAAGTAGAGGTAGTGCGGGCACGTCTCGCAGGTCGCCCGGACGCCGCGCGCCGCCGCCGCGCGCACCAGCGCGACTCCGCGCGCCGTGCTTACATGAACGACGTGCAGGTCGGCCCCGGTTTCTGCGGCGAACAGCAGGGCTTTTTGGATCGCCTCGAGTTCGGCGACGACGGGCCTCGAGGCCAGGTAGTCCGCCGCGCCGCGCCCCCCGGCAGCCCGAGCCGCCGCTTTTAACCCGCTCGTCAGAGCTTCACTCTCCGCGTGAACCGCGACCGGCAGCCCCAAAGCCGCCGCCCGCCGCATCCCCTCAAAGAGTGTAAAGTCGTCGGCAGCGCGAAATTCAGGGATACCACTGTCTGCCATAAATGCCTTAAGGCCCACCACACCGCAGGCGGCGAGTGGCTCGAGCTGATCCAGATTGTCCGGCGTCAGTCCGCCCCACAACGCAAAATCGGTCAGCGACGCGCGTTCGGCGGCTGCGCGTTTGGCGTAAAAATCGTCCGGCGTCAGCAGCGGCGGGTCGGCGTTCAGGGGCATTTCACAAAAAAGGGTGCCGCCCCCCGCCGCCAGCGCCGCACTCCCCGACGCGAAGCCCTCCCAGTGCGTCCGGCCCGGTTCGTTAAAATGGACGTGCGGGTCGATCAGACCCGGAAAAACGTGCAGGCCGTCGGCGTCTAGGTCGGTGTAGGCCGCGCCGACCTCACCTAACGCCACGACGACGCCGTTTTCGACCGCCAGGTCAGCCGCCAGCACCCCCGCAGGTGTAACCAGCAAACCGCCCCTCACGGCGAGCTCAAATATCACCAGGAAACGGGCGTCACGAGCCCCGGTAGGTGCTGTACCCGTAAGGCGATAACAGCAGCGGGACGTGATACGCCGCGTCCGCGTCCGCCACGCCGAAACGCACGATCACTTCGTCCAAGAAAGACGGTTCGGGCAACGACGCGTCGGAGAGAGAATGGGCGCGAAAATAGCTCCCGGCAAAAAAGACGAGTTCGTAAACCCCGACGTGCAGCGCGTCACCACTCAGCAGCGGTACGTCGGTGCGACCGTCCAGATTCGTAGTGGTAGTGACGAGCAGCTCGCGGCGCTCGCCCCCCACCCCCCAGAGCTGCACGGTAATGCCCGCAGCCGGTAAACCGCGCGCGGTGTCGAGGATGTGGGTGCTGAGCCGCCCCACTAGTCGTTGCTATCGGAACCGGGCGGGGCGGAGTCGGTCGGGGCGGAATCGTCGGCGTGTAGCGTCAGGCCGATCCGACCGTACGGTGGGCGCGGGTCGGTGCGAACCTGTACCGCCGGGTCGTCCCCCTTAAAGGCCGAGTCCCAAAGCCGGTTTTGCGCCTCGAAACGCACTTCGGCGAGCTGCGGAAAACGCGTCAGCAAGCGCCCGCCCATCTCGTAAACAAGGTGCTGAACCGAACGGCTGTTGAAGTCGTGAAAAGTGACGGCTAAAAGGTCACGGACCTGTTCGGCGGCGACGTAATGGGCGGGCCTGTCGGCGACCATCTGCGCGGGATCACAGTAACGCCAGAACACGTCCAGATAGATAAATAGCGGACGGTCCTGAACCTCGGGCAGGGTGGTGTGGCGGTCGCGCACAAAGGCGGAGAACGAACTGCCGGTGGTTTTGACGAGCTGAAGCTCCAACCGCCCGCACTCGTGGTCGGTCAGCGCGACGCCGCTGCTGCTGCGCTCGAGAATCAGCTCCGCCGCCGCATAATCGTTCCGTGACCGCGAAAAAAGCACCGGGCTCGGTGAAAACCCGTCTCCGTCCGGGACGAGCGCCGCCTGAAACGGCAACTCGCGCCCGGTGACGTGAATCGCCCCCATATCCGCGTAGGTCGCCAGAAACGCCCGCCCCAAAAAGTCCAGAAACGCCTCGAGGGTACTGCCCTCAAACTCTAAAGCGCGCTCCAGCACGAAGTTTTTCATGGTGTCGGTCGCCACCACGTTGTGGTTGTCGCCGTCCGTATACGCCGCCGCAAAGGGGCCACCCAAGACCTGCACATCGACCTCGACGCCGAACAGCTCACCGCCACGTCCGACAAAAGCCGATTCGGGAATCTTGGAAACGACCATCGGCGCGGCGGCGAAGCGGTAACAACCGATCCCCGCCTTGCCGTAATCGACCGACGCGAGTTGCGTTTTAGTGCGTGTCATGTTGCTCCCTCGAGTGCGTCCAGACGAAACCGGGCGATCCGGTAGATTTCAGCGAGCGCCGCCCCGCGCTCGGCGTCCGGGTCGTGGGTCAGGCGGGTCTCGAACGCGGCTAAAATACTCGTTTTGGTGTGTCCCTTGACCGCCAGTACAAAAGGAAAGCCAAACCGCGCCCGGTACGCGTCGTTGAGAGCGTGAAAGCGCGCGTACTCGGCCGCCGTCAAATCCCCCAAACCGGCACCGGCTTGTTCACTGCTCGAGGCCGCCGTCAGCTCTCCGGCGAGCGCCGCCTTGCCCGCCAGGTCGGGGTGAGCGCGGATCAGCGCCAGCTGCGCGTCCGGGTCTGCCGCCGCGACCACCTCGCACATCGCCCGGTGCAGCTCGTCAAGAGACGAAAATGGACGTTCGGCGTACGCTTTGCCAGCGACCCACGGCGAGTTCTCAAAGGTGTCACCTAAAACGGCGACGAAATCGGTTTTAGAGGGCGCGCCGAGTACAGCAGGTAAAAGCATCGGTCTCCTGTCGGGTGTCCGGGCAGGCGTTCACAACGCGCGGAAACCGTGGGCTGATTATATGTTCGGTACCGAAACGCGTCAAACGGGCTAGGCTCGAGGGGGGTGTTACGAAGGGTTGCTTGAGGGAGTATTCTTCTTCGGGATAGCTCCGAAAAGCGTAACGCGACCCCAACGCTCGTTGCTGGACGCGAAGGGTTTCCCTGTACGTACGCTCGAGAGTTGTAACGTCGATGCTTGGTCTGAAAGCTTGACTTAACCGACTTTCGGGGGGTCTCGCCTCGCGCGGTTTCGATCACAAGTTCTAAATGGTCAACCTAAACGAGAAACTGACGGTCGTTAAAAGTGCCAGCTGAGGTAGTCACACGTCGCTCTCGGGCGATGCTTACGGGCTCGAGAAGCATCGTTCACAACGCGCGACGCCCTGTACGACTCTACTCGGGCCACGCCCGCGTCCCCCCCGCCAGATGAAAAACATTCTCAAACCCCGCCGCCTCGAGGTACAACCCCGCCAGTTCGGACACCTGACCGCGTTCGCAGATCAGATAGACGGGCTTGTCCGGCGGCAGCTCGGGCAAAACGCCGCGCCCTACCGCCTCGAGGCTGAGGGGCCGGGGCGTCAAGCCGAATACCGTCTTGGACTGCGGCCTCGTGTCGAACAGCGCGCCGCCCGCCGCGACGCCCGCAACGAGGTCGCCCTTAGACACCGCTACCACCAAAATATCACCCGTAGTCCCTAAGACGGAGCCGACGGCCCTTCGACCGCCGACAACTCCCGCGCCGCCACCGCCGCCGCGCCGATCACCCCAGCGTCGGTTCCGAGCTCCGCCAGGTAGAGCTTGACGCTGGGAAAGCCTCGCGTAAAGGTGTCGGCGGCAGCCTGAACCTTTTCCAGGTAAAAGTCACCGGCGCGCATCATCCCGCCGCCCAGCACAAAGCCGTCCGGGTCGAGTGTTTTAAGCAAGTTGGCGAGCCCTAGGCCCGTATACATCGCCGCCTGCTCGACCACCTGAAGCGCCAGTCGCTCCTCGGCCCGCGCCCGCGCAAAAACCTGTTCGGTCGTGACCGTGACGCCGTACGCGTGCGAGGCGTCGCGGGCGAGCGCCCGACCCGCCGCCACCGCCTCCCAGCAGCCGTAGTGACCGCAACCGCAGAGGGGGCCACCGGCTTGCAGCGTCACATGCCCCACCTCTCCGGCAACCCCGTACGCACCCCGCACCACCCGGTCACCCACGAAAATACCACCGCCGATACCCGTCGAAATCGTAACGTAAACGCTGCTCTGCAAGCTTTTCGCCGCGCCGTAGAGGTGTTCGGCGTAACCGGCGGCGTTGGCGTCGTTCTCGAGTGTGACGCTGAGTCCCAGCCGCCCGCTCAGGTCGGCGGCGACGGGTACGTCTTCCATCCCCGGAATATTGGGCGCAAAAACGACCCTGCCTGTCCGAATATCGAGCGGCCCCGGCGACCCGAGTCCGACCCGCGTCACCTCCGGGGCGTTTTTGAGTAGCGTCTGGGCAGCGCGGGTAAGGGCGTCCAGAACAGCCTCGTAACCGGTACGCGGCGTCGGTACGAGTTTCCGAGCGAGAATCTGACCATCTTCGACCACGGCGGCGAGGATTTTGGTGCCGCCGAGGTCGAGTCCAAGAGTTTTCACGCCTTTAACGCTAGCACGGAAGGACTAACGACGTTAGGTTGGGAAGCGAATTTTGGCACGTGAAACGCATAGTTCCATTTTGGCGCGACTCGCGCTACGAGCTAATAGAAGAAGTCTTGCTGTGGTGAGGTACGTGACCATACCCTTGGGTCAAAAATTTTCCATGAAGTTGTGCTAGCGACTTTTATAAATTCTTTTACGTCTTCACGCTCTCGTAGCTTTGGAAAACCCCTTGACAAATAGTTCAATAGGTCGTTATCAGTAGCATCAATGTTGCTGTATTCGCCCTCAAGAAAACTTTGCGCCTGACTAAACACTGTCAATGCTGCATACTGAGTTTCTTCATCTGTTCTGGAGTTTAGCCGTTCCAACAAAGCCAACAAATATGACGCGATTTCGCTACCATGAAGAATAAATATTCTTCCCTGAGATTTGACCGCGACTTCATCCTCAAAACCAGTGATTGGGACACTATTTTTTGCGATATGGATATCAAAAAGGTTAGTACTACTAGCTGAGCTGTGGCGAATTGTATCCTCGATTTGCCTGAAACGTCGATAACCTAGTTCTACGTCTGCTAAACTTAGGTTCACCCACCTTTTCTCCGAAACTTCTGTTTGCCAAAGCAAATCGACACGACATTGGTCTCTTATGATACGAATTTCGCCTACTTCTCTGTATTTGAAAGCGGACTTGTTTAATGAGGAAGTATAGCCAGATGTTGAAAGAAAGAGTCCATCTGGCAACTTCACGTTACCCACTCCTAAAGTACCCACGACAGCGTTGAGTGAAGTGGATGTGGGAACTTCTTTGAGTAGCTTCTCGGCAGACCTAAAAAGCTCACTGTCACTGGTCCAAAACGCCTTCGAAATAGCTAGCTCTTCTGGAGATAGCGCACGGCGGTTCTGACCATTTCCCTCTACTAAAAGTACCGGGAGCTTCTCTAATTCTTCTACAAGCAAATTTACACTTTGCGCCTTCGACTCTGCCTGATGAGTCAAGGCACTTAGAAGGTAACTTGATTCTTGCGTGGCCCAAGTTAGCGAAAAACTTCTCTTGCTATGCAAATCACTAAGCTCAGATTTTATGTGCTTGGCGTAAATAGCGTAGATTTGGCGAAGCATTTGATTTCTTTCGGTAGTTGCCTCCAAGTTGGACCTAGCAACATTGGTCTTGGGAGCACTCGGACCAAAGGCATTTGCAATAGCTGCGACCGAACTGCCGTTGAACCCAGGCGTGCCTGATTCAACCCTAATTCCCTCCACACAAGTTCCTAATATTGGAGTAGCGGCTCCGTTACTTTCCTCCCTCGCATACCTTAGTTGCGCTTCTATATCGAGGAACGACCACTCTTTGAAGTATTTTGACCAAGTAACTGCGTAGGCCAATGTCAGGAAACTGCTGCTTTCTTCGATTATCTTGACCAATGGGTTGGTCTCAATTGCTTTGTTTACATCAATGGCTGAAGTGTCTTGAACAACGTTGTAGCCTAATTGAATAAGTGCTCGACTCAAAGCAGAGGTGGACCCTATCCGCCGGACAGCATCCCGTTAGTTCTTAATTCGATTCATGAGCAAGGTTTAGGCGTCACCGCCCGACCTGGAACCTTTGGATCAGATCGTAGCGGGTTGCTCGTTGCTTG
>JAABUN010004641.1_pt1 | contig 18303 bp, 18 predicted proteins | sample 5559311 | NCBI WGS metagenome assembly JAABUN01 (sample SAMN10711877, study PRJNA513370) | rock metagenome | isolation source: Antarctica rocks | place: Antarctica: Victoria Land, Siegfried Peak sud | reverse complement strand
GTAGTAGTCGTTCATCGCCTCGATTACCGCGACCGGCTTCTGGGACGTTGCCGCGGAATCGAGATAGACCATCGGCTTGCCGCTGCGGCTAACGCGCTCGAGCACCGGGAAGTCGGCGCGCACGTCGAGCGCCGGTGCGGCCGCGACCGGGTTCACCGGCGGGCCGAGTACTCGGCCACCTGGTCCTCGGCGCGCACGAGCTTCTCGGCTATGCGCTCCCGCACCAGGGTCTCCAGCGACTCGTCGTCGAGGCGCTGTACCACCGGCTCGAAGTAGCCCTCGACGAGCACCCGCACCGCCTCGGCGCGCGGTATGCCGCGAGCCATCATGAAGAACACCTGCTCCTCATCGATCTCGCCGACGGTCCCCCCGTGCGAGGCCGACACGTTGTCGGTCTCGACGATCAGCGAGGGGATGGCGTCCGCCTTGGCCTTCGCCGACAGCAGCATCGAGTGGGTCTGCAGGTAGGTGTGGGTGTTCTGCGCGCCCTTGGCGATCTGGATGAGACCCTCGTAGGAGGCCCGCGAGTCCCCGGTCAGGGCGCCCTTCCATACGGTGTCGCCGGTGGTGTCGCCCGCCTCGTGAAGGTCGGTCGTGAACAGGTCGAGGTGCTCGTCGCCCTCGGTGAAGTAGAGGCCGGTGTGGCGCATGTCCGAGCCGCGCTCGGCGCAGACGATGTCGAGGGTCTGCTTTACGAGATGCCCGCCGAGGTGGATCGGCACCCAGGAGCAGTGCGCGTCGCGGGCGATCTCGACCCGCTTGGTGGAGATGTCGTGCACCTCGCCGCGCCCCCAGTCCTGGAGGTGCGCGAGCTTCACGTTCGCCCCGGAGCCCACGAACAGCTCGAAGGCCCCGGCGTGCAGCGCCTGGCCGTCGATCTCGGGAGCCAGGCCGTACTCGCGCAGGGAGCACTCGGCCAGCTCGCCCACCACGCCGAGGGTGCGCGCGTACTGCGCGGTGCCCGGCTCGTCGATCAGGTAGACCACCTGGAGCGGCTTCTCGACACGGATATTCCGCGGCACGTGGATGAAGGCACCGCCCGTCCACAGCGCGGCTGTTGCGGCCACGAACTTGCCCTCGTCTGGTGAGATGCGCTTGCCGTACCACTCCTCCACGAGATCGTCGTGCTCTTCGACGGCGCGCTCGAGCGATGTGAGTACGACGCCCTGGGCAGCGAGCGACGGGTCGAGGTAGGAGAAGACGGAGCTCGCGCCGCGCTGCACGATCAGTCCGCCAACCTCGTCGAGATCGACCGCCTGAGAGACCACGTCGGGCAGCTCGTCGAGGGACGTTACGAAGCCGTGGTGACGCGGCTCGAGCTCGTCGAGGCGAAGCTTGCGCAGGGTGGTCGTCCAGAAGCCGGAGCGCCGCCAGGTGGGCACGGGCTCGCGCTCGTAGATCTCGAGCGCCGCCCTTCGCGACTCCTCCATGCGGCTAGGCGGCACCGCTCGCCTCGACCTCTTCGCGCACGAAGTCGTAGCCCTTGTCCTCGAGCTGGTCGGCGAGCTCCGGGCCGCCCTCGCGCACGATCCGCCCCTCGAGCATGATGTGCACGAACTCGGGCCGGATGTAGCCAAGGATGCGCGTGTAGTGGGTGATGATCAGCGTGCCCATGTCGGGCCCCTGAAGCGCGTTCACGCCCTCGGAGACGATGCGCAGGGCGTCGATGTCGAGGCCCGAGTCGGTCTCGTCGAGCACGGCGATCTGCGGCTTAAGCATCGCCAGCTGCAGGATCTCGGCGCGCTTCTTCTCGCCGCCGGAGAATCCCTCGTTGAGGTAGCGCTTGCTGAACTCCGGGTCGATCTTCAGGAGCTCCATGTTCCGGCGCATGAACTGTCCGAAGTCCTTGATCTTGATCGGCTCGTCGCGCCCGGCGTTCACCGCCATCCGGAGGAAGTTGGCCACCGACACGCCGGGGATCGTGGCCGGGTACTGGAAGGCGAGGAAGAGGCCCGCGCGCGCGCGCTCGTCGGGCGCGGCCTCGGTGAGGTCCTCGCCGTTCAGCAGCACCTGCCCCTCGGTGACCTCGTAGGTCGGGTTGCCCATGATCGTGTTGGCGAGGGTGGACTTGCCGGAGCCGTTTGGCCCCATCAGCGCGTGCACCTCGCCCTTCTCGACCTTCAGGTTCACGCCGCGGAGGATCTCCCGATCCTCGGTGCGAACGTGCAGGTTGCGTATCTCGAGGCCCATCAGGCGGCCACCCTTCTCCCGGCGGGTCGAGCCAGGTCTTGAAGCGTCGTGTCCTCGAGCGTGCGCACGATCGAGCCCTGCACGCGCGCCCACAGGAGCTTGGTGGGGCAGGGAGCGTCGCCGTTCACCTCGCGTGAGCAGACAAGGTCCCCGTGTGCGTCGGCGCTGATGCACTCGATCGGGGCGATGTCGCCCTCGAGGGCCCGCACCACCTCGGCCATCGTGATCGCCTTGGCGGGGCGGGAGAGGCTGTAGCCGCCGTGGGCGCCGCGCCGGCTGTCGACGAGATCCGCCTTGCGCAAACGCTGCGCCAGGTGCTCGAGGTAGGCGAGCGGCAGGCCCTCGGCCTCGGCGATCGCGCCCAGGGACACCGGGCCGGCGCTGTCGGTGGCGGCCAGGTGCGTCATCACGCGGATGCCGTACTCGGCTTTGGTTGAGAACATCATCGTCTAATACCTACCCGGGAAGTAGGATAACCAACCGCCCCTCCAGACCCGGCCCCGTCAGCCGCGCTCTACTTCGCGGACGTCGTGGGCGATCCGCTCGGGCGTGGCTTGATCGATCGTGAACGACGTGCGCTGGAAGCCCTTCGAGTCGACCACCATGATGCGGGCCTGGTGCTCTGCGCCCTCGATCTGCGCCTGGATGGCGAAGCCCTTCCACACCGGCTCGAGCTCCTTCCGCTCACCCACGAGAAAGTCCATTCGGCCGGCCATGCGCTGCTCGAGCACGAAGGCGCGCGCGGACTCGACCGTGTCGCGCGGCGGGTCGACGGCGATGGCGAGTGCCGGGATATCTCGTCCGAGCTCGTCCAGCGCGCCCTTGATCTGCTGGGCCTGGGGCCCGCACGTCTCGTCGCAGTGGGAGTAGAGAAACGTGACAAGCACCGGCCGGCCGCGCAGGGAGCGCATGGTCACCCGCTCACCGTTCTGGTTCCGCAGGGAGAAGTCCGGCGCTCGAACGCCGTTCGGCAGCTCGGCGCCCTCGAACCGGAGCTGGTGCTGGCCTCCAACCGGCTGGGCCACCGCCTGACGGTCGTCGCTCGGGCTTCCGCGCCGCCCGACGAGCCCCACGGCCATGCCGATCACGGACAGGACGCCAAGCACGGCGAGCGCCATGATGAGCCGGGGGTTCACAGAGCCCCCGAGGTTACCGAGGGGCGGTCTGTGGCCGGCCGGCCAAAGATGGGGTCCACACCCCATACCCCTCCAGGCCGTGAGGCCCGATACTTCTGTACGCAGAGCGCGACGCCCTGAGCCAGTGTCGCTTACAACCGCAGAGTGTTTGGGTCTGAAGCCGGGGCGCCCTCAGTGGCGCCCCGGCTCTTTCTGCGGTCGCTATGCCGCTTCGGACGCCAAGCGGGCGTCGCTACACTCGTAACTCCTGTTATCCCTCCGCCTTTAAGGAGTTTTGCCATGCCGAGTGGCGCCGAACTCATTCGCTCCGTCAAGGAGCAGATAAGCGAGATCGACCCGAAGGACGTGCGCGAGGGTCTGAGCCGGAACGGGTCCGGCCCGGTCGTGGTCGATGTGCGCGAGCAGAACGAGTTCGAGGAAGCGCACGTCCCGGGAGCGGTACACGTGCCCCGCGGATTCCTGGAGTCGCGCATCGAGGGCGCCGCGCCGGACAAGTCGCGCGAGGTCGTCCTCTACTGCGCCTCGGGCAACCGCTCGGCGCTCGCCGCCCACACGCTGCAGTCGCTCCTCGGCTACGAGAACGTCTCCTCGATGACCGGCGGCATAACGCTGTGGAAGGACCGCGGCTTCGACGTGGAGGTGCCGCGGGCCCTCACCGCCGAGCAGCGCACGCGCTACTCGCGCCACGTGCTGATCCCGGAGATCGGGCTCGAGGGTCAGCTGAAGCTGCTCGACGCCAAGGTCCTTCTGCTCGGTGCCGGCGGGCTCGGCTCGCCGATCGCTCTGTACCTGGCGGCGGCCGGCGTCGGGACGCTCGGACTCGTCGACGACGACGTCGTGGACCTCTCCAACCTCCAGCGCCAGGTCGCCCACACCACCGACCGCATCGGCGTCGCCAAGGTCGACTCCGCCGAGCAGTCGATCCGCGAGCTCAACCCGGACGTCGATGTGGTCAAGTACCAGACGCGCCTCGACGCCTCCAACATCATGGAGATCATCGAGGGCTACGACGTGATCGTCGACGGCGTGGACAACTTCCCCACGCGCTACCTCCTGAACGACGCATCGGTGCGGCTGCAGATCCCGGTGGTGTCGGCGTCGATCCTGGGCTTCGACGGCCAGCTCTCGATCTTCAAGCCCTACGACGGCCCGTGTTACCGCTGCCTCTACCCGACGCCCCCGCCGGCCGAGCTGGCGCCGTCCTGCGGGGCCAACGGGGTGCTCGGCGTGCTGCCGGGGACGATGGGGTTGCTGCAGGCCACCGAGGTGATCAAGCTGATCGTCGGTGCCGGCGAGCCGCTCATCGGCCGCCTCGTGCTCTACGACGCGCTGGCCGCCGAGTTCACCGAGCTCAAGGTGCGCCGCGACCCGGAGTGCCCGGTGTGCTCGCGGGATCCTGACTCGATCTCCGACGAGGAGATGGGGGTCTTCCCGGACTACGAGGCGTTCTGCGCGGCGGCGGGCTGAGGATCCTGCAAGCCGTCGGATCTCGCGGTCATCGGTCGCTCGCGTGCATTCGCACGCGTCGCTCCCTGCTTCCCGCGACCTCCTCGGCTTTCGGATCCTCACCTCCGCCGGCCCCCGGCTAGGGTTTCGCTCTCCCGTGGCCACCGTCAAGATCCCACCCGTCCTTCGCTCCTCCACCGGTGGGGAGAAGGAGGTCTCAGCCGACGGCTCGAACGTGGCGGAAGTGCTCGAGGCCGTGGCCACACGTCACCCGGACACGCGGCGTCAGCTGTTCGGGGAGGACGGGGAGCTCAACCGCTACGTGAACGTGTACCTGAACGACGAGGACGTGCGCGTGCTCGGCGGGCTCGAGACGTCGGTGGGAGAGGGCGATTCGCTCGTGATCCTGCCGGCGATGGCCGGCGGGTAGCGGGGACCCTCACCCACTACACACTACACTTTCTGAAGCGATGTTCGAGCCCCGCCTCGACAACAAGCCCTGCGGCGGCAAGTACGGCGACATCGTCCAGGCGATTGGCCACACGCCGCTGGTCGAGCTCAAGCGGCTGTCTCCCAAGCCGGGCGTACGCATCTACGCGAAGCTCGAGAGCTACAACCCGACGGGATCGGTCAAGGATCGCGTGGCGCGGGCCATGATCGAGGACGCCGAGGAGCGCGGCGCCATCTCGCCGGGCCAGACCGTCCTCGAGCCCACCTCGGGGAACACGGGCATCTCCCTGGCAATGATCTGCAGCCGCAAGGGCTACCCGCTCAAGGTCGTGATGCCGGACAACGTGACCGAGGAGCGCACTCAGCTGCTGCGGATGTACGGCGCGGAGATCGTCTACTCACCGGGCGACCAGGGCTCGAACGGCGCGGTGGCCATGGCCCTCGATTTGGCCCAGCGCGATGCCTCCTTCTACATGCCCTACCAGTACGGCAATCCCGCCAACCCGAACGCCCATTACCACGGCACGGCGGTCGAGATCCTCGAGGAGCTCGACGAGGTGACCGCCTTCGTGGCCGGACTCGGGACGGGCGGGACGCTCATGGGCAACGGCCGGCGCTTCAAGGAGGAGGACCCCGACACGAAGATCGTGGCCGCCGAGCCCCTGCAGGGAGAGCTTGTGCAGGGCCTGCGCTCCTTGGAGGACGGGTTCATCCCGCCGATCATCGACCTCTCACTGCTCGACCGCAAGATCTTCGTCTCGAACCGCGACTCGGTGGTGTGGACCAAGCGCCTGCTGGAGGAAGAGGGCCTCTTCGTGGGCGTATCCAGCGGAGCGATCGCCTCGATCGCGGTGCGGGTCGCCTCCGAGCTCGATGAGGGCAACGTCGTGTTCGTGGTGTGCGACGACGGGTGGAAGTACCTGAGCTCCGGCGTGTACTCGAAGCCGATCGAAGAGCTGGAGCGTGACGGCACGTTGGAGAGCGCGGCCTTCTGGTAGGTGGCCGGCCTGGCGCGCGGGGCTCAGCCCCCGGCGCGGTAGGCGGCGGGCTTCTCCTCGAGCTCCTTGTCATCGTCATGGGAGTCGCCGGTGAGCGCGCCCTTGAACTCACGCATACCGCGACCCACCGACCGTCCGACCTCGGGCAGCTTCTTCGGCCCCAGCAGGAGGAGGGCGATGATGAGGATGACCACTACTTCTGGTCCGCTGATTCCGAAGGGCATGGGTATCTACTCCAGAGATCGGTGCCGAGGGGAGATGACTTGAGCGCGCAGGAGCGCACTGGCCCTCAAGGGTAGTTCGGTGCGGGGGGGCCGGTGGATCAAGCACCCGACCATCGAGATGGTCGATTCCTCATTCCCGCACCCACGGATGACCCGCCATACCGGCGCTGGGTCGCCACCCGCGCCCTCACAGGTGGCGCCGCCACCTGTTTCGGACCCGTTCGGCGCCCAGCTTGGTCTGGCGTCCCCCCCGCGGGTACGGCCCAATTCGGAATCGACCATCTAGCCTCCCTCGGCGGTGCGCATGACGAGAGACCACTGGGAGGAGTTGGTCTCCCACGCGCGCGAGACGGCGCCCAACGAGTGCTGCGGCTACGTGAGCGCGCGAGGGGGATCGGTGCAGGAGGTGTTCCGAGCGCGCAGCCTCAGGGACTCACCGTACGGCTACGAACTCGACTCGAAGAGCCTGCTGGCGGCCAACGAGCTGGACGACGAGGGCCTCGAAGTGGGCATCTACCACTCCCACCCGCGCAGCGCGGCCGAGCCGTCGCAGACCGACATCAACCTCGCGCACTACCCGCACTGGACCTACCTCATCGTGTCGCTCGAGGACGAGCCGACGGTGCGTGCCTGGCACATGGTCGATGGGCGCGTGAGCGAGGAGCCGATCGATGTCGAGTAACCCCGCGACCGAGGGAGCGCTGGCCTGCCCGTCGTGCACCCGAGGCTACGCGGCCGACGAGCGCTTCTGCGACGACTGCGGCATGCCGCTCGTGGCCGCGGGAGACGAGGGTGCCGAGGAGGTTCGCACCGACGCCCAGGACCGCGCGCGCAAGATCCGCCCGGAGTTCTCTCGCGGGGATTTGGTGCAGGTGGCCGGGGGGCGCAACCTCATGGAGGCGGAGCTGATTCAGAACCTGCTGATTGAGGAGGGCGTGCCGAGCGTGCTGCGCCGCAGCGCGGGCTTCGACGTGCCCGACTTCCTGGCCTCCGGACCGCGTGACGTGCTCGTGGCGGAGTCGGGCCTCGAAGCGGCGCGGGACATGCTCTACACGGCCGACCTCGGTGCGCGCGGCGCGGCTCCGGCGCCCGTCGGGCACCGGATGATCCTGCGCCTGGTGGCCGGCATTGTGATCGCCGGTCTGCTGGCCGCGATCGTGGCCCGGGCGATCATGGGCGTCGCCGCTTAGCCTGGCCTAGCCGTAGTTCGCGCCGACTGGAGGAGTTGATCCCGTCCTGGGGCCCCGATCCCTCAGTCGCGGTAGCCTCCCCCGCCATGGACTTCTCCCCCTCCCCTCAGGTAGCCGGCCTCCTCGAACGCGTGGGTGGCTTCATCGTCGAGCACATCGACCCGATCGAGGGCGAGGCCCTCGAGGCGCTCGACGAGGAGGTGCGGCCCGGCGTTCCCTACCCCGCCGTGCTGGTGGAGCTGCGGGAGCGGGCTCGCGCCGAGGGGTTGTGGAACCTCTTCCTGCCGGGCGAGCACGGGGCCGGCCTGACCAACTGGGAGTACGGCCTGTTGTGCGAGGCGATGGGCCGCAACCTCGTGGCGCCGATGGTCTTCAACTGCTCGGCGCCCGATACCGGCAACGCCGAGATCCTGTCCGACCACGGCACCCCCGAGCAGAAGGAGCGCTGGCTGCAGCCGCTGCTCGAGGGCGACATCCGCTCGTGCTTCTCGATGACCGAGCCCGAGACGGCCGGCTCCGATCCGACCGGCCTGCAGACCTCGGCACGTCTCGAGGGCGACGAGTGGGTGATCGACGGCCACAAGTGGTACACGTCGGGCCTGAACGGCGCCGAGGTGGCCATCGCGATGATCGTCACCGATCCCGAGGCCGCTCCTCACAAGCGCGCGAGCATGATCCTCGTGCCCGTCGACGCCCCGGGCTTCAACCCAGTCCGGCCGGTGTCGGTGATGGGTCACGACGGCGGACCCGGCCATTGGGAGATCCGCTACGACGGTTGCCGCGTGCCCACCTCGAACCTGCTCGGCGAGCGCGGTGCGGGCTTCGTGATCGCGCAGGACCGGCTTGGTCCGGGCCGCATCCACCACTGCATGCGGGCCCTCGGTGGCGCGGAGCGGGCCCTCGAGATGATGTGCCGGCGGGCCAACGGACGCGAGGCCTTCGGTGGCCGCCTGGCCGACAAGCAGTTCGTCCAGGACTTCGTCGCCAAGTCCCGGATGGAGATCGACGGCGCGCGCCTGATGGTCCTGCACGCCGCCTGGAAGATGGACACCGAGGGCAAGCGCGCCGCTCGCCAGTCGATCTCGATGATCAAGGTGATCGCCGCCAACGTGTTCATGGACGTGCTCGATCGCGCGATCCAGGTGCACGGGGCGCTCGGCGTGTCCGATGACACGCCGCTCGCGCTGATGTGGCGCCAGGGCCGCTGGCTGCGGCTGGCCGACGGGCCGGACGAGGTGCACAAGATGGTGATCGCGATGCGCGAGCTCAACCGCTGGCCGGCTGAGCCGGTGCAGCAGGGGGACGGCAACGGCGGCGATCCCGCGGTGGCGGTCGGTCAGGCGGCCACCCCCTCGGGGGCCGGCGCGCCCACCTGACCCGCGTCGCACTTTTCCTCACCTCGGGATGTAGTAGCATAGCTACAACATGTTGACCGTGAGCGAAGCCGCATCCCGAACCGGTAGGAACCCGGAGACCATACGCCGCTGGATCCGGTCCGGCAGGCTGGCGGCGCGCAACATCGGCTCCCAGCACGTAATCGACGAGGCTGAGCTCGAGGCGGCGATAGCGGGAAGCGGCGCGCCCACTGTCGACGGCTGGAAGCGGACGTTCTACGGAACCGCCATGCCCGACGTCGTGGGCGCCATTCGCCGCAGCCGCGCCGCCCACTAGGCAATCCCTCGTGCTGGTCATCGACGCGAGCGTCGCGGTTCAGGCTGCACTCGGAGAGGCGGGCTTCGAGCCGCTCGCGGGAGAGGAGGCGGTCGCTCCTGCCCTCCTGTGGTCGGAGGCGGCTTCGGCCCTGCACGAGCTGGCATGGCGACGAGTGGTTCCGGCGGAGCACGCGCGGCAGGCGCTCGAGCGCCTGCTCTCGGGGCCGATCGTTCAGAGACAGCCGCGGAACCTCACGGCGGAGGCGTGGGCCGTGGCGGACGAGCTCGGCTGGGCGAAGACGTATGACGCGGAGTACGTCGCTCTGGCGCGCCTTCTCGAGGCCCCGCTCGTAACGATGGACGCTCGACTGGCGAGGGGCGCGTCGCGGGTGATCCGCGCTGTTGGACCGACCGAGCTGTAGCGGGCGCCTGGCCGACGGCATTCCGGCGCGGCCGAGATCGTCTCGTGCGAGCGGCCACACGCCCTACGAGATAGCCTCATCCCCGTGGAGGCAGCGCTCACCGGCCGAGGCGACCTTACCCTGAGCGACGAGCAGCAGGACTTCGTGCGCTCGGTGCGGGACTTCTGCGCGCGCGAGTGCGGCCCGCAGCGGCTCCGGGAGCTGACGAACGGCTTCGAGGACCTGCACAACGAGGAGATCGCCCGCCGCATGGCCGAGCTCGGCTGGCTCGGGATCACGATCCCCGAGGAGTACGGCGGGAGCGGCGGCACGTTCCTCGACGCGGCCCTGTTCCTCGAGGAGACGGCGAAGGGCGAGGCTCCCATCGGGGCGTACGCCGTCACGCTCATCGTGGTGGGCACGCTCAACCGCTTCGGCAGCGAGGAGCAGAAACGGCGGCTGTTCGGAGCCGTGACCGGGGGCGGGGCGCTCGCGATCGCGATGTCGGAGCCCGACAGCGGCTCGGACGTGGCGTCGCTCAAGGCCTCGGCCGAGCGCTCGAACGGCGACTGGGTGCTGAACGGCTCGAAGATGTGGTGCTCCTACGCCCACAAGGCCGAGGAGATCCTGATCGTGGTCCGCACCGACCGCGGCGGCTCTCCGCACCAAGGCCTCTCGATGATCCTCGTCCCGCGTGAGACGGCGGGCCTGACCATCACGCCGATCGAGACGCTGGGCGGCACGGAGACCAACGAGCTTCACCTCGATGGCTGCCGCGTGCCGGCCGAGGCGCTGCTCGGCAGCGAGGGTGGGGGCTGGACGCAGCTCATGTCGGGCCTGAACAGCGAGCGGGTGATCCTCGGGGCCTCCGCTCTAGGGCTCGCCCAGCGGGCCTTCGACGAGGCCCTCGCCTACGCCAAGGAGCGGCGGCAGTTCGGGCGCCCGATCGGCTCCTTCCAGGCCATCCAGCACAAGTTCGCCGACATGGCCACCGACCTCGCACAGGCGCGCCTGCTCGTGCGCTCGGTGGCCCGGATGACAGACGACGATCCCGAGCGGATGCTGCCCCAGGAGGCCTCGATGGTGAAGCTCGCCTCCACCGAGCTCGCCAAGCGCTGCGCCCTCGAGGGCATGCAGATCATGGGCGGCTACGGCTACGCCAGCGAGTACCCGATGGAGCGCTACCTGCGCTCGGCGGTGGTCACCACGATCTTCGGCGGCACCTCGGAGATCCAGAAGAACATCATCGCCAAGACGCTGGGGCTGTAGGCCGAACCCCTCCGTGAGCCGCCTCCTGGTCATCCTGCTCCTTGCCGGCCTCCTCCTGGCTCCCGCGGCGAGCGCCCAGCAACCGGGCGGCGATCCCTTCGCGCCCCTGGCGCCGCCGGTGCCCGCGCCGCCGCCAGAGCCCGCGCCGCTCCAGCAACCGGCTACGGACGAGGACGAGGGCCTGAGCTCGAAGGTGATCTGGCTGACCCTCGGTGTCGGAATGGTGGTGCTGCTGGTGATCGGATTGCTCATCCGTCGCGACCTGAGGAACACGGTCCGCGCCGGTCGCCGCGGGCGCGGCCGGCGGAGCGGGGCTCCCACCGGTGCGCCGAGCAGGACCGGCAAGCCTCCCGCTCCCGCTCGCCCGGCCGGCGCGCGGCCGCGGCCCAAGGACGCGCATCGCGCCAAGGTGAAGGCGGCGCGCAAGCAGCGCCGCAGGACGCGCTCGCGCTGACCGGACGCGGCGTACGGACCTGCGGGTAAACGACACCAGCGCTTAACCACTCGGTCACAGCGGGACCGCCGCTGACGGTCTAGCCTGCTATCTCGGCGGGGGCCTTCGAGAGAAAGATGTGGCGATGTCTCGGGCGGGAAGGGTCATGAGAAGGATGAGCTTGGGTGGGCCGACGTTCGGCGCGGTGATAGCCGTTGCGTCGGTGACGGCCGGCCCGGCGTTCGCCCAGCCTCAGGCCGGCTCGGAGCAGCCCGCGCCGCGCGTTGCTACGGCCGCCGTCCCGGGCCCTCAGGCCCCGCCCGGCCTGAAGGCGCTGGTAGGCGCTCTCCACGAGCACAGCGCGTATTCCGACGGCTGGCCGCGCACGCGACCGGCGGACTGGTTCCCCTCGGCACGGTCTTACGGCCTCGACTTCCTCGGCGGTGGCGACCACTCGGACAACCTCTCTGTGCCCACTACGTTCAGCGAGGGCTGCTACGGCCAGGGTCGCGGTGGCACCGGGGAGATCCTCCTTGCCGAGTGCATGCTCGCCGACGGGGTGAACCCCGCCGATTCGTTCCGGAAGTGGGACGCCACCGCCGAGCAGACCGCCGCGGCCAACTCCCCCGAGTTCGCGGCGTTCCGCGGCTTCGAGTGGAGCTCGGACCGCTTCGGCCACATCAACGCGTACTTCTCGAAGAACTTCACCAATGCCCAGGCCGATGGCGGCGAGGTGGACATGGACACCTTCTGGGACTGGTTCACGCGCGCGCCGAGCCTGGGTGGCGGCTCCGACGCCATCGCGACCTTCAACCATCCGTCGGCGAAGAAGATCGACATCAGCGGCAACGAGGCACCGGGCAAGAACTGGAACGACTTCCGCTACGTGCCAAAGGCCGACGAGCGGATGGTGGGCATCGAGGTCTTCAACGACCGCAGGGAGTACGGGAGCGGCGCGGGCTATCCGGAGGGCGCCTACGCCCACGCGCTCGACAAGGGCTGGCACCTGGGCGCCGCGGGCGCCGAGGACCTCGGGCACCGCAAGCCGCCACTCGACAACTTCGGCGGCCCGGAGTGGCCGAAGACGGTGGTCCTGGCCGCCGAGCGCACCAACGAGTCGATCCGCGCCGCAATGCTGGCGCGTCGCTTCTACGCGGTCGCTGCCGACGAGAACAGGCTGCGAATGGGCTTCACCATCGACCGTGAGCCAATGGGCTCGCGGCTCGTGCGCCCCACAGGCGAGAGCATGGTGATCAACTCGTCGGTGAACGACCCGCAGCTCAGGCTGGAGCTTGTCACGAGCGGCGGCAAGGTCGTCGGCAGCGGCACCGGGGGGCTTGAGGTCAAGCGCCCCGCGGCGGGCGCCGAGAAGTACTACTTCGTGCGAGCCCGGCGCGGCGACGCGCCGGTGGCCTACTCGAGCCCGATCTGGGTCACGGCGCGTGCCGGCGCCACAGAGGGGTCCTGGCTCGCCGGCGACCTCCACGTGCACTCCTGCTACTCCGAGGACGCCTACTGCGGGCCGGGCGACGACAGCGGCCCGGAGGAGTTCTTCTCGTTCGGTGGCACGATCGCCAATCGCTTCACGGAGGCGGCCGTGAGGGGGCTCGACTTCCTGGCGATCACCGATCACAACGACGTGCGCTCGCAGTCGGATCCCGACTTCGGCAGCCAGGGCGTAGTGGGCCTGCGCGGCTATGAGTCCTCGCTCGCGGGCGGCCACGCCCAGATGCTCGGCGGCACTCGCCTCTACCCGCGCGGCACCGGCAAGGACGCGCCGAGCAGCGCCGCCGACACCAACCGCCTTGCCGACGATCTCGAGCGCGACGGCGGGGTCTTCCAGGCCAACCATCCCTCCTATCGCGGCAAGTCGTCCTTCGACGACTGCGATCAGGCGGCGCTCGGCAACTTCGCCAAGAACCCCCTCCACTGGAAGTACGGCTACGACGTCCGGCCCTCGACGATCGAGGTCTTCAACCCCACGGCGCTGATCGCTCCCGCGGAGCTCTACTGGGAGTGCTGGCTCCAGCGCGGATTCCGGATGGGGGCGACCGGCGGCAGCGACTCGCACGGCACCAACCAGGCCAACCTGGGCATGCCCACCACGTGGGTCTTCGGCGCTTCGCGACGCGAGTCCGCGGTGCTCGACGGCATCCGCAACGGGCGCACGACGATTTCGCGGCTCGGCCCCCAGCAGGGTTCGCTCCGGCTGCTGCTCGAGGCCGACGGCGATGGCAACGGCAGCTACGAGTCGATGATCGGCGACACCGTGAGGCCGGGCACGAAGATGCAGGTGCGCGCGGACGGCGCCTCCGCGTCGGGCCTGGTGCGCGTGCGCGCGAACGGCCGGACGCTGCTCGAGGACGCCCAGCTCGCGCCCGGCGGCACGGTTCGCTTCAGCGCCCCTGCGGAGCCCGGCTGGGTGCGCGCGAACCTGTACCTGCCGCAGTCGAGCAGCCAGGTCGATCCCAACTGCCAGCCGACCGGCCAGTCGCTCGACTTCTGCTCGTCGGATCTGGCGCTGGCGGCCTTGACGTCTCCCATCTACACCGAGCGCCCGGGAAGCGGCGGCCCGCCCGGTGGTCCCCCGCCGGCGCCCGGCGGAGGGGGGGACGACGGGCCGCCGGAGGATCCCGACGAGCCGGACCGCCAGACGCCGCTCCCGCCGGGGGGAGAGCCGCGCGGGCCGATGCCCGAGGTGCCCCGTCAGCAGGGCGGCGAGCCGAGCCGGGGCGGTGCGCCTCTGCCGCGGATGAGGATCGCCGCTCGGCGGCTTGCCCCCAAGGATCGCCGGACCGTTCGCTTCCTCGTGAAGTGGGCGCCCGCCGGCTACCGCTACGACCTGCAGGTACGCCCGACTCGTGGCGCCGCCGGCTGGGGCGTGCTGTCCTTCGCGACGCAGAAGACATCGATCATCTTCCGCGTGCGACCGGGGCGGGACTACGTCTTCCGGGTACGGCTGCGCCGGCCCGACGGGCGACGAGGCCCGTGGACGAGGTCGAAGCCGGTGCGCACGGGCCGCGCCCGCACTCGCTGACGCTCCTCGGCGCGACCTCTACTCGTGGCGCGAGATCGTCGGCCGCGCCGTGGTGGCCGCCATGTCCGCCAGGTACGCGCGCCAGTCGTGCTCGACCTCCTCGGCCGGCCGCAGGAACGCGCGTTCGATGGCTCGCCCGGGGCCGTCCAGATCGAGGCGTGAGGCGAGCGCCGCACACGCCTCCCGGCCGGCGCCGCCGTGCAGCAGGCTGAACACGGTCCCACCAAGGAGCGGGGCGTCGCGCAGCGAGGGCGGGAAGCTCGGCGGAGACCCCTCGCGTAGGCGACGGGCTATCGCGGGACGTAGGTGACGAACCTGCCCCGAGAAGTACGAGGCCGCTCCCTCGGCGAGCCAGGCCCAGCGCAGGTAGCGCGCGAGGCTCTTCCGGCCGAAGGGCGGTGGAAGGTCGGGATTGTTGGCTCCGATCACCAGATGGGCGTATTCGTGCAGGGGTGCGCGAAGCAGCGCGTCCCGCGACCCGGGCACCGCGGAGGCCCGTGCCTCGAGTGCCCGCGGCGAGAGCACGTACATCTCGCCCGAGGCGAACCAGCCCGCGAAGTAGCGGCGCCCCGCGGGGGCCGAGAGGAGCTGGGCAAAGGGGAGCCACGGATGCGCGAGCGCGAGCTCGAGCGGTCGCGGATAGATGATCACCGTCACGTCTCCCGGCGTCCGCGGGAAGATCTCCGCCATCAGCGAGCGGTGCTCCTCCAGCCGCTGCAGCACATCGGCCGCGTCCTCGGCATCGCGCGAGTCGTGCCGCGCCGTGAAGGAGAGGGACTGCGACTGGACCCATGCCACGCGCGGTACTCTCTCGCACGTGCGCGCGTTGATGCTCTTTGCTTGCACGGTCGCGGTCATCGCGGCCGGGATTTCGACGGCCGCGGCGCAGGTTCAGCCGCCCGGCCAGAACGACCTCGGAGGCTTTCGCAACGTGCTGGCCGTCGGGCAGGGTGAGACGGTGAACGCTGCCGAGTTCGGAGCCACCGGCATGGAGGGTCCTCCGAGCTTCAGGAGCCAGCTTCCCCTCTACGACGACCTGCTCTACGCCGCGCCCAAGCTCGCCCCCGCCGACCTCGATAAGTACTTCAAGCCGGCCGGCTTCGGCGTGTCGCCCGAGGAGGTCGACTCGAGCGTGACCCCGCGCCCCGGCGTGACGATCATCCGCGACCGCACCTACCGGGTGCCGCACGTGTACGGCACCACGCGGGGTGACACGCTCTTCGGTGCGGGTTACGCCTCGGGAGAGGACCGCCTCTTCCTGATGGACGTGCTGCGCCACACGGGCCGTGCTCGACTCACCGAGCTGATCGGCCCGGGTCGCGATGACGCGAACGTGAAGATGGACGCCGCGCAGCTCAAGATCGCCGACTACTCCGAGGAGGAGCTGCAGCGGATGATCGATGTCGCTGCAGGGTCCGCCGGCGCCGAGGGCCAGGTGATCAAGCAGGACCTTCTCGACTACGTCGACGGCATCAACGCCTACATCAGCGAGGCGCGAACGGATCCGAGCAAGCTGCCGGTCGAGTACGCGGCGCTCAACCGGATGCCAGAGGACTGGAAGCCGACCGACACAGTCGCTGTGGCCTCGCTCATCGGCGGGATCTTCGGCCGCGGCGGCGGCTCCGAGGGCCTCGTCTCACAGGCGCTCCGCGCGGCCGAGCAGCGGTTCGGGCCGAAGGTCGGCCGCCGCGTGTTCCGTGACTTCCGGCAGGAGGAAGACCCGGAGGCGCCTGTCACGACGACCAAGCGCTTCCCCTTCGACGCTCCCGGCCGAGTCGACCGTCGCGCGGTGGCCGTGCCCGACCTCGGCTCGATCCAGGATCGCAACCCGATCCAGGACGGCTCCTCGGGTGGCGGTGGTGGTGGCGGCGGCTCCCCACTCCCCCTGCCCCTGCCCCTGCAGAGCGGTCTGAGCCTGCCGACACAACAGTCGAACGCGCTGCTCATCCCCCGCAAGGAGTCGAGCTCCGGACGGGCCATCGCCGTGATGGGCCCGCAGGTGGGCTACTTCTCGCCGCAGATCCTGCTCGAGCTCGACCTGCACGGCCCAGGCATCGACGCACGCGGCGCGGCCTTTCCCGGGATCAGCCTCTACATCCTCCTCGGGAGGAGCCGCGACTACGCGTGGAGCGCCACGACGGCCACGAGCGACAACGTCGACGAGTTCGTCGAGAAGCTGTGCGAGCCGAACGGGTCGAAGCCGACGCTGAACTCGAATCACTACCTGTACAGGGGCGAATGCCGACCGCTCGTAGAGCGTGATCACGTGCTCACCGTGACCCCGCCGCCCACGAGCCCCGGCGCTCCGCGGCGCATCACGCTGAAGGTGGAGCGCAGCGTGCACGGGCCGATCCAGGCGCGCGCCACGGTCGCAGGGGCGCCGGTGGCCATCGCGGAGGCGCGCTCCACCTACATGCACGAACTCGAGTCCGCGCGCGCCTTCAAGCGCCTGACCGGGGGGGAGGTGCGCAATGCCAAGCAGTTCCAGCGCACGATGGACCTCGTGAACTTCGCGTTCAACTGGTTCTACGCCGACGACCGCGACGTCACGTACTTCACCTCTGGGTGGTACCCGCGGCGGGCCAAGGGGACAAACCCCAGCCTGCCGATCTCCGGGACCGGCGAGTTCGACTGGCAGGGCTTCGATCCCGAGACGTTCCTGTCGCGCCGGCTGTCTTTTCGCGAGAAGCCCAAGGACACGAACCCTCGTCGCGGCTACCTCGTGAACTGGAACAACAAGCAGGCGCCGGGCTGGCGCTCCGCCGACGACGAGCTCTCCTACAGCTCCGTGCACCGCTCAGAGCGGCTCGAGGACCGCGTCCGGGCAGGCATCAGGGGGCGGCGCAAGCTCAACCTCACTCGCCTCACCCAGATCATGGAGACGGCGGCGACAGTCGACCTGCGTGGTCAGGAGAGCTACCCGGTGCTGAGGCGCGTCATTCGAAAGAGCACGGCGCCGGGCGTGGCCGAGGCCCTCCAGGTGCTCGACTCGTGGAACCGCAACGGATCGCATCGGCGCGACCTCGACCGCGACAACGTGCTCGACGAGAGCGCCGCCGTAGAGCTGATCGACGCCTGGTGGCCGCGGCTCGTGCGTGGGATCTTCGAGCCCGTCACCGGGGGGGACCTGTTCGATCGCATCCTCGCCGTCAACGGGATCGGCTCTCCTCCGCCCCCCGGCGGAAGCTCGTTCGGCTCCGGCTGGTGGGGCTACGTGGACAAGGATCTCCGGCGGGTCGCAGGTCAGCGCGTGCGCAAGCCGCTGTCCCGGCGCTACTGCGGTGGCGGCAAGCGGCGCGCCTGCCGGCTCGTGCTCGTCAAGACGCTGCGTGAGGCCGCCGACGAGGTGCGGGCGAAGCATGGCTCCCTGGCCGCCGTCCGGCGCCCCGCCACCTGTACGCAGGCTGACGGCCCGCCACGGGAGTGCGACCAGATCGAGTTCACGACGGCCGGCGCCGTGGCCACCGATCCGATCCCCTGGCAGGACCGCCCGACCTTCCAGCAGGTGGTCGAGGTGCAGGGGCACGGGCCTCGACGGTAGGGCGGATCCGCGCCTCTTCGGCGCGGTGCCCGCCCGGCCGGGCGGCAGCGGTCGGGGACCCGTCGGCGCGGCCGGTTCAGGCGAAGATCTCCTCGATGAAGAAGCGAGCCCCGGGATCGAGCCGCCCCCCGGCCAGAAAGCCCTTCACGGCGTCGTTCAGCCATGAGACCGGCAGCCCCAGGCGCGGAGCCACCTCGGCGGCAGCCTGATAGATCGCCATCTTCGGCTCGAAGATGGCGTCGATGTCGCGGGTCGAGCGGCGGGCGTCGTAGGCCAGGGCGATCGCGGCGTCGCCCACGAGGTACATCTCTCCCTCGATTCCGCGTTCGTCGAGTA
>JAABUN010004640.1_pt1 | contig 18317 bp, 17 predicted proteins | sample 5559311 | NCBI WGS metagenome assembly JAABUN01 (sample SAMN10711877, study PRJNA513370) | rock metagenome | isolation source: Antarctica rocks | place: Antarctica: Victoria Land, Siegfried Peak sud | reverse complement strand
GGTCCGATCCGACACGAGTTGCGCGAACGCGGTGAAGGGGGTCAGCGCCAGAATCAGCCCCGGCGGGTGCAGCAGGACGAAATCGCGATACGGGAGGTGCCCGTGGATGAGCGCGGTCGCCGCCGCGTAGTAGACAGAGTCGTCGTACCCGTCCGAGCCCGACAATCCCCCACCACGCAACATCAGCGTCAGTCGTGCGAGAAACGCCACGATCGCCACAACCGCCAGAGCTAGGCTCCACGACCAGTTCGTACGGTCCACCGAGTCACGTATCTTCTTGAACCGGCGGAACGGCCCCTCGCGACCGCGGGCGCTCTTGCTGAACGACGATGGACGCCGGCCCCGCCCATCTGCCAAGCTGCTCATCCTGTTGTGCCGCAAGATGCGTGGGGAGCGCTGGGCAAGCTCTGGGAGCACCTGCAGAGGGCCGAGCGCTCGCCGTAGCTTCGACGGCTGCGTCGAGGGCCGAGTTCGTCATCTCTTGGTGGGACCGTCGGGTGAGGACCTGGTCGAAAGATGACATGACTGCACGGTAGCCCGACCGACCCGGAGCAGCCCAGCGTCGCTCACCCAGACCGACGTGATGGCTGATCGGCCGGGCTCGGCTTCGCGGCCGGCACGGTGATGGTGAGGACGGCGCCGTGGTCGGGAACGGCCCGGTTCGCCGCCACCACACCGCCGCCGTGCCGGGTGACGATCTCCGTGACCAAAGCGAGCCCGAGCCCGTAGTGGCGCTGGCCACCGGGGTCATCTTGGCGGTTTCGCTCACTCGCGAACCGCTCGAACATTCTCGGCAGGACGGACTCGACGATCCCGGGCCCATCGTCGGACACAGAGATCGAGATGCCGCTCCGGCCCCGCCTGAGGTCGACCTCGACCCGGGTGGTCGCGTGGCTCACGGCGTTGTCGACCAGGGCGGTGACGGCGCGGGTCAAGGCAGCCGGGGTCCCCGTGGTCATCGGTGACGGGTCGTCGGAGCTGAAGACCAGGGCTATCGCGCGTTGCTGGGCTGAGGCCTGGGCTGCCGAGACCGCCTCCGAGACCAGGGACCGAAGGTCGACCGGCTCGTCGAGGACCGGCGTACGGGTGTCGGCCGCCATCAGCAGCTCCTCCAGGATCCCGGCCAAGGTCTGGGTGTCCGCGACCATCTCGTCGACATCCCGAGCGAGGAGCTCGTCGAGGTCGCGGGCCACTTCGTGGTCGGAAGCGACGCGCTGGGCTGCGAGTCGTCGGCGGAGCAGCTGAGCCCGGGTGCTGAGCAGCGTCAGCGGGGTGCGGAGCTCATGACCGGCATCGGCCACGAACCGACGCTGCAGGATGAGGGCCTCGGCCATCGGGCGCACCGCCCGGCGGGCCAACCACGCCCCGAGCAGGGTGGACAACAACAGCCCCACCCCCCCGGCGAGACCCAGCGCACCGAGGATCCGCTCCCGTTCCTGGTGCTGCTCGAACAGCGGGTACATGACCTGGGTGACCTGGTCGCCGTGCCGCTCGGTGAGGAGCGCGTAGCGACCTGAGGACACGTGCACCGTACGGCGGTCCGACCGGCCGTCGGCCCGGACCTGCTCCATCACGACGCGGTCCGGGAGACCGGGCGCGCGGTTCGCCCCCAGGCGGATCCCGCCATCGGTCAGCACAGCCGTCCGCACCCCCGCCGCAGGTTGCCCGGAATCATGGTCGTGGTCGACGTCGCCGCTGGTCCGTGCCTGGCTCATCGCCTGGTCCAGAGCCTGGACGACCAGCGCGTTCTGACTGCGGAGCACCGTGGCGTAGACGACCGCCCCCACCACGACCAGGGACACCATCAGCAGCAGGGCGGTCTGCACGCCGATCCGCCACGCCGTACGACGCAGGTCCGTATCGACCAGGGCGCTCACTTCGCACCCAGCTGGTAGCCGATGCCCCGGACCGTACGGACGACGGCCCGGCCGAGTTTGCGACGCAGGTAGTGCACGTAGGTGTCCACGACGCCCTCGTCATCAGCCTCGGCGAAGACCCGGTCCATCAGCTCGGAGCGGGTGAACACCCGCAGCGGTCGGCGGGCCAGGGTCTCCAGCAGAGCGGTCTCGCGACCGGACAGGAACTGGGGCTCGGCCCCGACCAGCTCGACGGTGCGTGAGGTGACCCGCAGCTGCCCACCCGGTAGGGCCAGCACCTCGGCCCGGTCCTGGTGCCGCCGCCGCAGCGCGCGGGTCCGGGCGAGGAGCTCGTCGACGTCGAAGGGCTTCGTGAGGTAGTCCTCGGCCCCGGCGTCGAGCCCGTCGACCCGGTCCCGGGGCAGCCCCAGGGCCGACAGGATCAGGACCGGCGTGCCGACCCCCCGGGCGCGGAGCCGGCCCAACAGGTCCAGGCCGTCGATCGCCGGCAGACCCCGGTCGAGGATGATCACCTGATAGCCGCGGGTGAGCCCCAGGTGCAGACCGGACTGACCGTCGAGCGCGGTGTCGACCCGATAGCCCTCGGTCCGGAGGATCTCGGCCAGCATCCCGGACAGGGTGGGGTCGTCCTCGACCAGCAGAACGCCCGGGCTGTCCACCGACTCGTCGGTCACCATCGTGGGTCCGGGACCCAGAAGATCTCCCGCATGTCAACAGGATGCCTCAGCCGAGGGACGTCCACGCCGCGGCGGCACCGCTGTGCCCGATCAGCACCACCTCGACGAGGGTGCCGACCATGGCGACGACCGCCAGGACCGTGACCAGGACGGGCAGCCAGCGTGGGAGGGCCTTCCGCGGACCGAAGCGGCCGGCCAGACCGTGCATCCACAAACCCGCTGCAGCGACGACCACCAGCCCGATGACCCACGGAAGCAACCCGTCGGCCAGCTGGGCGTGTTGCTGGATGAGTTCTTCCTGCGGGAGCTGTCGCTCTAAGGTCTCTCCTGAGGTGGTGGTCAGGGGAACCAGGACCAGGGCCACGACGGCTGCGGCGAGCGGACCCCAGACGGCCCAGCGGCGGAATCGGGGCCAGACTGCAGCCAGACCGACCGCGAGGGCAGAGAGCGGGACGATGACCACGGTTGCGTGCACGATCAGAGGATGGACCGGGAGACCGAAGATGGTGACCACAGGGAAATGCTCCTTGGAGAAGGGACTCTCAATCTCTCCCAGGTTTCTTGGAGCTTCCTTAGCCATCGTCGACAGGTCCGAGGTGTTCACCCCGAAGAAGTGGTCGGACGGTCTCGGCGACGGCGGCTCCCGGTGAGCCCCCGACGATCGTCCGACCCGGCGCGAGCGTCGGCCTGGCGCGCGGTGCTGGGCTTCGGGGTCGTCAGCCTGCTGGCCGACCTCGTCTACGAAGGGGCTCGATCGATCACCGGTCCGCTGCTGGCCTCGCTCGGCGCCACCGCACTGGTCGTCGGTCTGGTCACCGGTGCCGGCGAGGCGATGGCCCTGCTGCTGCGACTGGTGTCCGGCCGGCTGGCCGACCGGACGGGTCGCTACTGGGGGATCACCCTCGCCGGGTACGGGCTGACCGCTGTCTCGGTGCCGGCCCTGGCCGCCGCACCCTTCGTCGGTGGGGCCGGGGTGCTGCTGGCATCGGTGCTGATCCTCGCGGAACGGGTGGGCAAAGCCGTACGCAGCCCGGCCAAGTCCGCCCTGCTCGCCCAGGCCGCCGCCGACGTCGGCATGGGTCGCGGGCTCGGGGTCCACAAGGCCCTTGATCAGATCGGCGCATTCGTGGGCCCGCTGCTGGTCGCCGGGGTGGTGGCCCTGACCGGCGCCCTGTGGCCGGCGCTGCTGGTCCTCGTGGTGCCCGGTGCGGGCGCCATCTGGGTGCTGGTCTGGCTGCGCACCCGCTCACTGCGGGCCGGCTCACTGCGGGCCGGCCATCAACCACCGCCCGACGCGCCGACCGTGGCTGAACCAGCTGAACGGGTGCCCGAGCCTGCGGTGCCCGAGCCTGCGGTGCCCGAGCCTGCCGTCCCGGCCCGGTTCCCCCGTCGCTTCTGGTGGTTGGCAGCGTCGGCCGGGGCGGCCACGGCGGGACTCGTCACCTTCGGCATCATCTCCTTCCACCTCGCTCGCGAGCAGGTCTTCTCGACCACGGCCATCCCGCTCGTCTACGCGGTCGGGATGGCCGCCGCCGCGGTCGCCGCCCTGATCACCGGATGGTGCTACGAACGCGTGGGTGGCTGGGTGCTGCTGAGCCTGCCGTTCCTGGTGGCCGCCGTACCGCCGCTGGCCTTCACGAACAACCGGGTGATCGTGATCCTGGGGATCATCTTCTGGGGAGCCGCGGTCGGGGTCCAGGACTCGACGGTCAAGGCTCTGGTGGCCGATCTCGTCCCCCACGGTCGCCGGGCCACCGCGTACGGGGCATTCGCCGCCGTCCAGGGCGGAGCCGCCTTGGCCGGCGGTGCCGTCAGCGGCGTCCTCTACTCCCGATCCATTCCCGCCCTCGTCGCCACGGTGGCCGCCCTGCAGCTGGTGGCTCTCGTGCTCCTCGTGGGGACCCTGGGCAACCGAAGGGTCGATTCGGATACCGACCGTTCTGTTGTCGGGTAGCGGGTCGTCGCCAGTCCCGCAGGGGGAACGCTCACCGGGACGGTTGGGTAAAGGCGTGGTGCCGCACCCTTCAGATCCGCTCACAGAAGCGCAGCCCGTTGCCGAAGCCGTCTTCCAGACTGAACTCCAGAGCGTCTGACTCGTGGCTGAGGCCGGGTCGGTAGTAGCGGTAACGCTTAGCAGTGAGTTCGGCGTGGAAGGCCTCGATGCCGGTCACCTCGCAGAAGATGATGGAGCCGGGAGTGCCGTCGCCGTGGTGCTCGCTGAGATGCAGAACGAGCCCGGACCGGCTGATCTGCAGATAGAGAGGCAGCCCGGATTCAAAGCGGTGTTCCCAGTCGACGGTGAAGCCGAGGTAGTCGATGTAGAACTCTCGGGCTTTGGCCTCATCGAAGATCCGCAGGATCGGGATGGCCCGAGCGAGCTGCACCGCGGGTGAAAGCCCGGCCGCATCGCCTGGAGTGCCGCTGCGCGGGCGGGCAGTGCGTCCGAGCTGAGCGGCCATGCTGTTCCAGTCCCGATGGCCGGCGGCGTGAGCAACGTGCTCGAGCGCAGCGCCGTGCGAGACGACAACCCCCTCGGCGGCCAGTGAGGCGCGGAGTCCGTACGCCGCCCGCTTGGCCTGTTCGGTTGAGATGTTCATGGGAAGTCCTGGCTCGGGGTGGCGGCTCGACCGGCGCTCGCGTTGCTGGCCAACTGACCCCGGTGAGGACGGAGGACCATGAGTATTCGAAATGCACTTCACCGTGAATGCGAGCGGCAGGCGACATCGGCCTCTCGATGAGCGTAGCGGGCGAGACCCCCAACAGGTCGAGGCCGAGACCACTGCCGCGTGGGGGCTATGGGTGCGGGTCATCGGCGGTTCACTCGTCATCGCCTCAATGAGGTGGGCTGAAGTGCTGCGGTGCCGAACTGCCAGTAGTTGTCGACAACGTCGACGGTGTCCCCGGGGCGCACGACCTGGTCGATGCGGTCGAGAACGTCGTGCGTCAGCTCGACCCCGTCAGCAGCCAGGTAGCCGTCCAGATGGTCCATGGTGCGGGGACCGATGATGGCCGAGGTGATGCCAGGGTGTCGGACGACGAATGCGGTGGCCATCTGAACGAGGGTGAGCCCGGCTTCGTCGGCGATCTCGCCGAGGGCGTCGGCGGCGGCGAGTTTGGCGGCGTTGACGGGGTTGGTGGCGTCGTAGCCCGCCGGGTTCCCCGATCGGGCCGCCGAGCCGGGTCCGCCGACCTCTTGGCCTTTGCGGTACTTGCCCGAGAGCCAGCCGCCAGCCAGTGGGCTGTAGCTGAGCACGCCGAGACCGTGGCGGATGGCGGTCGGGAGCAGGTCGTACTCGATCGCCCGGGTCAGCATTGAGTAGGGCGGCTGCTCAGTGCGGAAACGGCCATGACCGCGCCGGTCGGCCACCCACTGAGCCTCGACGATCTGCGAGGCGGGCACCTTCGAGGCACCGAAGCTGCGAATCTTGCCGGCCTGCACGAGGTCGGTGAGGGCCTCGAGGGTTTCGTCGATATCGGTGTGGGGGTCGGGCGCGCCCAGTTGGTAGAGGTCGATGTGGTCGGTCTGGAGGCGACGCAGCGAGCCCTCGACCGCACGCATGATCCATCGTCGTGATCCGCCGCGGTGGTTCGGGTCGCCGCCGAAGGAGACTCCGAACTTCACCGCCAGCACGACGTCGTCGCGGCGACCGTCGGCGAGGGCCTTGCCGATGATCTCCTCGGACTCACCGGCGGAGTAGCCGTCAGCGGTGTCGATGAAGGTGATCCCGGCGTCGAGAGCCCTCCGGATGATGCGTATCGAGTCGTCGTGGTCAGCGTTGCCGAATGCGCCGAACATCATCCCGCCAAGCGCCAGCTGGCTGACGAACATGCCCGTGTGACCAAGAGAGCGGTACTCCATGGCGCAACCTCCTTCGGGCCGCCGGCTACGGGCGGCTCTGTAGTATCAGGCCCCAAGGTGGACAACCTGTTCACTTAACCATGAACCTTACCGGAGAGGTTGTCCATTTGACTATGTCGGCGACTCCACAGCCCGCCAGACGCAGCGATGCCGAGCGCAACCGAGAGAAGATCCTCACGGCTGCCCACGCCGCGTTCGCCGACCCGAGGGCCGACGTGTCCATGGCTGAGGTCTCACGGCGCGCCGGGGTGGGGATGGCCACCCTCTACCGCAACTTCGCCAACCGGCGCGAGCTTCTTGAAGCAGTCCTCACCACTGAGGTTGACGCCGTCTGCTCTGCCGCCGACGCCACCATCGGCATAGCGCCTGCCGCGACGTTCATCGAGTGGCTGCGCTACCTCTTCACGTTCTTTGCCAGCAAACGCCACGTTGCCTCCGAGCTGCTCAAGCACACTGACAGCAAGGACCCCGTTTTTGGTGGCAGCCGATCTCGAGTCGCCGACGCGGGCCGACCACTCCTCAGGGCCGCGCAGCAGGCCCAGGAGATTCGCGACGACCTCGATATCGATCAAGTCCTCGATCTGGTCCATGCTGTCGCGAGCATCGACGCCGCCATGAGCCACGTTCAACCAATCCTGCAGGCAGCAATCGACGGCCTCCGCCGCAGCGCCGCCCAATCAACCGCTCACACCGGATAGATCACTCGGACCGCACGAGTTCGGGATGTCGTATGGCGACGGTACAGCGGTGGTTTACTCCGTGGATGGTCAAGATCGAGCAGCTCGGGCCTCCGGCTGACGTGCGAGGACGAGTAGGACCCGAGCGAGAAGCACTGCTTGAGCTTCTGAGGAGTTTGGGCCTGCAGAGTTGGGCGGCAGCCGCAACTTGTCCGGGCTGGGCGGTACGCGATGTCGTGGCCCACCTCGTCCACAACGACCTGCGCAGGCTCAGCCGCACCCGGGACGGCTACCAGAGAGGGCCTGCGCCCGGGGCCGGAGAAGCCACAGGGCCGTTCCTGAATCGCGTCGACCAGCATTGGGTAGCCGTGCCTCGCCTGGGCCGGGGTCGACCCGGCCCCGGTCTGGCTCGATCTCGCTCGCGAGTACGCCGAGAGCTGGACGCACCAACAGCACATTCGCGATGCTCTCAGTAGGCCCGGACTGACAGAGCCTGCGTTCCTCGACCTAGTGCTCGACACCTTCCTGCGAGCCCTGCCTCTCACCTACACCGGTGTGCCCGCCGCCCATGGCACCGTCGTGACCGTCGGTGTCGACGACAACCGGCTCAGCTGGTTCCTGCAGCGCACGCCCGCCGGATGGACCCTCATCCCGGAGCCGTCGAGAGCACCGGCTGCGGGCATGACAATGCCCGCTGACACGCTTTGGCGGTTGGCCACCGGCGGCATCACCGCCACGACCGCCGAAGAGCACACGCGGACCCACGGCGATCACGAGCTGGCCCGCTCGGCACTTGGCATCGTCTCCGTCATCAGGTAAGCCACCGCCAGGGGACGGCGTTTGCAGGTCGAACTCCCGGCTAATGAGTGAGAGGCTCTCCCTGGCACGCTGAACGGTCCGGCCGGGGAGGTCGATGCAGGTCGCCGACCCTGATGGTGTCGCTCGACAACCGGGCACCGGACAGCCTCTCACCGTGCCGCAGCAAGGCCTCGATGCGCAGCACGACCTCACGGGGGCTGAACGGCTTCACCACGTAGTCGTCGGCGCCGGTCTCCAACCCCACCAGCCGGTCCGCTTCCTCACCGCGCCGACAACATGATGACAGCGGCGTGATCGCCGGCCCGGCGTCGGCGTCGCAAGACCCCGAGTCCTGAGCCCAGATGCACCATGACATCCAGACCACGGAGTCCGATGTGAATCGCTCCCACGCGGTCAGGGCCTCAACCCCCCTGCCCTGTCTCGCACCACCGCGCTCGCCATGCCCGCGTCATCCGGGACCGCACCACGCATGTTCTGGACTATCGTGGTGAGAACAGTCGAAGGAGAAACTATGGCTTCCCCGGACGCCGTCCTGGTCGACGCAACCGCGATGACGTGGGAGGACTATGCGGCCCTGCCCGAAGACGCCACTGGTGAGTATGTCGACGGCCACCTGTTGATGGCTCCCAGCCCGAACCAGCTGCACCAGCGGATCTGCAGCAGGCTCACCGTCGCGCTCGAAGCCGTGCTCCCCCACGGGTACCGGGCCATCGCCGGTTGGTCGTGGCACCCGCGTCCGGATGTCGAGTTCATCCCCGACGTGATGGTCTACCCCGACACCGACGAGACCACGCGGTTCACCGGCATCCCGCTGCTGTGCGTTGAAATCCTCTCGAGCAACCGGGCCAGCGACCTTGTCGTGAAGACGACGCGCTACGCCGCCCTGGGCGTCGACCACTACTGGGTTGTGGATGCCGACGCTGCCACCCTGACCGCCTTCGTCCGCGACGAGGCCATCTATCGAGCGGAGTGCACCGTCGGCGCCGCCGTACAGGAGCTCGACTTCGGTGTCGCGTCCGCCCGCATCGACCTGGCCGCCCTCACCCGCTGACGGGCTCTGCCTACCGCTTGGCCAAGACGTGCCGGTTCATCTCGGCGAAACGCGCGAAGTTTCGTGGCGCCGTCCCCGTGACATCCCGCACGGTGTCCGTAACCACTATCGGCGAGGGCGACGGGGCTGTTTGTCGCGCTTGAAGGACGGCACGATCGGGAGGCTGGGTATCGGGTGTCGGTTCAGCCAGGCGGCGCTGCTGCGCTCCTCCTGCTCCAGGTCGAGCTGTTGCAGGATCTGCTCGACGGCGGCCAGCACCGAGCCCTGCAGCATCCACACGTCAGCCTGCTGACGCGGGTCGACGTCGAGCAGCACGAGCTCGGTGAGCACGGCCCGGGTCTCCCGGACGATGTCCAGGGTCCGTTCCAGCAGCTCGTCGACCCGGTCGACATTTCCGCCCCCGAACTCCACGCTGACCAGGTCGCCGAAACCCCGGAGCGCGTTCGCCACGTCATCGATGACCACCGCAAACGCGCGGCGCAGCTCGGGCCGAAGCGAGCGTTCCCGGTCGGCGGCCGGACGCGGAGCCTCCCGGCCGATCACCACGAGCAGGGCCCGCTCGGCGCCCAGGCAACGCTCGAGCCGATCGAGCGCGGCCCGAAGACCCGGGTGCACCTTGGCCGCGGCGAGGGCACGTGGGTTGAGTCGGCGGCTCTCCTCGACCGCACGGACACTGAGGGATGCGCTGTCGAGGTCGCCGTCGATGTCCTCGGTCCAGGCGAACCAGGCCTGGACCTCCTCGGGATGTGGCGCCCTGTCGGCCAGGGTCAGGGCCACCTCGTCCAGCAGCGCCGCCTGGGAACGAGCCACCCCACGCACCGCAGCGGTCGCCCGGGCGCTGGGGATGGAGACGGGCACGACCAGGCTGAACGCGATCCCCACCACGGTGCCGATCAGGGTGTTCACGACCCGGACCTCGGCCGCCAGCTCCGGGGAGGACACGGCCAGGATCAGCATCGCGCTGATCGGCGTCTCCAGCGACTGGTTGCCCAGCCGAAGCACCTTCGCCAGCACCAGCGACGCCGCGATGACCAGCGCCAGACTCCACCAGGACAGGCCGATCGACGTGGTCACCCCCACCGCCACGAGCACACCCGTGAGCACCGCCCCCACCCTGACCAGACCCATCTGCAGGGTGCCGAGGGTCGACGCCTGCACGACCAGCAGTGCCGTCAGGGGCGCGGTCAGGTCGAGGATCCCCGGGGAGAGGATGTCGGCGACCACGTAGGCGACGACGGCCGCGACGGTCAGCCGCGCGATCTGCGCCCCGGCCGGGCGCAACCGACCCGGTATCTCCGACCAGGAGGTCGGGTAGGACGGCCAGACCCACCAGAGCAGCCGCCGCAGGCTCGAGCGCGTCCGGGCCCACATGCGTCCGACCCGCTCCGCCACCGGGTCAGTCTCCACCCCCAGGCCTTCCCGGTCCGAACCGGCCGACCACGGCGCGCAAGGATGAGCCCGTGAAGTCGGAACCCATCTACGTCGAGACCCTGATCCGGGCCGACCTCGACCACGTCTGGGAGCTGACCCAGGACACCGACCTGCACCCTCGGTGGGACGCGCGCTTCAGCCACATCACCCCGACCGGGCAGCTCGAGCACGGCGGCTACCGGTTCCGCTACGAGCTACGGGTACCCTTCCACGTCATCGCCGGCACCGGCACCTCCATCGGCGAACGGCGGCGCCCGGACGGGACGCGTACGTCAGCGCTCCGGTTCACCACCTCGGACCGGCTCTCACCCCTCGGCGACGGCCGGGGCTACTGGCGCTACGTCTCGACACCCGAGGGTGTCCGGTTCATCACCGGGTACGACTACTCCCCCGGTTGGGGCCGGTTGCTGGACCGGATGGGCATCCGTTGGCTGCTGGGGTGGCTGACCGCGTGGAGCTTCGACCGACTGCGGATCTGGGCCGAGACGGGCCAGCCGCCGGAGCGGTGGCCGCTGGTCACCGTGCTCGCGATCTGGCGGCCCGATCGGCCCCGGGCGGCTCGGTGTCGACGGGCGCCGTCCCGGGGTCGCCCGATGGACGATTCCCCCGCCACGTTGGCCGACCTGGCGACACCGTGACCTCGATCCTCGCAGCCGCCCTCGGTCCGGACTTCGACCGGTTGCACCCGATGCTGCAGCGTCGCTTCGGGGTCGGCCTGGACGCGGGCTACGCCTGCGTCGGGACCGGGGTGATGACGAGCATCCGCCGTGGACCGTGGTGGACGCTGCCCTTCCTCTACCTGGGTGCGGTGCGAAACATCTTGATCCCCGACGTCGGCCGCGATGTGCCGTTTGTGATCATGAACTACCCCTACCGCGACCCGTACGGGCGGGAGACGATCACCTTCGTCCGGCAGTACCAGATGCACCGGCGACACCAGATGCACCGGCGACTCAGGCGCTTCGACGCAACCATGATCAACGACCGCGGCCGGGTGATCGACTACCTCGGCACCCACCAGCACCTGGCGGTTGACCTGGCCCTGGCCGTCCTCGAGGACGGTTCTCTGCACATCACGACAGGGGCGCAACGCCTCTACGAGGGGCTGATCGGGTTCCGGTTCCCGATGCTCTTCTCGGGTACGGCTGAGCTGTACGAGACTTACGACGACACCGCGGAGGTGTACCGGGTCCGAATGGAGGTGCGTAACCGGGTGTTCGGTTTCCTGTTCGGCTACGAGGGGCACTTCCGGTGCGAGTTCCCCGGCGCGGGCCCCGTGCCTGCGGGGCTCATCCCGGTGCGGCACGAGCGACGGGTCTAAGCCTGTCCACCGCACCCTGAGTCGGGCCACCGCACCCTGAGCCGGGCCACCGCACCCTGAGCCGGGCCACCGCACCCTGAGCCGGGCCACCGCACCCTGAGCCGGGCCACCGCTCCCTGAGCCTGTCGAAGGGCTCCCGGTTGAAGCCGCCTCGCGGTCAGGGACGCCGGAAGACGGCCACGATCCAGTAGAGCTCGCCGGACCGGACGGGTAGCGACCGCACCAGATCCAGGCGGGCACGGATCTGGCGGAGCAGCCGCCGGGTAGCCCAGGCGTGGCCGTAGACCGAGACGATGACCACGCCCCGCTCGGACAGCCGGTCGGCGTAGTGCTGGACCACGCGCACCGGGTCGGACAGGTAGTACAGGACCTCGTTGAACACCACCGCATCCGGGGGCTCGTCCAGCGCGAAACCGGGGCCGTCCCCGACCACGAACGCCGTCCGGTCGTCGCTCTTGGGCTGCGCGAGGCGGATCGCCTCCGCCGAACGGTCCACACCCAGGTATCGCCGGTAGGTCAGCCCCTCCTGCAGGATGCCCTGCGAGCAACCGACGTCCAGCACGAAGCCGTCGCTCGCGTACGCCTCGGTGAGCTTGCGCACCTCGGCGTACCGGGCCGCCTCGTCTGCCCCCCGCAACCTTCCCCAGCTGTCCCGTCGGTTCTCACGCAGGTTGTCGAGCAGCAGCCACCAGCGCAGCAACGACAGCGGTACGGGAAGCTCGGTGACCTGTGCGACCAGCTGGGGGGCGACCAGCTGCGGAGTGGCAACCAGCTGACGTAGCCACCTCTGGAGCGGACCCTTCACTCGAACCGCGCCGGGTCGCCAGCACCGCGGCGTACGATCACCGGTTCGTCCTCGGACAGGTCGACCACGGTGGTCGGTTCAGCACCACAGTCACCGGAGTCGATGACGGCATCCAACACGTGGTCCAGACGCTCCTTGATCTCCCAGCCCTGGGTCATCGGTGCTTCGTCCCCCGGCACGATCAGGGTCGAGGACACCAGCGGTTCCCCCAGCGCGGCAAGGAGCGCCTGGGTCGTGATGTGCTCCGGGATCCGTACGCCGACCGTCCGCTTCCTCGGGTGCAGCATCCGACGCGGCACCTCCTTGGTCGCCGGCAGGATGAAGGTGTACTGGCCGGGGGTGGCCGCCTTGACCGCCCGGAACACCGCGTTGTCGAGCTGGACGAACTGGCCCAGCTGCGCGAAGTCGTGGCAGACCAGGGTGAAGTGATGGTGGTCATCGAGCTGCCGGATGGCGCGAATCCGGTCGAGCCCTTCCTTGTTGCCGAGTTGGCTGCCGAAGGCGAAGCAGGAGTCGGTGGGGTAGGCGATCAGACCGTCTTGGCGCAACAGCTCGACGACCGCGTTGATGCTGCGTGACTGCGGGTTGTCCGGGTGCACGTCGTAGTAACGGGCCATTAGGGCACCGAGCCTAGCTGGAGCCGGAACGCCTGGCCCCCTCCGCGGAACGTGAGTCGCCGCCACGTCTCGGATAAGTTACCGAGCATGGTCAACAAGGTCGCTCTGCTCACCGCCGGCGGTTTCGCCCCCTGTCTGTCCTCCGCGATCGGTGGGCTGATCCAGCGCTACACCGAGGTCGCCCCCGAGGTCGAGATCATTGCCTACCGCTACGGCTACCAGGGCCTGCTGCAGGGGGACTCGATCCAGATCACCCCGACCGTACGCGCGCACGCCGCTCTGCTGCACACCTTTGGCGGCTCGCCCATCGGCAACTCCCGGGTGAAGCTGACCAACGCCGCCGACCTGGTCAAGCGGGGCCTGGTCGCGGAAGGCATGGACCCGCTGCAGGCTGCGGCCGACCAGCTGAGCGCGGACGGGGTCGATGTGCTGCACACCATCGGCGGTGACGACACCAACACCACCGCAGCCGACCTCGCCGCCTTCCTGGCCCGAAACGACTATGCGTTGACCGTGGTCGGCCTGCCGAAGACGATCGACAACGACGTGATCCCGATCAAGCAGTCCCTCGGGGCCTGGACTGCGGCGGAGCAGGGCGCGAAGTTCGCCGAGAACATCATCGGGGAGCACAACTCCGGGTCCCGGATGCTGATCGTGCACGAGGTGATGGGCCGGCACTGCGGTTGGCTGACGGCCGCGACAGCGCAGGCCTACCGTGACTGGCTCGACACCCGTAAATGGCTGCCCGAGATCGGCCTCAGCCGGGCGGCTTGGGACGTGCACGGCGTCTATGTCCCCGAGGCCGTCTTCGACCTCGAGGCCGAGGCTGAGCGACTCGAGAAGGTGATGGACGACGTGGGCTCGGTGAACCTGTTCGTCTCCGAGGGTGCCGGTCTGGACACCATCGTCGCCGAGCTGGAGCGCTCCGGTGATGAAGTGGCCCGGGACCCGTTCGGTCACGTCAAGATCGACAAGGTCAACCCCGGGGCCTGGTTCGCGAGCAAGTTCGCCGAGCGGCTCGGGGCGCAGAAGGTGATGGTGCAGAAGTCGGGCTACTTCTCCCGGTCGGCCGCGGCCAACGACCGGGACCTGGCGCTGATCAGGTCGATGACCGACTTCGCGGTGGACTCGGCTCTGCGCGGCGAATCCGGGGTGGTCGGCCAGGACGAGGAGCGCGGCGACGAGCTCCGGGCGATCGAGTTCGAGCGGATCAAGGGCGGCAAGCCGTTCGACATCACCGAGGGCTGGTTCACCGCGTTGCTGGACGGGATCGGTCAGCCGCAGCCCAAGCCCGCCGCGACCCACTGAGCGCGGGTTCAGCGGCGAGCGCGTACGGCCTCGGAGAAGACCCAGGCCAGCGCAGCGCCCAAGCCGACCCCGGTGGCCGCACCGGTGACGTAGCCGGCGCCGAGACCGACCTGGACCGACCGGGCCGCTATGTGCTGCGGCACGGCGGCCGGCTCGGGCTCGTCGGCAGCCGCCTCGGACGTCGGGGCGAGCGCGAAGCGCACCTTCTCCTCAGCGTCGGAGATGGCCTCGTGGTCCGCGGTGGCGATCCAGGCGGCCATGAACAAGATGAGCTGGGCGAAGATGTTGAAGAAGAGCATCAACGCGATCACCGGGCCGAAGAGCCGGGCGGCAGCGTTGTTACCGAACTGGCCGAACAGGAAGCTGGTCAGATACTGCAGCAGACCGAGGCCGATCGCCCCGATGAGGGCTCCCCGCCGTACGACGGGCCAGGGCTCCCGGCTCTCCGGCAGCACGGTGTACAGGTAGACGAAGAGCAGCCAGCCGGCCCCGATCGAGAAGATGATCGGGACGAACTGGAAGACCGGTCGGAGCCAACCGATGCCGCTCAGACCGAACAGGTCCAGCACGGTGGTGGTCAAGGTCGTGGACACCGACGCCAGACCGAAGGTGATGACGATCAGCAGCACGAGTCCGATCAGGGTGACGAGGTTGACCAAAGTCGTCTTGACGATGTTGCCCGGCGCCGCCTGCAGGTCGAAGTCCGGCCGCCACTGAGCGCGTACGGCATTCTTCAGGTTGCCCATCCAGCCCGCCCCGGAGTAAACGGCCGACAGCAGGCCGACGATCCCGACGCCCTTCCAGTTGCTCAGGGTGCTGGTGACCAGGTCGAGGATCTTCTGCTGCGTCGCGGCGTCCGTCCCGCCCAGGGCTGTGGACACGGACTGAGCCACGCCGTTCAACAGATCGGGGCGGGCCACGGTGAGCACGAAACCGGTGACGGCGAAGGCGAACAGCAGGACCGGCACCATGGCCAGGACCGAGAAGTACGTGACGGCCGCCCCGAACTGCGCACCCAGCCGGTTGACGAAGCGCGCCACCGCCCGCAGCAGGTGGGCGACCCAGGGCTTGTCCTTCATCCGCTTCAGCCAGTCCGCCATGGGTTCTCCTCGTCCGGGATGCTGGTTCGGTCCGCACACCGACGCTATCCGACGGTCGAAGCACCGCCCCCGAGCTGGGAATCGCTGAGCATCCGGGTACGCCGGCGAGCCCTTGACAGCCGAGAACGACCAGCCTTGGCTGGGGTCATGCCCAGACTGCTGAAGGACGACGAGATCGAGCGCCAGCTCGCTGAGCTACCCGATTGGAGCCGTGCGCCGGCGGAGACCCCGTCGATCACCGCGACGTACGAGCTGCTCGATTTCGTCGCAGCGATCGGCTTCGTCAACCGGGTCGCGAACGAGGCGGAGGAGATGAACCACCATCCCGACCTCGACATCCGATGGAACAAGGTGACCCTGGTGCTGTCCACCCACTCCGAGGGCGGACTGACCCAGCTCGACATCGAGCTGGCCCATCGGATCGCCGGTTTGACCTGACGCAGGCGCGGGGCGAGCAGGCGCAGGCCCAGGCGGACGCCGTACGGGGTCCCGACTGCCGCCGGCGGGCTCACTCTGCGCGGCAATTGCCCGCTCTACGTGCGATATATCCCGGGTAGAGCGCGCGTTTCCCAGGTTTACCTGTGATCCCGGCACCCGGGCATCCCGGCACCCCGGCACCCCGGCACCCGGCATGCCGGATCAGTCGGTCTCGAAGGCCTCCGGCGGCGGGCAGGTGCACACCAGGTTCCGGTCGCCGAAGCCGCCGTCGATGCGCCCCACGGGAGGCCAGTACTTGTCGGCCCCCTTGGCGTAGATCGGGCCGGTGTGCAGACCGACCGGGAAGGCGGCCTCCCGACGGGTGTACGGGTGCGTCCACTCCTCGGCGGTGACCTGACCCTGGGTGTGCGGGGCGTTCACCAGGGGGTTGTCCGCCGCCGGCCACTCGCCGCTCTCGACCCTGGCGATCTCGGCCCGGATCTTGATCATGGCCTCGCAGAAGCGTTTCACCTCGGCCAGGTTCTCGCTCTCGGTGGGCTCGACCATCAAGGTGCCTGCGACGGGGAAGCTCATGGTCGGGGCGTGGAAGCCGTAGTCCACCAGCCGCTTGGCCACGTCATCCACGGTCACACCGCTGGACCTGGTCAACGGTCGAAGATCCAGGATGCACTCGTGAGCCACCCGCCCGCCGCGGCCGGAGTAGAGCACCGGATAGTGCCCGCCGAGCCGGTGCGCGACGTAGTTGGCAGCCAGCAGCGCGTGCTCGGTGGCCGCGGTCAGACCGTCGCTGCCCATCATGGCGATGTAGGCGTAGCTGATCGGCAGGATGCCGGCCGAACCGTACGGGGCACCCGAGATCGGACCAATCCCGGCGGCCTCGATCGGCGCCGCGGACCCCGAGAGGAACGGGTGGCCGGGCAGGAACGGCACCAGATGCTCGCCCACCCCGACCGGCCCGACCCCCGGGCCACCACCGCCGTGCGGGATGCAGAAGGTCTTGTGCAGGTTGAGGTGACTGACGTCGGCCCCAAAGCGACCGGGCTGGGCCAGGCCGAGGAGGGCGTTCAGGTTGGCCCCGTCGACGTAGACCTGACCGCCGGCCTCGTGCACCTGGGCGCACAGCTCGGTGATGGTGTCCTCGAAGACCCCGTGCGTCGAGGGGTAGGTGACCATGATCGCGGCGAGGGTGTCACGGTGGGAGTCGATCTTGGCCCGCAGGTCGTCGAGGTCGACCGAGCCGTCGGCGCCGGCGAGTACCACCACGACCCTCATCCCGGCCATCACCGCGGAGGCCGCGTTGGTCCCGTGGGCCGAGGACGGGATCAGGCAGACCCGACGGTCGGCGTCGCCGCGGGAGTCGTGGTACGCCCGGATGGCCAGCAGCCCCGCCAGCTCCCCCTGGCTGCCGGCGTTGGGCTGGATGGAGACCCGGGCATAGCCGGTGACCTCGGCCAGCCAGTCCTGCAGGGTTCTGATCAGGGCTGCGTAACCCTGGGCGTCGGCGAGCGGGGCGAAGGGGTGCAGGTCGGCGAACCCGGCGTAGGAGATGGGCTCCATCTCCGTGGTGGCGTTCAGCTTCATCGTGCACGAGCCGAGCGGGATCATCCCGCGGTCGAGGGCGAAGTCCCGAGCCGACAGAGCCCGCAGATACCGCAGCATCGCGGTCTCGCTGTGGTGGGTGTTGAACACGGGATGGGTCATGAACTGGCTGGTTCGCTCCGAACCCGCCAGATCCCCGTACGGGGCGCTGTGCTCATCGGCCCCGAAAGCGCCCCGTACGCCGTCCAGGTCGGCCGCGGTGGCGTCCTCGCCCACCGACACCCCGACGTGGTCGGCGTCGACCAGGCGCAGGAAGACCCCGGCGTCGTGCGCGGCGGCGACGACGGCCTCTGCCCGGCCCGGCGTCCACACCAGCACGGTGTCGAAGAAGGAGCCGTGTACGACACTCAGCCCCGCGGCCCCGAGGTCGCCGGCCAGAGTGGTCGCCCGGTCGTGCACCTCGGTGGCGATGGCCCGGAGACCGTCAGGACCGTGGTAGACCGCGTACATGCTCGCCGTGACCGCGAGCAGGACCTGCGCCGTGCAGATGTTCGAGGTGGCCTTCTCCCGACGGATGTGCTGCTCGCGGGTCTGCAGCGCGAGCCGGAAGGCGGCGGTGCCGTCCATGTCCCGAGAGACCCCCACGAGGCGACCCGGCAGGGTGCGTTCCAGCCCGGCGCGGACCGCGATGAAGCCAGCGTGCGGGCCGCCGTAGAACAGCGGCACTCCGAATCGCTGGCTGGACCCGACGGCGACGTCGGCGCCCCACTCCCCGGGCGGGGTGGTGAGCGTCAGGGC
>JAABUN010004639.1_pt1 | contig 18322 bp, 14 predicted proteins | sample 5559311 | NCBI WGS metagenome assembly JAABUN01 (sample SAMN10711877, study PRJNA513370) | rock metagenome | isolation source: Antarctica rocks | place: Antarctica: Victoria Land, Siegfried Peak sud | reverse complement strand
ACTCTCTCTGGTCAGCGTGGTTGACCTCACACAAACCACCGCTTACGCTCTCCACGCCAAACAGAGTTTGCCTCCAGCCAAAGCTCCGGCCAAAGCTCCGGCCAAAGCTCCGGCCAAAGCTCCGGTCAAAGCTCCGGTCGCTCAAACGAAACATCAAGATCGCTTTGCTGCTGCCAGACAAAGCCGCGAACAAAGCCGCGAACAAAGCCGCGAACAAAGCCGCCAACAAAGCTCCGCGCCACATCTTGCTGTTTTGCACCGATCTGGGCAGCAGTGGCCGTGACATCGTGCGACGTTACCGCGCCCGTTTTCGCATCGAGTTCCTCTTCCGCGATGCCAAGAGCGGGGCCGGACTCCAACACTGCCAAAACAGAACGGCCTCGGCTTTGGCCTTTGCCTGGAACAGCTCTTTCGCGGCGCTAAACGTGGCCAAATTCGCCCAGATCAACACTCAACGCCCCTCCTTTTCCTGGGCCTCAACTCACCAGAAGTGCGCGAATGAGCATCTCCTCCAACTCTTTTGTTCCAAACTCGACCTCGACTGGAGTGTGGTTCAATCCCATCCGCAATACCATTCACTCGTAAACTATGGCGCCATCGCAACCTGATTCTGCACGGACTATTGACATATTCGGCGTGTGAGTTAGCGGGATGTCGAGGCTGCTTGCCAGTCGAAGCCTTTGCCGACAATGGAACTTTACGTCCAGAATTCAAGGGCGTAAAACCAGGTCAATGGTCGTTCGGGGCAGATCAATTTGCGTCTAAATCACAGAGAAAAGGCTCATAAATCTGATTCGCGCTTTTGTTGTGCCCATCGTTGTTTCTGGCTTTCCGAAATTCGCTTTTTAGTTTCTTCGCTCATTGGTGTGCCCTTGCGTCTCCCTTTGGATTCGAGTGGAATCCAAGCCACGATTTCGTTTCTGTTGAGCGCCATCCTGCCAAGCACATGTCGCGCATTTAAACGTCCCTGCGAGATCGCTTTATAGATCGCTGAGCGGCTGACATTTTTAATTTGGGCCGCTTCAGCAGCCGTGATTAAATCTTCCATATGACTCTCCACTTTATCAGAAGACGCGGTAAAGCGATACTGTATACTAAATGGTTGACTTCTTTGGAAATAAGGTATATCTTGAAGATGAAATCCGTAAGCCAGAACCATGTCTCAGATTCCACATCAAGAAACAGAAAGTCTCGATGAAACTCAGTTTCTCACGCCTGAACAACGTTTTGAAATCGTCGCCGACATTTTAGCAACCATCGCTCTGCGAGTTGTAACACAAAACCATGAAAAAGACCTCCACTCCTAACATTGTCGCGTCCAGCAAGCGCATAGTGCTTTACGCGCGCGTCAGCACTCAAGAGCAAACCAAAAAGGATTACCCCAGTTGCGAATCGCAAATCGAGGAGTTAGAAAAACACTGCCGTTCGCGGGATTGGGAAGTCGTTGAGGAGATTAGAGACGAAGGCCACAGCGCTGGATCATTGAAGCGGCCTGGTCTAACACGCGTGCGTTTTCTGGTGGAAAGCGGGCAAGTCGATGGCGTGCTTTGCACCTGGTATGACCGCTTCACTCGTAGTCGCGAGTTCTACATCTTGGATAAAGAGTTTCGCACCCATAATGTTGATTTCATCACCTTGCACGATCCCGCCGACCGCAACACTGCATCGGGCCGTTTCATGGAAATGATGTTGGTGGGCGCCAAAGCCTATGAGCGCGAGCAAACCGGCGAGAAAGTTAGCATTAAAATGCGGATGCGCGCTGAAAAAGGAATGTGGAATGGCGGGCAAGTGCCTTTCGGCTTTGTGCGCGGCACAGATCATGTTTTGAGTCCCGATCCTGATCGGGCTAAGCTCATCGTTCAAATTTTCCAAACTTACGTCGAAGGTGCCTCTGATTTCCTCGTGCGTGATTGGCTCAAAGCCCATCAGATTCTCGCTCCTGGTGGTGCAGAAGTCTGGTCGGTCGGCACTCTTCGTGATTTGCTGATGAATCGCCGTTACATCGCCGAAATTGAGATCAACAAGAAAAACAAGGGCATCGAAGGGCTGAACAGCGATAGCGCTTACCGCATCGTCAAAGCTCCTCATGAGCCGCTTGTTCCGATTGGATTGTTCGAGTTAGCCCAAGCGACACGTCGAGATAAAGCCTTGGATTCGCCGAATCGCAAAGGCAGACCACGCGCTTATAGCCAGAATCAATGTGACCGTGTTTTTCCGTTGCAAGGCCGTATTTTCTGCTCTGAATGTGGCCATTCAATGACGCCATATTACGTCGTGCATAAGCCCAATGCCAAAGAAAAGCGCATCAACGCGTCTTACATCTACTACTACATCTGCGCTCACCAGCAGATGCACGGGCGAAAACAAGCGGGCCACAGCAATCGCGTTTTAGCCAAAATTTCCGAGTCGTGGATCAAGGAGCAATTGAAAGAGTTGGTAACAACCGAGGAGCTTGTAGAAGAAGCTATCGAGATGGCACGCCTCAAATCTTCGGGAGATTTAGCACCACAACAAGAGCTTCTGGAAATCAACCATCGTGCAAAAAAAGAAAATCAAGTCAAGATCGACCGCTTACTGGAAAGCGTCACGTCCGGTGAAGTTTCAGGCCCACTCCTGGCGATGCTGAGTGGCAAAGCGACGGAACTGCAACGGGATCAAGAGAAGCTCAAGATCGAGGAGAAGCAACTCCAACAGGCTCTGATACCTCTTCACAGTCAAATAGATGCGAAGACGTTGAGAAGCGCGTTAAAACAATTCGAGGCGCTCTACGAGGCTGCGGAGCCTGTTGAAGTGCAGCGGCTGGTGCGAACCATGATTCACCGCATTGAGTGGAATCCAAGCGGCGAAGCGCACGCCGTCGAGTTTTACGCTCTGGCAAAAACACAAAACCAGCCCTCATCGCAAGATAAGGACTGGTTAGAAAGTGTTGAACGACCCACCTGGCCCGGCCGGATTCGAACCAGCGACCAATCGGTTAACAGCCGACCGCTCTACCACTGAGCTACGGGCCAAATTCGCTCTGCTTGCGGGAACCGCTTGCGCGAGTAGCGGATTTAAATTCTAACAAGAACTCGCGTAGGGTGCAAGACGTTACGCCAAATTTCCCGAAATTTTTTGTGGGCGCCACTTCGTCACCGTGATTCCACCAAGGGCGCCAAACACTCCGCTCACCGCGACTTGATAGGCGAAATGCACCGTCACGCCGTCAGCCCGACGCGCGCGTCTTCGATGAGAATCGCCATTGAGAATCGCCATCCCGTGAGGGCGATGCCCGTTTTGATCGCCCTCACGAGCGCGCTCCAAACAAGAAGCTGCAAACGGTCGTCTCGCGAAAATCTATCGCGCTGTGCCGACCGATGAATCGAAGCCTTCCGAAAATACATTGCGACCAAACCTGGTGTCGGCAAACGGGAATGCTTTGAGCGCCAAATCTAATCTTATCTGGTTGCGCTGACTATCATAATTAACGTATAAATTAAAGCAATGCAAATCCTGAATTACACGAATCTGGGTGAACTCAAATTTTTTGCTGAAACCGCTATACGAAGTCAATCCCTGAACCCGCGTTTTAGCGCCCAGATTGACATCGGTTGAGACGTTAGCCCTCGTCAGACCGCGCCCATTGGGATCGTAGCGGAAGCCAAAGGCGAGAGTGCCGCCACCAAATTTGCGGCGGTTGCGCGCCAGATTGAAGTTGCCGTAAATCTCGCCGAAGTTCGAGTTCTCCAACGCGTAAGAGGTGCCCAGACTGCCATAAAAATTCTTCGAGGGCGCGAACTGCGCGTTGAAAATTAAATCGCGCTGATAGCTGTTCATAATATCGCTGCCGCCCGTCAAATTAAGTCGCAGTTTCGGGCCAACGTCGTAGCTTGCGGTATAATCTATGTTTTCCGAAGGCGTAAAAAAATCGAACTGGAAAGGTGTCGCCCCAAAGGTGCGCGAATTATAAAAATTCGTCTTCAACTGAAAATAGCCCAGAGTATTAGTCAGGCTCATGTTGTAGGCGTAATTATAGCGCGAGAAATTATCCGAATAAAGCGCCTGATCGAAATTACCACTGGCGCGAAAAACCGAAGTGGAACGGCCCTGTCCCAGTAGACGATAAGATTTTTCGCTGGCGTTGTAAAAGATGTCGGCCCGATCTTTTTTGAGGCCAGCAAATTGAGTTTGTCCGTCGGCGCCAACTATCGTGCGCGGCTCGTTGAACCGACCGACGGCGAGGGTGAAGTTGCCCGGCAGATAATCGGCTAAACCTGGTATCGGCAGTTTTTTGGTATCCGATTGCAACGTTAATTCGGGCAAGCGTTCCAGTTGGTTAATCCGGTTGTTGACGATGTCGGGATGCAGCTCGGTGCGCAGAAACAAGTCGAAACGTTTGGCGTTTTTGCCCAGTTGCAGATTCAGATCGCCAGTCGCCGAATCGTTGGTCATGGCCGGTGCGCCCGCGACGCCAAACGAGCTTTGCGACTGGTTGAGTTGGCCGCTCGCCGTCAGGCTGTAGCCCTGCCCGAATTCCTGACGGTGGTCAACCGTCACCGAGCCGGAGCGGTTATCGCCGCTCCCAAAATTGGAGCTGTTGACTCGCAAATTCACGTTCGATTTGGCCCTCGCGCCGTTGCGCGTGAAGGTCAAATCGCCGTTGCGCGCTCCAACGCCTGGGCCAGTCAGCGAGTTGTTCGAGGTCTCTTCGAGGCGCGCGCTGACCTTGAGAATATCGCTCAGATCGCGGTTTTTCAAAACGCGAAAGTTGGTCTCGCGGCCTCCGGTTTGACTGGTGAGCGCGTAGGCGTAAAGCACTCCGCCCGCCGCGTCGAGCTGCTGCAAACCCACGCCCAGACCGCGCTTTTGCAGCGCATCGAGCAACACCGAGTTGGTATATTTATTGGTCGCGCTGATGTCGTAAAACGAGCGCACGAAAAACCCGTCGGTCGCGTTTTGGCCAAACGTCGCCTGAACCGGCGAGCGCCGCGAACCGGCGCCGCTCACCAATCCGATAACGTAAACCGGTAGCGGCAGTATTTTTCTACCCAATACATAAAGCGCGTTTTTACGCGTTACCAAACGTTGCGGCTGACCATTTTTATCGCGGTAAAATTCGATGCGATTCGACTTCAAATAATAGTCATCGCGGTCGCAACTGGTGAACTTGAAGTTCTCGCCGATACCGGTGTCGCCCTGACCCAAAACGCGACCATCGCGAATGTAAAGCGGTTCGAGAACAGTGCCGCGCGGAAACAGTTCGGGCGGGAAGGTTTTGGCGACCGACGAGAGCAGCCAACGCCCGGTATCGAGATCGAAAGTCAGGCTCTGGCCCTGAAAGGTTTGGCCGCGCGCCGTGACCTGCAAATTGCCCGCGATGGTCGCGCGTTTGGTGTTATCGTCAATGATGCCCCTATCGCCAGTCACGCTGAAATCACGGTAGCTGAAGGTGGTTTTGCCACGCGAAATCGTCAATTTGCGTTCCGGATCGTAGACAACGCCATCGGGCGCTACGATGCTGAAATTACCGGCGGGCCCTTCGTCGCCCGTTGCAATATCGGTATCGGGCGACGACGGAATCACTAAATCGGGCGTGGTTTCGCCGGGCGGTTGAACCGCATTGGGCAGAGGAATATCAATGCCCCGGTCGCTGCCGACGGCGCCGCCGTCCGGCCCGGTCGCAACGTTGGCGGGCGGCACGACGGTCACGTCGGCGAGCGGCGCGGGCGGCAAAATCGCGTTGGGATTTTCGAGCTCGGTGTTGGTTTGGGGCGGCGGACTGACGAGGGGCAAATCGCGCGGCGGCGCGTCGGGCGCGGGCGTTTGTGGCGCGGTAATGGGATTGGGCGGCGGAATAATCGGCGCGCCATCGTCGCCTGAGAGCGTTCCGGTTGGAGCCGTCAGTTCGGGCGCGGTTGGTTCGGTCGTGGTCGGTTCGGTCGCGGTCGGTTCGGTCGCGGTCGGTTCGGTCGCGGTCGGTTCGGTCGCGGTCGGTTCGGTCGTGGTCGGTTCGGTCGCGGTCGGTTCGGTCGCGGTCGGCGCTTGGGCGATGCGCGGCGCGCTCGGCTTGAGCGCGATTTTGCGGGTTTTGACCTCGTTTTTGCCCAGTTTCAGAATATATTTCTGCGGCGTCTCGATCTTTTTCGCCGACGATTTCTGCTGCGCGCGCGCCGGACTTGCGGTTAACGCAAGCGACGCACTGGCCGCGAAAATTAGGGCAAGCAAATCGGGCGAGAAAATGTAGAGTCTCATCTGTCGGGGAAATTATACCTGTTCTTTTTTAGACAGGATGAGACAGGATAGCTGTGAGGGATGAAATATTTTGTTGAAAAGAGCCGACATATTTTCTTTTTAGGTTTCGTTCGAGGGTAAAGTTCTCCCCAAGCCAAAACTAAAAACCAAAACACATCAATTTCAAAACATCTTACATTTCCCCGATAATCTATCCTGTCCCATCCTGCAAATCCTGCCTAAAAAGAATTTACCGTTCGCGCACCAACAACGCCGTGCCGACGAACAAAAACAGCGCGTCGGTCGCCCACGCCGCCACAATCGACGGCATATATCCGGCGATGCCCAGGGCGCGAAACCAGCCGTCGAAGCCCTGCCACAAAAACGCCAGCAGAAACGCCGCGACGAGTCCCGCGAACGAACCGTGACGCGCATAACGCAGCGATAGCGGCGCCGCGCATAAGGCCATCACAAAGCAGGCGGCGGGCAGCGAAAAATGCCGGTAGTAATCCACGCGCAGAGTGTTGAGCGCGTTATTATCGGCGGCGCTGCTTTCGAGCGCTTTAATTTTATCGGTAATCTCCTGCGCCGTCATCGAAGCCGCCGTCTTTTCTTCACCGAAATACGAAGTCAATTCCTGATCGATGTTAATCGAGACTTTGCCCGAACGCACGCTGCTGTTGAGCGAGCCGTCGGCGTTGTAAATGTGGGTGATGACGTTCTCCAGAATCCACTGGCCTTTGCGCTCTTTGTTTTCGTGTGCAGTTTGAGCGATCAAAACCGTCGGGAAAGTCGTCGGCACGAAGGTCGAGTATTTGGTTTCCTGGCGCTGATAAATCATCACGTTTTGCAAAATGCCTTTGCTGACCGCGCCGACGTAAAAGTAATACGGCCCCGCCCGAAAATAGCGATCAGTTTCGACCAGAGGCGCCGTATTCTGCGACATCACCGTTGCCATCAGTTTGGTGGCGCGCTCGTTGGTGACGGGCGCGACTTTCTCGACGACGTAATAATCAACACTCGCCGCCAACAATGCCATAAACAGAAACGGCATGACAACGCGCGGCATTGAGGCGCCGCCGACGCGTAGCGCCAGAATTTCGTTGTCGCGCACGGCGCGGTTGAGCACCAGACAGACGCCCAAAATCACGCCGACGGGAATGCCCAGAACGGCGAATCCTGGCAAGGCGAGAAAAAATAATTTGACGATGGGCGCGACGGTGATGCCCTGATTGACGATGGAATTGATCGCCCAGTAGACGAAGTTTCCGGCCATCACCAGCACCAGAACGATGAGGCCCAACGTCATCGGCATCAGCATTTCGCGCGCGTAGGCGGCGTCCAAGGCGTGCAGCCGAAAGAACGAGCCGCGCCGCGAACTGCGCGCCGAACGCGCCGGAGTGGGTGGCGAAGAAACGGGTGGGGGAGAGACGACGGTGGCCATAAACGAAAACGGGCGATAAGCGGACAGTCGAGCGCGCGCGAAGTGGCAGCAAAAAGCGCGCTCTTGACGCTTTATTCCATTGGATTGCTTTCTACGGACAAATTACACACCCAATGCGTAACTCCTATCTATGTTCAGCAACCCTGTCATTCCGAGCGAAGTGCGACGCAGGAGCGCGCAGTCGAGGAATCTTTTGCCCTGCTCGGCAAATTTGATCATGCTGAACAAATTTGCGCGGCTGTAACCTGTGCCAAATTCTTGAGTCAATTGTCCAGACAGTGTCTGGACAATTTGTTCGCCATATTCGGCGCGCTCTTGATTTAGGGTTTCAACGCGAATTCGCTTTCCCAAATCCCAGTAAAGCAGCACCAATTCGCGATTGACTGATACGGCGACGCGTTGCCGCGCGCCTTCGATGAGCGCGCGTAGTTCGCTTAAAATTGCGTCGGTGGCGAGCGGATCATCCACTGGGCTACTGCTTCCAAATCGCGCACGATTGTCGGGCGCAGTATCGCAGCTTGGTTTGAAGTGTGAAAGGTCGCGAAGATCATCAAGTCTGTCGAGTCTTCGATAGATTTTTGCGCGCCTTGCGCTTTGCGTCCCATTAAAACGACGGCTTGTAAATTGGGAAAAACGGCCAGAGCCGTTGCAAGTGGGCGGTGCTTTCTCTCGCGTCAGTTTTGGTGGCCAGGCGGATTTTAGAGCCAGCTTCGTTGCCGATATACCAAGGCACAAGATTCCACAGAGCGCTTTGCGCGCGTTCGATGCCCGCTTCTTGGAGCAAATTTTTTAAGTTGCGTGCGGTAGGATCGGGGTTGTCCCGCGAAACAAAGCCGCTGGCCACTGCCTTGGGGCCGGGCGCTTCCATCAAGAAAAGCACGCGCGCTTGATTGCCACCATCGAGCGGATCGAAATGAGGGATTCGCGCGCCATGCCCCGTCTCAACGCGCAAATCGCGCACGAAATCGCGCAGTGCGCTCATGTGCGTTTCGTCTAAAAGCGCCAAGCGCCGCGCGACCTCTTCGGGTTGAGCAAGTTGGTAAGAGCTGTCCGGTTTCATGATGAATTGATTAAGCGCCGCGATGGAAAACCCACCATTCCAGTCCCAGCAGCGCCAGCGCCGCCGCGATGATATAGCCCCACAACTCCTTGTTTGCGCGCGCGCTATTTTCGGCGGCGACCTGCTTTTTCTCGCCGATTTTCAACGCGTCGCGCGGCGCGATATCGCTTTCGCGTTTGTCGAGTAATGAAACCGCGAAACCCTGCTTCCACTTCTCGCCCGACGCCGTATATTGGCCGACGCGCGTGGCGCCATCGAACAAAACGGGCGCGCCGTCGCCGCGATTGGGCACGCTCGTCTTGAAATTATCTGGCCCGCTAATAGTAATCGTCTTGACGTTTTCGGGCGCGAAAAGCGGCACGGCACCGCCGGTGCGCAATGTCGCGCCTTCGTTGTTGGCGTCGAGGCCGCGCGGCGAAGTCAGCCAGCGCAGCGAGTTGGTGATGAAGATCGGAAAGGCGACTTTGAGCGGCAAATCGGTGTTGAGCAAATCGAAGCCGCACCACACCACGCGCTTGCCGTTCTTCTCGCCCGCCACGATCAAAGGCGTGCGCTCGGCCTCGACGACGGTTTGGCCCCAGGGCTTGAGCTTGACCGCCTGACTTTCGACGAAGCGCACATCGTTCCACGGCGCGTAACGCGTCACCGGATGATTGCGTTCGTAATCGGCCACGCTCGGTTGCGGCGCGATGCCAATTTTTTCGACCGGCGCGAGGAGCGTTATCACGTTGAACAAAAGTTGATTGGCATCGGGCAGGTTCGACGGAACCGTGCCGTTGCACACGACGACATCGAAATCGCGGCCCGCAGGCGGCGCACCGACGAAGAGTTTGACGTTGGGATCGAGATTCAAAGCGCGCTCCAGAAACGCGTTGTCGCCGACCAATAAAACCGACAATTGGCGCGGCGCATCCAGATTCGCCCACGCGACGTTATCGGAAGTTAAGGCGTCTTTGTCGTCGAATTTGGCTTGAAACGAGCCCGCATCGAACTTCAAATCATCGAACAATTCGCTGGCGACACCTGGACTTTTAACGCCGTCTTTAACTTTGGCGGCGGGCACTTTCATCGGGCGCACGGTGATTAAACTGCCGTCGCGCGACAGTTCGAGATTGATATTTTTCGGCGCGTCGCCAAAGTTGGAGACCGTCGCGAAAACCTGCGCGTTGTTGGTGCCGCCGTAATCGCGGCGCGCGTCGAGGGCCGTTATCGCGAGATTATCGCCCGCATTGCCGATTTTGACGAACTGTAAGCCGACTTTGCCGACGTCCAAATCCTGGAGGGCGGGCGCGGCGCCATCGCTAAAAACATAAATTTGCGGATTCTTCTTATCGCGCAGCAGCGACGCCGCCAACACGATGGACTCGCGCAAATCGGACGAAGTATCGGTTTCCTGTGCGTTATCAACGGCGCGTTTGAGCGCGTTTTTCTCCGCCGTCAAAGGCGCCAAAACTCTCGTGCGCGCGCCCGCCAACAAAACCGTTCCGCTATCGCCGCTCGCCAGACCGTTGATGAGTTTGGCGGCGCGCCCGCGCGCATCGTCAAAGCGTGAGGGCGAAACATCGGTCGCGCCCATTGAGGCCGAACCGTCAATCACGATGGCGACGGTTTGGCCGCCCGCCGCCAGAACCTTAATCGCCGGTCGCGCGAGCGCGAAAACCGCGAGGGCGAGGAAGGCGAGTTGCAGCCACATCAAAAGGCTGGAGCGCAGTTTTTGCCAGGGCGCGTTGGCCTGCAAGTCGCGGATGGCGCTTTGCCACAGCAGGTTCGAGGGCACCACGCGCTCGCGGCGCTTGAGGCGCAGCATATAAAGCAGCACGATGGCGCCCAGAAGTCCGGCGAAGAGCAGGTTAAGCGGAGAAATGAGGCTCACGATGAATGGAGTTTACGGTTTGGCGGTTGGAGCCGGTTTAATTTTCGTCGGTTGGGGAGTCGGCCTCACCGATGGGCCATCCGTCGTTATGCTGTTCATCTTGCGCATCCTGTTAATCCTGTCCAAAAAAATTGGCGTAAAATATTCCTGTTTATGCTTCAAGAATTTCGCGAGTTCATCGCCAAGGGCAACGTTGTGGATTTGGCTGTCGGCGTCATCATCGGCGGCGCGTTCAGCAAAATCGTTGACTCGCTCGTCAAAGACATTATCACGCCGCTCTTATCTCCGCTCACCGATAGCCTGAATTTTGCCGAATATACCGTCAAAGTTGGCGCGTTCGGGCCGTTCAATATCGGCCTCTTCATCAACGCCGTCATCCAGTTTGTGCTGGTCGGCTTCGCGCTGTTTCTCCTCGTCAAAGGCATCAACCGTTTGCGACGCGACGAAGAACAAAAGCCCGCGCCGACCGAAGATGTCAGCGTTTCCGAGTTGAACAAACAGAACGTCGAACAGAACCGCGAGATGATCGCGCTGTTGCGCTCGATTGCCGAGAAGCAGCAGGTTTGACGGGGAACGCCCTTTGCCCGCCCGCGCCGCCAATTGCCATGACTTACCGCGAATTTCTCAGTCATCACGTCGCTTCGTCAGCGCTCAAACAGCGCCATTTTGCCGATTTCCTGAAGGAAAACGGCGATCCCGACTGGGCCGTTGATCTGCAAACCGGTCAGGCCAGTTTCGGCGAGGTGGGCGCGTTTCCTCTGCAAATTGTGGGGACGGAATCCGAGTTGGACGGCAGTTGGATGTGGGGTTGGCCCAACGCGCAAAGCGAGTTAAATCCGCAACTGTTGCAGGTCGCTAACAAACTGCGCGAGTTGGGCAAATCCGATGGCGTCGCCGAGTTCAGCGCGCCGATTTCGCCGTTGCGCCCGAATCTGGGCCGCGAACTCTTAACATTCACTCTGCCGAAAGCGTTGTGCCCTGCTTGCTTGCGCGCGCGGTTCACCGGAGTCTGAGTCGTTGTTAAGAATAAACCAAGACGCCCGCACCGAAATCAATCGGTGCGGGCGTCTTTTGTTACTTGAACTTATTCGACGAATTTATCTTCGCCTTGGCTGGGCAAATCGCCGTCTTGCTCGGCGATGGCGGGACGGTCGCCCGCTTCGTCCACGTCCTGCTTGAGACGAGCCTGCGTCGCCGCCGCCGCTTTCTTGCCTTCGGCGACCGCGCGTTCCATCACCGGCTTCACCACGATGTTGGCGGCATCAACGGTGTTTTTGGCGCGTTCGCTCAAGTCGCGCACGCGGTCGGCCAGAGAGTGCAGCTTCTCTTCGATGGTTTCGCCCGCCGCTTCGACGCGATCTTCGACTTCATCAATGACGTGGCTGGCGGCTTCTTTGGCCTTTTCGCTGGCTTTGGCGCGGGCGCGTCCGGCGATGGACTTACGGCGCATTCCGCCGAAAACGTAATAGGCCGCGCCCGCGCCGATGATGGCGCCAAAGGCGATGTATTTCAAGCCCTGACCAAAGGTCGGGCCGTTGACGATGACGATGCGTTCGGGCGTGCCCTCGTAATAATCTTTATTTGCCACGGAAACCCCTCCCTTTTTTCTCGACAATTATAGTCGGTTTGCGGTCGTTGCCTTTGATAGCGCGACCGGCGGCCAATAGACCGCTACCGATACCGACGGCTTTGATGAGCGGCGATTCGATGCGATTGGCGGCGCTGCCGACCAAATTGGCGACGCGGTTGGCGGCTGAAGTGACGTTGTGCGTGGTGTCGGCGGCGTCGTTGCTCATGCGCTCGACGTTTTTCATGGTGCCGGTGACCGACGGCAAAATATCGCGGCGCAGTTCTTTGTTGACGATATCTTCGATGGTGAAGATTTGGCTTTTGATCGACAGCAAAATCGCGATGCTAACCGCGCCGATGGCGACGATAGCGATGCAGGCGAAAATCAAAAAGATGCTGGCGATGCCGATGCTGGTGACGACCCAACTGGGAAATTCCATAATTGTTCCTACGAGAGCGCTCTTTCGCGCAGTCGCGTGCGCGCAGTTTAACGGAGCGGGGCAGGTGCGTGGCAAGGCAGGTGCCGGATGTATCGATTAGCGGATATCTGCTATCCGACATTCCGCTCGCTTATCACAGGATGACACCCTTCCTCAATGCCCAACGCCCTTCGCGAACGTTAAACTCAATGGCAAAGATTTTCGCCAATTTTCGCCTCTCATGCAAATCAAATATATCGCCGGAAGCTCGCTCATCGTGGGCGCGCTGGGCTTTTTAGTTTTCTCCTCGTTGCAAGCGGGCACGCTCAAGTCCATTCCTGTGCAAGACCTGCGCGCCGCCGATGCCAAACCGCATTCGTTCGTCGGCCAACGGTTGCGTATGGTCGGTTTCGTCGGCGCAAAGCCGGTGACTAAAAAGCCGTCGCAAACCGCAGGTGGCGTAATTAGCATCGCGCACTTCGATGTCGTCGAAGGCAAAACCACCGTCGCCGTCACCTATACCGACGCCTTGCCCGATACCTTTCGCGCGGGCGGCCCGGTGCAGGTTGACGGCATTTACGTCGCGCCCGGCGTGATGAAAGCCGATCATGTGCTGACCAAGTGCCCCTCGAAGTATCAGGCGGGCGAAGGCAAAGAAGCGGTCAAAGATTTGGAGAAGAGTAACGCGAAAAAGACCGAAGTCGCGTTGGTGCGTTAGCGTTCGCGATTGATTGCGTTAGTTTTTTGAACTGACTTGGCCCCCACCCCAGCCCTCCCCCGATTACGGGAGAGGGCTGGGGTGGGGGCCGCTCGCCTCAAAAGCAAGTTTTACCCCATGATTCCCACACTTGGATACTGGCTCATCGTGCTCGCCATCGGCGCGTGCGTTTTCAACATCGGCGCCACGATGTTCGCCTATCGCGCCCGCGATAAAGCGCGTTGGCTCGAAGCCGCCCACAATGCCGCGTTCGCGTCGTGGGGCTTGATTGCCGCCGCGTGCGGCCTGCTCATCACGGCGTTTGTGACGGATAATTTCTCGTTGCAATACGTCGTCGGCAACTCGGCGCGCGCGCAACCGTTGCCCTTCAAAATCTCCGCTCTATGGGCCGGACAGGGCGGCAGTCTGCTGTTGTGGACGTTCGTTTTGGCCTCTTATGGCTGGGCGGTTTCGGCGGGCGGGCGCAAATCGGGCCAGGAGATGTCGCCTGCCGCGACCTCGGTCATCTGCGCGACGGCGCTGTTTTTCGCCAGTCTGGTAGCGTTCACCTCCAACCCGTTTACGCCGGTCAACGGCTCGATTCCCGCCGACGGCATGGGCATGAATCCGCTCCTGCAAAACTACTGGATGCAGATTCACCCGCCGACGCTTTATATCGGCTACGTCGGTTGCACCGTGCCGTTCGCCTTCGCGGTTTCGGCGCTGCTGCATCGCCGCTTCGATCAGCAATGGGTCGCCGTCATCCGCAAATGGGTTTTGTTTACCTGGATTATTCTTACGGTCGGCATCGTTTTGGGCGGCGTGTGGGCCTACGAAACGCTGGGCTGGGGCGGCTACTGGGCGTGGGATCCGGTCGAGAACGCCAGCCTGATGCCCTGGCTGGCGGCGACGGCGTTCTTGCATTCGATCATGCTGCAAGCGCGGCGCGGTCTGCTCAAGAACTGGAATATCGCCCTGGTTACCCTGACCTTTTTGCTGTCGATTTTCGGCACCTTTCTCACGCGTTCGGGCGTGGTGCAGAGCGTTCATTCGTTCGCCGAGAGCGGCATCGGCGGCCACTTCCTGGGCTTCATGGGATTCGCGGCTCTGGCGACGATGGGGCTAATTCTGACGCGCCGCGAACAGTTGGCCTCCGACGCGCGCATCGAGAATCCGCTCTCGCGCGAAGGCGTGTTCATGCTCAACAATTGGCTGCTCTTGGGCGCGACTTTCGCCGTCCTTTTGGGCACGGTTTACCCGACGCTTTCCGAAGCCATCAACGGCAATCGCGTCGTCGTCGAGCAGCCTTACTTCAACGCGATCATGGCGCCGATTGGCTTGGCTTTGTTGGCATTAACCGGCATTGGGCCGTTACTTCCATGGCGCAACGCGACGTGGGCGAGCGTGTGGAAAGCGATTAAGTTTCCCGCGCTCTGGGCGCTGGCGTTCTCGCCGCTCCTGTGGTATTTGGGCCAGTGGCGCACGGGCGCGGCGACGGCTTTCACGCTCGCGTTCTTCGTGTTTCTGGCGATTGGCTGGGAGTTCTGGCGTGGCATCCGCACCTTAATGATCAAGCGCGGCGACGGCGTTTTGGACGCCTCGGCCAACCTGATGTCGTTCAATCCGGCGCGTTATGGCGGTTACATCGTTCACATCGGCGTGGCGATTATGTTCATCGGTCTGACCGGTTCATCGGTCTTTAAAATCGAGAAACCGCCGATTACGCTCAAGCCGGGCGAGACGATGCCACTGGGCGAATACACGCTCAAATTCGAGACTCTGGCGCGCCCCGACGTGATGCCCGATAATCTGAAAGATCAGGTGGTAGCACTGGTTTCGGTGACCGATTCCAAAGGCAATCTGGTGACGCCCAAAGAGCGCCCGATGGATCCGCGCATTGATTTCTTCAAGGCCGCCAGCGCCGAGAACGCCGAAGCAATGGCCGGGCAGGAAGCGCAGACGGCGTCACGGCCCTCTATTCTGTCGAGTCCGGCCAACGATATTTATCTGGTGATGACCGCTTTCGATACCAAAGACGGCTCGGCCTCGATCAAAACCTATCTCAATCCCCTGGTGATGTGGATTTGGATTTCGGTCGGCTTTTACGTTTTGGGCACCATCATCGCGATGCTTCCGGCGCGGCGGGGTCGCGTCGTCGAAGACAAGTTCGCCGCCGAAACCGCGTCGCCAGTTGAGGATGCGAAACGCGAGTTGGTGGCGCGATGAATCTGCCACCAATCGAAGCCGCGCTGTTGCCGATTTTGCTGCCCATTATCGTTGGTTTGGCGGCGTTGGCTTACGTCACCATGCCGTTGTGGTCGGGTGCATCGGGCGAAACAAGTTTGCGGCGCGCGGCGCAGGTGGTCTCGCGCGAGCAGTTGGAGTTAGACCGCGAATTGGGCAAAATTGACGCGGCGGAATACGACGAGTTGGACGCGCTATTGCCGAAGGAGGCGCCGAAGTTTGGCGAGCAGACCGTAGAATCGCTGGTTGGTGCGTTTCGGCGGCGGCGGCGCTTGGATCTGTCAATTGAGGCCGAAGTTTTGGTGGCGCGCGCGCGGCGGAAAGTGGGGAGTTGAGCAAGTAATGCGATGTGAAATCGCAGCCAAGGAAGCACTGCCCTGGCTCCGCCGGGCGCCCAACCTTCGTTGACGCGTTGCTCCACAACGAAAGTGAGCTTACTTCACGGAACACAGTTCCGCGTCAACGAAGGTTGGGCGCCCGGCGGAGCCAGGGCAGTGCTTCCTTGGCTGCGATTTCACATCGCATTATCAAACTCGCAAATCCCCCGCAACAATAAGCAAATCCCCACCATCTCGCCCTCATCACGCGCGTCCATCTTCCACCCCGTTCTCATGAAACCGACGTTTCCCCTGCTTTCCGTCTTGTTCGCCGCCCAACTCGCCATCGCCGCTCCGACGCCGATTGCGGGCACCGTGCGTGATGGCTCGACCGGCAATAGTCCGCTGCCCAATGCAACGGTGCAACTGATTCGGCCCGGCGATAACGGCGCCAAAAAGGTGCTGCAAACCACGAAAACTGATGTTGCGGGCCGCTTCACTTTTCCCGCGCGCGAGTGGGGCGCCGACGAACTGTTGATGGCCAACGTGCCCCATCAGGGCTACGATTACGCCGCCGTCGCCTACGATGGCGGCGACAAACTCAAGGCCGTTGGCATGACCGTCAACCCGACGGCGGTGGATGTCTCGACCTACGACACCACCACCAAAAACGTGCCGCTCCAGTTTCAGGTGCATCATCTGGCGATTAAATCCACCGAAACTGGCCTCAACGTCATCGAGCGCATCGTGGTGATTAACCCGACCGAGAAAACGTTTCTCGGCATCGGGCCGCGCAAAGTTTCGGTTTTGCTCAACGTGCCCAAAGGCGCTAAGGATGTAAAGCTCGACCCGAAAATCACCGACGCCAAACTGATTAAAACCAGCAACGGTTATGGCATCGAACGCCCGATTACGCCGCAGTCTTACGGCGCGCGCAACGCGATTATTATTTCCTACAACATGGATTGGCCGTCGCCTTTGCCCTGGGCCAAGAAGATTGATCTGAGCCGCGAGATCGCTTATCCGACGCAGTTTTTCTTCGTGGCGCGTCTGCCCGACGATAAGAACCTCGAAGTCGAGGCGCCTTTGTTGGGCAAGGCGACCGACGCCGATTTGCCGATTGACGGCAAAACCGAAACGCGCATCGTCAACTCGATTGGCGCGCCGCAAATGCCCGGCATGCCCGGCGGCGACAAGAACGATCCAGTCTTAAGCGCGGGCACCAAAATGCCGATGGTTATCGAGCGTCCGGTCAACCCGTTGTTCTGGGCGTTCGCGGCGATGACGCTGGGGCTGATCGTATTTCTGCCGGTCGCGATGATAAAGCCGCGCCGCGACCGCAGTGCGGCGGCACTGGCGGACAAAAGTGCGGAACCGCAGAGGGATAAACGCGTTAAATTGCCCGCTTCTGTGCCGGTGACGGTTGTGCCCGCGACGGCAAACGGCAATGGCACCGTCGTTGCTTCTATGCCCGGCAGCGAAGTCAACGCCACCGATTTGACGTTGACGCCCCAGGCGCAAATGCTGATCGCGCAAATCGCGCAGTTGGACGACGAACACGAAGCAGGCCGCGTTGAATACCAGGATTATCAGGCGCGCCGCGCGGCTTGGAAACAGCAACTGATCGAAAAACTTAACGCCTGAATTTCGCAGTTCCAATTCGGGCGCTCACTTATTTAAGGAAATACTTTCACTAAACATGGCTAAAAAAACAAACTCCGCGCCCACCAAAAAAAAGGCAACCGCCAAAGACCTGAAAACCTCGTCCAAGAAAACCGTCGCCATCGGCAACCAGGCCGCCGCGACCGGACAGGTCGGCGATTCTAACGTGGAGGTTGACACCATTGATCGCGTCGCCAACTCGCCCGAAAACGGCATCCCCGAACAGGAGCGCAAAGACCTCGATGTCGCCTACTTCCGCGACCGTTTGGTCGAAGAAATGAAGCGCCTGGAAGAGGAGCGCGAATATCTGCGCCGCTCGGCCTCGGACATGGACGGCAACCTGCCCGAAGACGCCGAAGGCGACGACGATACCGTTGATTTGGCCTCGTCGCTGATGGACAAAGAGATGGACATGGGCGTCGAAGAAGAGATCGAAGAGACGCTCTCTTCGATTGAACACGCCTTCCAGAAGATAGACGATGGCACTTACGGCATCTGTGACGTTTCGGGCGTGCCGATTCCCAAAGGCCGTTTGGAATTGTTGCCCTGGGCCGCGCTGACGGCGCAGATGCAAGCGATGGCCGAAGGAGACTGAGCTTTAGTCGAAACGAGAAAACCGCCGTGACCTTCGTCACGGCGGTTTTGTGTTGGCTTTTATATCCCGTAGAGGCGACGATTCATACCAAGTCCGGCTTCTGGGTTCATGAACCGCGCGCGTAAGCAAGCGGGCCGTTGTAATTGCGAGAACAGTTCAACGTTGCCCTGAGCGTTATGGCCCGCTTGCTTACGCGCGAGGTTCATGAACTCAGAAGCCGGACTTGGTATCA
>JAABUN010004638.1_pt1 | contig 18329 bp, 17 predicted proteins | sample 5559311 | NCBI WGS metagenome assembly JAABUN01 (sample SAMN10711877, study PRJNA513370) | rock metagenome | isolation source: Antarctica rocks | place: Antarctica: Victoria Land, Siegfried Peak sud | reverse complement strand
TAAGCAGCCCTTTCGGAAGCGCCACCTAGTTCATTTAGGGCGGCGCTCAGGTGGTGTCCTGAGTAGGTCACGTCGTAGCCGTCGGGCGCTCTAACCAGCGGCATGGAACGTTCGATAACTTTGTGCCTTGCTTCATATACGCCCTTCCAGTAGAGCGCCCTCGGGGAATTTTCACCTTCGCGGAGCTTTGACCATTCCCAGTTGACAAAATCAAGTTGGTGCGCTTGCCAAAAATCGTGGGTGAAGTACTCACCCCAATCGACGACGCCTTTGTTGAGTCGCCCGACCCCATACAGGCCGGTACTGCCGCCGTTGTCTGCACGGTAGCGATGAAAACGAATCTGCTGGCGTGTCCAATCCCACCAAAAATTAGCAAGGCTTCCCATCGATTCTTTACCCAGCCCCCGGTTATAGTCCCGGTTTTGGTCTAGTATCATGGCCCAAAAAGCTAATGAGCTGAGACGCGGAACCCAATCGTGTGGCTCATCCGAGCCTGATTTTTTCTTCCCAAGTGGGTTAGAACTATTCGTAGGACGGGTGTAAACCATTTTTGGCATACCCTTCCAAGAGATTGAAAAGGTACTGCCGTCCAAATCTGTGAGCGTGACCGGTGTGTTGTACCACGGCTTACTCTCAATACTGAGCAGCCACTCACCTTTGCCCTCCGGCGTGTACTCGGGGCCGGGGCTTTTACCGGCAAGCGCGCGCATCCCGTTTGCAATCAACTCTAAGCGATCTGCCATATAACCGAGAATCGCCGGGTCGTGAGTTTGCGAGTAGACGCAACCGAGCATGTTGTAGAGCATGGTTGCGGAACGCGCAAACGCATTTGCGTGGCGATCATTCCAGTCGAAATCTGTAGAGACGCCGTTATAGTTGGGGCCGGTTGCCATCGTCCGGCGAACCGCCGCAAACCCTTTTTCATAAAAGTCTCGATATTTGGAGTCAAGCTGAGAGGAGTTGAAATTCACGTCACGGTTGTAAATGACAGCGCCCGATGCGGGCGGCGCTTCGGGGCGAAGTCCCGCCGCGATAGCTACCTGGGTATCCGCGCTAAAACCTTCGCCAGTCGCGGTAATAATTGCCGAGGTATCGTTTTGCACCGTTCCCGGAGGTGTGTAGGTAATCTCTCTCCCGGTTTTAGCTGACAACGTACCCGGCCCTACCAGAGTCCAGCTAACCGCGCTTGTTGCGTCTCTGAGGGTTACTTTAAGCGTTGTGGCGCTCCCGCCGACGACGGTTTTCAAGACTCGAGGGGCTAGTGCTAAACCCATCAGTACCGCAGCGGTATCAAGTATTTCGGTATCAAGCGTATGGCGCGCCACGAGCGCCATACCGACCGTGCCGACTTCAGCAAACTTTTCTGCGCCCAAAATAGTTCGGCCTGAGAGGGGGCCGCTTAGACCTCGGTACGCGCCGCCACTCGCTAAACAAAGGCGCTGCGCCCAACCATAGCTAGGCAGAGTCACGCTAGCAGTTTCGCCAGACCCGATATGCAAAAGCGTCAGCGTACGCGCGAAAGACGCAATACGCAGCCGGAAGAGATGTACGCCTTTCGTGCCGACGGTTGACGGCATGGCCGTGGCGAGGCCGCCTGGTGCGTTCTTATCAAAAGCGTAAAGCGTCAGGGGCCGTTCCCCCGTTACGCCGCTCCCGAGTGTTACCTTGGCGTAACAGTCGGCGCTGTTTTCAGCGCTGACGCTGAAAACAGCGAGTGAGGTATTGCCTGTACCCGGCCCCGCGTCCTGAAGCGTAAAAAACACGTCGAACGGCTTTGAGGCGTCTGTACCTGTCAGCCACCCGGTCGTGACAATGCCGTTTAACCCGTCCGTTTTTAGCACGCCAGCTATCAGGGTGACGCCGCCCGTAAGTGTCAGCGGCTGTGCTTGCGTCGCCGGTTGGTCGTTCTGTTTATAGGCGTCGGGTTGCCCAGTTATGGGGTCAATACGGTACGCCGCAACCGTCCCGGCGGGCAACTCAGCAAAACGCCCCGAGATGCGGCCCGAGGCGATAAAAGTATCAAAAAACGCGGCTTGGCTGTCAAGGTTCAAAATGATCTCCCTACTAAGTGACTAACGCGTTCTGCACCGACCCTGCCAGCGCAACCCCCTGACTTAAGCCCTGCACAGAACCATCCGAAAGTTTCGTCCCGAACAGCGTCAACCGTCCTACGCCCGATAAGCCGGGATTCGTGACGCTGGCAAACAGGTCAAGCGTCGGGTTTGTCAGCGTGATACTCGTTTGTGATACCTGGACAGACAGGTGCAGCACGCCCTGCGGCGTCGTCAGGGTTTGAACTGAAACAGCGGTCACCTGCGAAGTCGTACCCTTACTGACGCGTACCTTTAGCCCGGCAGCGTCTTTATAGACCTGCCAAAAGTCGTTTTTGTTCGTCTGTGAAGCGAGGGCAAACAGTACTGAGTTTACCGGTAGTTTGTCAACATCCCAAAACGACCATGAGACGGTGTGCGGTTGCGCCATGTCGCTGACGTAAGCGTCTACCGTCGCCACAGACGGGCCGTAACCGGGGATGTTGGAACCGTCCCCTATCAGCGCGTCCCAACCGTTAGAGGGGCGCACGAGACCACCTAGCACGAGGTTGCCCGCTGTACCGCGCGACCCCTGATTTTTAACCATATTGCTGAGCAGCTTGTTCGTCGGCGCAAAGATCGCGTGAAAATGCGTTGTCCCGGTAGGCAGCCCCGGCAACTCGCCTAAGACTCTTGTATTCAGCGTGACAGCCGAACGTAGGCCCGCCGCTGTAGTCGCGGTAAAGGTTACGGTGTGATCGCCTAAACTAAGGCCAGACTCCGGGGTAAGGGTGAGTTTGAAAATATCGTTGGTGAAGTCGGTGTCTACTATCTCGACTAATGGTGAAACGCGCAGTGAAATGCTGTCGGGCGCTGCGGTGAGCGTGATAGGTGCAGCGAGGCCGTTAAGCCGCCGCACGGTGATGAGTACTTCTTTAGGCTGCCCGATAACAAGTTGTACGGTGCTCGGCTGGTCGATGCTGAGAGCAGGCGTCGTCGGTACCGGGAGATACTGCGTAAAGCTCGTGAGGTGACGATGCCACGCGCCTAAGTGCCGCTCAATATCAGCAGCATTCCAGACACGGTGCGTGAGTAGCGGCGTTTTGAAACGCGGCGCGCCGGGCATGATGAAACCCTTAAAGCTGCTACCGCCGAAAAAGACGCGCTGTGTTGTGAGGTTAGGAAGTGCGCCTAAAGGCGAAGAGCCGTGATAGCTAAAGCCACCCACGTCGAGACTGTAAAAACTGAGTTGTCCGTACTCGCTGAAGGTTGCGGCAAAAAGTGCAAGGATACCCGCGCCACCGACACGATTAAAGGGTGCTCTAATTCGTGCTCCAAAAGCGTGCGCTGAATAATCGACTAGGCTGTTGGAAAATCCAAGTCCGCCGTTATTAGGGTCTGGCAAAAAACTAGAACCCAAACGCACGGGAGCGTTGACCGTCGGCTCATCAAATAACATACCTACAAAAAACGTGCCGCTTGTTATACGTTTGAACGTCAACGGGACAGTCGCCACAGCACCGGTACTAAACTTGTAACTCGGCACGTCTAGGGTGCTGTCAGGCTCGAGCGTCGCCCTGGTTATCGTGTCGGTTGCCGGATACAGCCAACCATCGTTCACGCCCCGGTTACGGGTGTCAGCGGGATACAGGTCAAAAGGTAGGCGGCGCTGTCCGGCGTAGCCTTCTAACGTGCGTCCGGTAGGTGCAGCGCCGAGTAACGGCAGGTAGTGGCCCTCGAGCGGCCCTGCGCCCCAAATGCCCTTGACGCTGCGTAAGGCCGTGCGGAGGGCGTACTCTTCAGTTTGTGCGCCTAAGCTGTCCAACGGAAACTGAGACTTAGCCAGGAACTCAAAAGCTAACGGTTGCGGCTCGAGTCCGCCGTCGCCCTCTAGCATGACGACTTTTGAGCTACCCGGAGCGCGGGCTAATTGTCGCTGATAGGTGCCGACCTGGGTCTCAACACCGTCAGCAACCCGGACGGGTACGAGTTCGCCTGCTAGGGTCTCGAGGATGAATGAAGTAGGTTGCGGACTCAAGTTGTCCCCCTAACGAAGCGCTGAATCGACTTAACCACGGGATCGCGTACAGGTTCTCCAAGAGCAATGCGGCTACGCATCCCGTCTTCCGTGTTAAACGTGTCTACTATCTCTGCAATCGTCCCGGTTATCGGCGTCGGCGCACCTTCAGCTACAAACGTCTTACCGACGCGCTCGAGCAAAGAGCCGTTCTCACCCTCCGGGCCGTAAGCGCATTCAATTTCGGCAAGTTCGCGGGCGGGTAGCTTGATTTGGGCTCGAGCGATTTTGTCTAGAAGGGTTGTGTTGGCTTGTAGCGACCTAAATTCGTAGATTTTTAAGCTTGTGGGTAAAGAACCGGCGTAAACGAAATTGACGTTAACAATGTTGGCTGCGCCAACGGCCATAGGCGCAATACTTGGGATTCTAATTTTGCCTAAACCTTTGATACGGCTTAAATCGAATTTGACGGTTTCTTTGGTTTCTCGGTTGGAGCCGCCTTGGTTAGGGCTGTACTGATAGAAAATTTCCAGCCGAATTTCGTAAGCCCCAGGTGGAGCATCAATTGCAAATGCGGAACCGGCAAAGTCCTCTCCCTTAAACGCGGTGATCGCCAGCAAGCCAGGGTTACTGCTGCCGGGATAAATATATGTTTCTAAATTACCGTCCGCCACGGCTTTGTAGACTTCCGCAGTTGATGCTTGCCAGCCGTTTACGCCGGAACCGTAACCGAGTCCGGTCGAAGGTGTGTCTATTAGCACATCAATAACCGCACGCCCATCGTCCGTTTTCTCTAAGTCGAAACTCCGTTCTGCCCCCCACAGCCGGTGTTCGGGCGCTTCATAGCTATAAGTAATAAGACTCGGCTTGTACCCCGCGCTGACAATCGCGCCCTCTGATACAGCGTTAGCAACTCGGATTGTTGCTTTCGTCACAACCTCGTCGCTACTGATAGACCCGCCGAACTGTGCTTTGACCTGCCTGTACGGGAGAGTTACAACGCCTTCGGGCGGACGAATAATGACGTTACCTAAAGGCCCGACACCCCAGTCGTTATCAGAGATAGCCGGAACTGCTTTTAAGGCCGCTTTGATAGCTTCGTCTAGGTTTGTACCGCGTGCGTCGAAACTTCTAACTACGACCCCGAACGAAATAGATATGCTGGAGCCGTCATACTTGAGTGCCGGGTGTCGATAGTCTTGAATTAGCAGGTGCAGCGTCGCCGCGATATCGGCTTCGGTTGCCCAAAAGATATCAGCGTCAGCGCCGCACACACTGCGCTCTAAGAGTTTCTTACCGCTGGCTACTTCATAAGTTCCCCATTCCGGGCCGTCCTCAAAAGGTGCTAAGACAACCACGCCCATATGCACCGGGATAACGCGCTGTCCAGTGTCGTAAGACAGATAGGTGATGTCACCGTTTTCGATGTCGAGTTCACTAGGCTTGCCCTGAAACGTCAGCGGGCCGCACGTACCGCTAGGGTAGCGCCGGGACGCAAAGCCCCTAGCGATTCCACCGGGCTCTTGGCTCGAGTAAACGGCTTTTTGACCTTGGCCGAGTTTGTCTCTGACCTGAAGCGTGAAAGACCGCCGTCCCGAGGAAGGAACGGCCTGTAAGCTTTGTAGCTGCGTCAAGTGAGATTAAAGACGCTGACGCCTTTACCTCTGGCAGCGTCGCTAATGACGTTACCCCGGCTTTTGAAAAGGGACTCGAGGCGGGCGGCGCTGCGCTCAAAACGCACCGTAGCGCTGTCGAAACGGTTGACGGCAGTATTGAACATCGGCACGTTTAGCGCCTCCTGTTGGGCCTGATATGAGGGTAAGGCGGTGATCGTCGGCGCAGCGCCGGACAGCGCCGTCTGAGAAATAGCGCCTGGAGTAGTGAGGCTGCGGATTTGGCTTAAAAGTTCGGTAATGCTAGAGAGGTCGGCTATCGGGGATTCAATGGTGATGACTTCGCCCCGCTGCGTTTCGTCTTTTTGCCCTAAGCCGAGTGCGCTGTACGCTCCGGTCAAAGGCGAGAGTAACTTCTGAAAGTTACTGATAAGTCCGGGCAGTTTTCCGGCGATCTTCTGCACACCTTTAGCAGCGCCCGCGACGTTACCCCGCGTGATATCGGCGGTGATGTCGGTTAAGAGCGGCCCCAGCGCAGAGGCTAAGACCTGCGTTTGCAGTTTGCCGATAAGCGAATCCGCTACGTTGTCGAAAATACCTTCGGTAATACCTTTGAGGTCAGGCACACCACCTTTTACGGCTGTCTTGAGCCCTGCTGAAACGCCGCTGAAGACACTTTGCTCGAGGCTTGTGCCGACCTGTTGGGCGAAGTCGATAATGCCCTGCTGCTTATCGGTAAGGCCCTCAATTAAATTGACCTTGCCGCCTAAGAGCGGCGCCAAGAGCCCGTCTAAAAAGCCGTCTTTGTGACCCTTGATGTTGTAGCCGGTCAGGGCGCGTCCGTCGATAAGGTCGAAAGTTTCGCGCTCAAAGGCTAGCAGCGCCTTTTTGTTTTCAGCGTAGGCTTTCTTCTGTTCGTCGTTAGCCCTGACCTTTTTCTTGCCGTACTTTTTAATAAAAGCCGCTTGCTGCTTGTCGGCCTGAGCGAGCGCCCGCTGCACCTGTTCGGTCTCACTGGCAATCCCGAAGGCTTTGGCACTACCGGCAGCGCGGTACGCCCCGGCCTCTGCTTTACCCGCCTGGGAGATAGAACGCACGATATCTTTACTTGCGCCCGAAACGTCAAAGCCGCCTTTAACCGGGACGCTCATTTCGCCGAGGGCAGTTTGAATCAAACCGTGTAGTTTGTTAAGCGGCACCACGAGTTCAGGCCCCGCTTCGCCGACTAAAGCAAAGGTAGGCCGTTTGACAAGGCCACCGGACGCAAGCGCCGGAACTTTGCCTTTACCGCCCTTGGTACCGAAAGAGAACTTACCGACACCTTTAGGTGGTACAGCGGCGGACGCAAGGCCGGACATGGCCCGACTGATTTTGGTGGCAATGTCGTCGATGTCGCCGACTAGTCCGCCGCCCTGGTTTGTGACAGTCGTACCCTGGGTAGTAAAAAACGAGCTGAGCACACCACTAAGTGTGCCCTGTGTAATTACCAGAAACGGACTTAGCCCGCCACTGCCGTAAACGGAATCGTAAAGCGCTTTGCGTTCGGCAGCGATCTGAGCCTCGAGCGCAGCCTTCGCCCCCGGCCCATGCTTTCCGGCCATAATTTCTTGTTCTAAAAAGAGCTGTTTGTTACGTTCGGCTAAGGCTTTTTCGTTTGCTTGTAAGGACTTACCGAGTGGATCGGCTTCGTTACCGAGCCCGGTGCGTATACCTGAGAGCGCGGTCGTGAGGGCTGAGGTTGCCCCCGGCGCGGTTGCGGTAATGGCGTTCTGAGCACTTGTGAAGATGCCGCTGAGGTCGCCGGAAACGGTGGTGCTGCTCCCGGTCGCTTGCGTGCTGAGGGTCGTGGTGCTGGTGCCTACCGCCCCGCCCATATCGGCGTAAGTCTGGTTAATAAGGTCAATAACCGGCCCGGCCTTGTCGCCTAAAAGCGCCGTCACTTGGTCTAGTATCCCGCCGAGTGCTGCGGGGCCAGCGTCCGCGCCGGTCGCGGTTGTGGCGAGGGTTTGGTCGCCTTCGCCGAGTGCTGACGCCTGATCGTTGTAGAGCCCTAAGATCATGGCCCGAATTTCAGCAGATTTTTCAGGGCCAAAAAAGTCTAAAAGTTGCTGGTTAAGATCGGCGACACCTTGCCGGGTTGCGGTTGTGCCGTTTGCCGTGGCAACGCCTAGTGAAACATCGTTATCTCTGAGTGCCTGGGTTAGCTGATCGGTACTAAGGCCCAACGATGCGGCGGCCTCAGCTGCACCCTCCGGTAAAACCCCGAATTCTTCGTAATATGCTGAGAGCGACATGAAGATCGCTTGGCGCTGTTCAGGGTTGAGCTGACCGAGTATCTTATCGTCGCCCGTTAAAATTGCCTCATAAAGCTGTTTGTCGGAGAGCCCCAGTTTCTTAGCGGCATCTTCTGCCGCTTTAAGAACCTCTTGAACGTCGTAGCCGTAGAGGGTTTTCAGATTATCTAACTCACCTTGGGTATCTATCCGCGATTCTTCAAGTTTGCCTAGAGCTTCCCTGGCATCGTCTTTGGCAGCTGTGGTGGCGTTGGGGTCTGTTAATATCCGGTTTGCGTTGCCTATCTCGGTCATGATTTGCTCGAGCCGAGAGTCCGCGTCCTTAATTAAGCCCGTATATTCCTCGGTCAGATTGACTAAATCAACCCGCGCTTGGGCCAACTCGACAATTGCCGCGTCTTTTTTGCCCTTCTTGTTATCCTTAAATCCGTCTGAAGGTGTATTTGCGTCAACTTTAGCCTGTAGGACATCCGATCCCGTGGCAGTTTGCCCCGCTTCAGATTCATCTTTCAATTCGCGGGCAACTTTAAGGGTGTCTTCCGCCGCTTTGGTGATCGCCTCTTGAGCTTTACGAACTTTCTCTTGCTCTTCAGCTATGCCGCCGAATAGCCCTGAGATGCCACCGATAACGCCGCCTGCGACCGCACCCCAGGGGCCAAACTGAGCACCGGCAGCCGCGCCGCTAAACACGCCGCTAAGGGCGCTCCCGGCGATCTTCGTTTCAGCCGGTACGTCGTCGCCGAGTTGGGAAACAACGCCGTCGATTAAACCTGAGACGATATTAAAACCGTCCGTAGTGGAGAGCATCCCGTCTTCTAGGGCAGCGCCTGCGGCAGTAGCAGCGCCTGAGAAAGCACCTAGCGCGATCTGCCCGCCTTGACCTAAGCCCTCTACGTTCGTGAGTGCGTCGGTTGCGAGTTGCCCTAGTTCGGTGAGGACGTAGCTTGCAGCGCCTAGTGTGTCGGCGGCACTGTCTACCTGCCCCTGATACAAAAGCCACTCGGCTCGAGCTTTTTGTACCGCCTCGCTCTGCGGATCAAGTCCTTGATCTACGAGTTCCCGAAGCTTGTCTTTAGCGACACCGGCGCGTATTTCCGCTTCTGAAAGTCCCGTGTTAAAAATATCGTTTTCGGTTTCGGCTGCTTTGTAAGCCTTCGGTAACGAGTCTTCAAGAATTTTTGCGTGGTCAATAATCGGCTTGGCGTCGGGTATCGGAATAGCAACTTCATCCGGCACATCCGCATAAGCCTTAACCATGATGTCTACGCCGTCTTTTACCTGCGCGTAACCTTTGATCGCGATATCTACGGCAGGCTTGACCTGGGCGTAAGCTTTGTTGCTGAGGTCTACAACGTCGGTTACTTTAGCGTAAGCTTTGTTGCTAACGTCTACTGCATCGGTTACTTTGGCGTAAGCTTTCGGTATCACGATAGCTTTAGCTGTCTGCTCGTCTTGGCTCTTAGTTAGCTCATCGATCGCACCGGTAAGCAAGCTAATTTTCTGCTCTGCCAGGTCGTATTGCTTACCACCCGCGAGCCCAGCTTTAGCAAGACGTTCCTGCTCTTTTTGCAGCTCGACAACCCGGTCTTTGAAGGTACCGATAACTTCAGCGGCGGGCTTAACGTTTTGTTGCGCTTCGCGGGTGAGACGCGTTGCCCAGGCTGTTGCTGCGTCCATCGCGGTTTCAAACTGTGTGGCGGTTTTATCGGCGGCGGTGCCTACTGTTTCTACACCGGTAGCAGCGTTGGCCCCGGCGGTACCCGCAGAGTCTAAGCCAGCGGCTGCATCGTCGCCAGCCTTGCCTACCTTAGCAACGCCGGTTGCGGCAGGTTCGGTGCTAGCGCTAAGCTTTAAGGCACCCTCAGCACCACGGCTGAAGTACGCCTCGATTTGCTCAGACGTACCCGTTTCAACAAGCTGATTTAATTCGTCAAGTTGTCCCTGCAAGCCTCTCAGATCACGGGTTGCTTGTTCCGCCTGTGAAGTGTCGTAGTTAAGGCGACCGGCTGGAGTGTTTTCTATCTCGTTACCGATCTCGCCGATGATTTGCGTAACGAGGGCTTTGTCTTGCTCGAGCTGTTGGCGAAAATACGTTTCGCGTATCGAGTATCCAGCCGCGACCGCCTTGGTAATGGCCTGTTCAGACTCGGTGACGAGGGTTCTAGCTTCGGCTAAATCGCTCTGAAGCCGGGTTATAGCACTTGACTCTCTACCCGTGCCGCCGGTGGCCGTGGCAATGTTGAATCCCGTCTGCGACTCTTGCTGATTCCGCTCGAGGTCTTTAAGCAGCGACGCTTGCGCTCTTACCGCGTCCTCTAAAATACTTTTACGCGCAACGGCGATACCCTGCATAATGCCGATCACAGCTTCGCCGGTCGTTTTGGCGCTATCTACGGCGGTCTGCGCGTAGGAGACAAAGGCAGTTTTAGCGTCACCGTCCATTGTTTCAGCGAGCGTTTCGATATTACCGAGTAGCTGCTGTTTTGAGGTCGCGGTTTTAATGCCGTCGAGTGCCGGTACGATATTCTCAGCTTCAGTTTTAAGACGTGAAACTTTTTCAGCAGCGTCTTCGTGCTTTTGTCCGGCGGTATAAATTGCCAAACCTAAACCTGCTGCTACTGCCACGCCCGCGATTAGTAACCCTGTGGGCGGCGCAAAAAGCGGAAGCATCGCAGCCCGCAAAATACCCATGCTGCCGCCGAGTACCGTTGTCGCGGCGCTGATTCCGCCGATACCAAGAGCTGCCTGCTGAGCGGGGCCGGGCAACTGCTGAAACAAACCGAGCGTACCCTCGAGCCCGGTAAGCAGCGCGCCGCCTAAAGGTTCGGCGGCGACTGAAACGGCGTTGCGAAACTCTCCCATTCGTTCGTTAAAGGTCTGTGACTCTTTCGCGGCCCCTTTGATCGTCTCACCGGACGCCTCGAGTGAGTTCAGCAGTTCGTCAACCTCAAAACGTCCCTCACGAATCGCCGCCGCCATGTCCGGCCCGGCGCGTGCCCCGAAGGTCTCGATAGCTAAGGCGTTTGCCTCGCCTGCGCTGCCCGCGTTTTGGATTTGGTCTACAAGCGTAGACAGCGCTTCGTTAGTATCGGTTACACCCTCTTTGGACATTTTACCGAGGGCAATACGGAGCGAGCCTAAAACGAGTTCGGTATTGACGCCCTCTTGTTCAAACTTACCCATGAGCGCGGCTGAAGTCTCAAAGTCAAAGCCAAGCTGACGAAGCGGTGCGCCGTACTTGACGAGGTTTTCTGAGAGCTTACCGACGGTGATACCGGTGTTTTGCGAGACCTTGAAAAGATAGTCGAGTGTCCCGGCCTGATTCTCAGTCGCTACGCCCCAGTCACCAAAAAGCCGAGTCGTTTCTTTCACAAGACCGTTTACGTCTTCGCCGGTGACCCTGGAGAGGTCGAGCATAGTGCTTGTCAAAGACTCAAGAGAGTCGCCCGTCGCGCCGGTACGGGTATTAAGGTCAGCTAAAACGGTAGCGACCGACCCCAGGTCTTGGCTTGCAGTTTTCGCTACGGTCTTAAACGAATCTGTCAGACCTTTTAGCGCGTCGCCCGTTGCGCCCGTCCCGGTACGAATTGTCTTGTTCGCCTCTTGAAACGCGCTTTCCATGTTGCCAAGGCCGCGCACAACGCCCGCTATGCCTGTTATTCCGATAAGCGGGCCGATAGCACCCTGAAGCCCGACAAAGCCCGTACGCAAGCTCTTAGCGTTGCCTATAGCGACGTTCCCCGACAGGCCGAGTTTTGTCTGTTCTCCACTAAGCGTTTTCATACTTCTGGAGGCAGTAGCAGCGACGCCGGTTAGGTCGCGGTATTGTTTGCTGTCTTTTTCAAGCCCTGTTGCGAGTTCCAGCGACGCTGTTTTAAGACGCTGAAAGTCTGCCACGGATTCGTTTAGCGGACGGTCGAGCGCTTCTGTCGTGTTTCTTAGACCTGCCACCTGGTTTTTTAAGCCAAGGATAGAAATCTCGAGTGGGTCAACAGCCTTCTTAGCCTTACCCGCGGAAACACCTAGCCCCGTACCGACCTTGCTACCCTCCGCCGAAACATTCTTAAGCTGAGTCTCGAGCGGCTTCAGTACGCCTGAAAGCGCCTGTACGTCGCCCTTAGCGCCACTGAAGGCTTTCGGGCTGATGATGCCCTCGGATAGCCCGGACATGCGCTTGAACGATGCTAAAGTAGTCTGCTCAAGTCCTTTTAAGGATTGTTCAAAAGTTTTAGTTAAAAGCTCAGTTGATAGTGAAGCGCCGCCTAAAGCACCTTGGCTCATAGTTGCACCTCCCCTCTGTGTGGCAATAAGAAAGCCGCTCTAAGCGAGCGGCGTGCTAAATTAGTAAGATATGAAAAGTGTCTTACGGTTCTTCTCAGCTGTCTCTTTAATTCTCGGCGGCGCTGCTGCTCTTGCTTTCGGCGGGTTAGCACTTCTCACGGGCGGGCCGGTCAATTGGGTTGCGATTACCTCAGCTGTTGCCTATCTCATTTCAGGGTTTGTTTTATGGGCGTTACTTGGCGGAGTTGCTGAAGCGCTAGAGCGGCTTGAACGGCTAGAGCCAAAATAAAAGCACCCCGAAGGGTACTCTAAGAAGCTTTGTAGATCGTTACTGCAAATGAAATCCGGGATGCTGGCTAAAACGATTCCGTACAGCCGTACTGTCTCCCAAATCTTGCGCGTGCTCACTGTAGTTGAGAACTTCAACTCCTACAAGCTCGCGGTTTTCATCTAGATCAAAAATGTAATCTTCAAAACCGGGTTCGTCAAGCTCTTCAGTCTCAGCCACTTTGTTATCAGTGAACCGGAAATAGGCAGCATCAACGTCGTAGTCAACTTTTGGATAGTCCATACTTACCTTCCTTTCTTCTTTCCACTGTGAACGGTAACTGTGATGATATGAGGGCCATTAGGTCGTCTAGTATAGACCACTGTTATCGTTCGGTTGTGAGAAGTAGTCGCTCGCACCTCGAGGGTATTTTTTCGCTTTCCTTTGAATCCATGTTCTGACCTTCTAAAAACTTCGTAGACTTCATCGTCATCAACATCGCGTTCAAGCATCCTTTCGCTCGCATGTTCTGAAAACGTGAGCAGTTCGTTTGGGATTAAGAAATCGTCGTAGAGCATAATGGCAACTTAAGTTTACGCTTCCTCGCTCATCACGTCGTAGTAGCCGCTGATAAAGCCGACCATCACGCCGTTTTGCATTAGCCAGCCTTTGACGGTGCCGTAAGCTTCCGCCGGTAACGCATCACAGTCCACTTTTGGTAAAGACTCGAGGTAAGCCAGCAGTTCTTCTAGCTGCGGCGTGAGCTGACTTCTAAACGGATGTTCAGCCGCCTCTTGAAGCGTGGTGTGAAACGCCCGTTGAATCTCTGGGAGTGTCTTGTCGCTGTGATCGGCAAGCTCAGCAAAGTACAGGGCTTGCTCGGTAGTCAGCTCGAGGGTAAGCGGGTCATTCATGCTGTTACCGTCCTTCGTTCAATCTCGGCTTGTTTAAGACTGGCACGGAGCATCTCGATCACGTCAGCGATACGAACCTCGAGCGCCTGCTCTTGCGACACATTCTCAAGCGAGTTCAGCGCTTCGATCAGTGAGCGGTGTCCCTTACTCTGGACTCTGCCGAGGAGCACGTACCAGTCAACGAACGGCGGTTCTTTCGGCTTCGGTTCGTTTGACAGCTTTTTGAGTTCAAACGGCAGCTTGACCGGGTTGCTCACATACGGCGGGATGTACGGCTCATCTTCGTCGTCTGTTTCGTCGTAGACGACTTCGGCCTCGAGTTCGGGCGGCTCGTGCTCGAGGCGGTCATCCTCTTCGGGTTCTTCGGGTGTTAGCGGCGGACTGTAGGTTTGGGGGTGGCGGGGGTGTGGGGCGGGGCTGGGTGGGGGTTTGCTGCCGATGTTAGCGGTGTTGATAGTGCGACCATCAGCACCCTTGCGGAGCGTCGTCGTCGGTTCTGAATCATTTGACTGCGTAATTTGCGCAGTCAAATCGGGTCGCATGTTTCGCACAGTTCCTTCGCTAACTCCTGCAAGCCGAGCAATCTCTCTGTTGCTCATCAGCGACCACTCTGAATCGCTCAGAAGTTTCATAACGCTCACTCGCCTTTCGTCTCTCGTCAGCTTCAGCACCGCATGTTTCGCGTTGGCGGTGATGCTATAGAGCACCGCCGCCCGCAGGTCGCCCTCGTGGATGTTGACGGGTATCTCGCTACGTTTGGCACGGTGGTAGGCGCTGTAACGGTGAAAGCCGTCAGCCAGCCAATACGAGTGACCGTCATGAAATACCTCGACCGGCGTCAGCTCAGCGTCCCCCTCGAGGGCGTCTGCCAGGTCTTTGATGTGGTCGGTATTGAGCATGGCGCGGGGCTGCGCGCTGTCGTCTCGGCGGATTTGTTCAAGGTTTAAGTTCACTCAGTTCGACCCCTCTGCTAGCGACTGGAATAGCGGCGTTTCCCACCACGGCAGTTCAAAATGCTGTCTGCCGTTCGGGTTGATCTTTCTGGCTTTGAGCGGTTTGCTCTTTCGTGAACGTGATTTGATCTGACCTTCGATGTTTGCCCGCTGCTGCTCTTGTTTGATTTTCGCCTCGGTAATCGTCAGCACTTTGAAGTACCCCCTAAAGGTCTGAACGTCTAGGCCAGCTTTGGCGCACGCCGCGCTCATGGCGCTCGTGCGTTTGCGGAGCCGGTCATCAGTGACGGCGACGCCTATCGCTAAAGCCAGATCGCTAATCGCCCAACCGGTCATTAGATTCGGGGCTTCGATAGACAGCTTAAGCAGTGTGTCTTTTATGTTGCCGTCACGTAACACCCGCTGCCGCTGGCCTTTTTCGCCTTCGACCACGAGCTGACTGAGAAAGTGTCCGAAGATACCCGGTTTCTGGGCGTTTGCCGCCAAAAGCTTGACCAGCTCGATTCTCGTGTCCGGGTTGGCGTCGTAGGTCGAAATGTTGCGAACCTCCGGCCCCAAAATCTTGGCTGCCTTCGCCATCTCTTTAGCGCGGCGGCTCATTGCTTTACGGCGGTCGTCGTTATGTTCTAAACTCATCTCTAGTCCTCCGTGGACATAGAGGCGTCTTCTCTAAAGGTGACACCTCTGAAAATGCCCCCTCCAGTTGCGAGGGGGCGTACTTTTGTGGTCAATTCAGACACTCTTGTTTTGCGCTTTTTGAGTTTCCGCACGTTCCCGGTCAACTTCGCGCACCTTTTCGTTCATTAGATGCTTCGGCGGGTAAAGCCGGACTCTGACGACCTCTACCTCGGTTACCATCCAAAGCTTGGATTCAAAGCTTTCCAGCCTCATGTAACCGTCTTCGTCAAGTCCCTCGAAGCTGACCTCGAGCGTCACCGCCGCGTGATAGATGTCAGGACGGCCCAGCTCGTTAAAGAGTCGGTCGAAAAGCGCCTCAACCGCGAACACCGGCACGTCGGAAACCTTAACGTTTACGTCACGCACAAGACGTTCAACGTCTCCCTCTCTCGCAAGTTGGTAAGTTGTGCGCCTACCGCCTGGGTCTTCTCTAAGGCCGTGCGAACGTGGTACTACGGTGTCGAAAGGTGTTTTGGCGCTGGCGAGCTGGGCGAGACGCTGAGCTATAGCCGCGTGTTCATAACACAGCGGTAGGCCCGCTTCACGGCCTTGGGTTTGTCTACCGCAGATGCCGCAGGGTTCGTAGGCGTCATTCATAACCGCACCGCTACGTTTGGCGCAAAGACGTTCGGGTATTTGAGCAGCCGCAAGTACCGCTCGAGCGTCGGGTCTTGCTCGGCTTGTATCTTCCTAAACCCTTCGGTGATGCACGCACGACATAACCCTTGGGTCACTTGCGGACGCTGTTCGCACGCCTCACAAATACTAGAGGCAGCCATTAGGCCGCCGCCTCGAGTACGTCCACATGGGTGAGGTCGGAAAACGGTACGGCCCCCAATACGATGACGCAACCGCATACTTCAACGCCCTGGATAACTCCGGGAACCTCTAGGCACCCAGCGCAGACTTCGGTAACTTTGGCCCCGAAGCAGTTAGCGCAGCGGGTTGAAAGCATCGGGGCGTCGTGAAGGTGGTAGCCGTCGCCCTGGCACTCCGGGCAGGTCACGGTGATGAGGTCGGGCATCACACTGGGAGAGATTAAGAGGGCCATTTAAGCGGCCTTCTCGGTTTCGTCTACATGGGTGAGGTCGCTGAACACGACCGTTTTGAGTTGATAAACCGTCTCAAATAAACCGTACCCCACACGCCGCGTCATCTTGACGTACTCCTGCGGCTCTGCCGGGAACGTCAGCATGTCTTTCGTGAGGTCGGCAACGAAGGCGTGAGCTTCGCTACCGTCCGGGCGCTCAATAAGGACGAAACACCAGGGCAGCTCTACGCTGACCGATGTGACGACACCGACACCTGCGACGGTTGCACCTAAGAGCTTCGTCTGTTTCGGGGGTTTGAGTGAAGCGGGCTTAATGTTGCTAGGGGCTTGTGGTGCTAACATGTAGACACCTCCTAAAAGAGTTGCTAGTGACCGCCCGCCGTCGAAAAGTAGACGGTCTCTAGCACCTATAGAGTAACATATATGTATACTATCTAGCAAGACACTCGCTAGTGTGGTATCATGACTTGTATGAATATGCCTGTTACCATCGACTCTGTGGCCCGTGTCAAATGGCGGTTAAGCGAGTTTTTGCAGCACAACAATGTGACTGCTTATAAACTTGCCCATACTGTCAAAAACGCAAGAGCTAACACTATCTACCGCATTGCACGTGAGGGCAACGAAATGAAGCGTGTTGATTTTGAAGTGCTAGCCGACATGCTCATGGGTCTTCGTGAGCTGACAGGCAAAGATGTCCAGCTTACCGACCTCCTCGAGTTTGACCCTACCGAGGAACCCAACTAACCCCGGTTGTTACCAAAACAACCCTGACAACTAACCAGTATCCATACCTCTCCAATAAAGAAGCCCCAGTCAGCGCTGGGGCTTTGTTGATTTTCACCACGCTTCAACCAACGGGCACGAGGATGAAGTAGGTAACCGAGTTTTCGTCTTTGTCTTTGGCAAGGTTGTAAGTTTTCCCTTCGAGCTTGACCGTGCCGACACTTGCTTCGGACATATTCTCGAGGTGCTCGTAAAGTTTGGGGTCGCTATCTTTGTAGACATGCCGTGCTTCAGAAGATTCGCTCATAGTCATAGCTTAGACCTTTTTGAGCTTCAACCCTGACAACTAACTCGTGTCCATACCACCTCCAACATAAAGCCCGCCATGATCGGCGGGCTTTATGTCTTATAGCTTGGTGTCACTCTAGTCGGCGTCGTCGTTACTTTCGTTTTTCAGCTTCTCGTCTAATTCTTGAATCTCTTCAAATTCTTCATCGGAGATTTTGCCCCCACCTACACCCTTGTCGTTAGGCTCAGTTACATCGTTGGTATCATCGTCGCTCATCGTTTTACCTCCAAGGCCAAGCGTGCGCTTGAAACCTGTAACCGAGTGTACGGCAAAGCGCTAACCCCACGTCTTGTACAACCCCGACAACTAAGCCGATCTGCTACAATGCCCGAACTATGAGTACTGAGCCTACCAACCGTCTTGAAATCCGTATGGCCCGCTTGGAGGGGTTATATGAACAGATCAATCTACGTTTAAGCAGTCTTGAGATTGATCTGAACCGACTCGAGGACAAAATGGATTTTCGTTTTGACGTATTAGAGCGAAAAGTCAGCTCAGCTTTCGATAAGCTAGACAGAAAAATAGAAGCCCGTTTTAGTATAATTACTTTGCTCGGCGCAATTTTGGTCGTGTTACAAGTGCTAGTCGCATCTTAAACGGTGAATCTGACACAACGTTTGACAACTGGGAAAAGATCGCCGGTCTCGCCGGGAAGAGATTTATGCTCCAAGACCTCGAGTACAATCCCGACAACTAAATGGACGAAATCGCCACAATCTACCAAAGTCAGTTTTTCTTGCTAGCTCAGCTTTGCTTTGCTCGTTATGAGATCGCTCTACTAAAAGGTGCGACTCGAGGCGACGCTTACGCTGAGGCGGAAAAGACTATCGAAATGTACCTAGTAACACTCGAACAAGAAGAAACCGAAGCAGGCAAAAAACTCTCTGATTCAACTATGAGGATTTTTGACTTGCTCGTATCAAACGTTCAACCGTCCGGTCAAATGAACTGACCGCCTGTTCAAAACGTTTTTCAGATTTCGGCAATCGCTTGAACCCGAAAGATATCCAAAAAATCATCTGTTCTCCTTAGTACACGCGGGCGTAAGCCCCCTAGATTTATCTATGGGGATATAAGCCCGCCACGCAGAGGTAGTCTCTGTGCCTAGAATTAGATAGCGCAATGCTGTATAATAAGACATGCCTAAGAGAGCGC
>JAABUN010004637.1_pt1 | contig 18330 bp, 19 predicted proteins | sample 5559311 | NCBI WGS metagenome assembly JAABUN01 (sample SAMN10711877, study PRJNA513370) | rock metagenome | isolation source: Antarctica rocks | place: Antarctica: Victoria Land, Siegfried Peak sud | reverse complement strand
GGCTCGCCAGGCCGACGAGGAGGTCGGGTGGGAGCGGAGCGAACTCCAGCCCCTGCGGCGAGCAGTGTAGGGATACCGGGTCGTATCCGGACCGAGAAGAACGCCGCGAGGCGCCGCTCGGGCGGCGCGGGCCCCGACGAACTTCCGGGCGTGACCACTACGGTGCCTGTGTGAGCGCAGACGACGTCGAGGCTGGCCAACCCTTCCTGTGGGGAGCGTCCACGGCGGCGCACCAGGTTGAGGGCAGCAACATCAACTCCGACTGGTGGGTGCGGGAGAACTCTCCAAATCGAGGCCATATCAGCGAGCCGAGCCTGGACGCCGCCGACAGCTACCACCGGTACGGGGAGGATATGCAGCTGCTCGCCCGGGCGGGGTTGACTGCATACCGGTTCAGCATTGAGTGGCCCGGATCGAGCCGGAGCCCGGTCTGGTGTCGCGGGCGCAGTTGCTGCACTACCGGCAGATGGTCGAGACTGCGCGCAGCCTAGGGCTGGAGCCGGTGGTGACCCTGCACCACTTCACGAATCCCCGTTGGTTCGAAGAGCGTGGCGGGTGGTGTGCTCCCGAGGCGGTGGAGCGCTTCCGGACCTACGTTGAGAATGCGCTGCCCGTGATCGAGGGCGTCCGGTACGTCTGCACCTTCAACGAGCCGAACATGACCGCGGTGCTCGCCACCGAGGGCGCCGTTGAGAGCTTGCAGGCAGGGATGCTGCCGCCCGGGGAACCGCACGTCAGCGACACCCTGGCCGATGCCCACGCCGCCGCCCGGGAGGTGCTGCGCGCGGCCGGCCACCTGGTTGGCTGGACGGTTGCCAACCAGGCATTCCAAGCCGAGCCCGGCGCAGAGCAGGCGTTGGCGGACTACGCCGCCTCCCGGGAGGACTTCTTCGTCGACCTGGCGCGCGAGGACGACTGGCTGGGCGTCCAGGCCTACACCCGCACCCTGATCGGGGTGGACGGGCGGCCGAAGCCGGTTCCGGAGGCAGTTGAGCGCACGCTGACCGGCTGGGAGTACTACCCGCCAGCGCTCGGCGAAGCGGTGCGGCACGCTTGGCAGCGCGCTGGCGTGCCGCTAATGGTCACCGAGAACGGCATTGCCACCGACGACGACCAACGGCGGATCGCCTACACCGCGGCGGCGCTGCAGGGACTACAAGCGGCGATGGACGACGGAGCTGACGTACGCGGTTACCTGCATTGGAGCGCGCTCGACAACTACGAGTGGGGCTCCTACCGGCCTACGTTCGGGCTCATCGGCTGGGACAAACAGACCTTCGAACGGCAACCGAGGCCGAGCCTTACGTGGCTAGGTCACTGCGCCCGCATGCACTTCGAACATGGCCGCATCATCCTGCCTAGCTGAGGCCAGCATCGCCCCCCTGATCGCGGCGTGAGGATGCGAGGCGACCTAGCAAGAGTCGCGCCCTGGTATGCCGCCGAGGTGCCCGACGGTCTTCGTGTCGCTCAACATGCCCAACCACCTGATCGACGTACCCATGGTCAAAACCGCGATCAACGCGGACAATCCCACTGTGGAGACAGTGAAAGCTCTGGTGGCAAAGCTCGTCGGTCACAGCGAGTTCAGCGGCTCGCACAATGACAATGTCTGGTGCGGTTCCTGGGACACCCGCCGATGACCGGCACCGTGCAGTCCGTGGCCGATTCGAGTTACGGAACCGACCCGGGCGACCCAGCGCAAGCTCTCACCATCGGGGGCGTCGGCGAGCATCTCTCGCCGGACGCGGTGACCGAGTTCGTCGTCGCCGCGCTCAGCGGGGCCGACCTGGAGGACAAGACTGTCTGTTTGGTGGTCCCGGACGGCACCCGGACCTCTCCCCTGCCGTTGCTGCTGCGGGCCGCGTACCAGGCGTTGGCCGGGCGGGCCACCGAGGTGACGGTGGTGATCGCGCTCGGCACCCACCAGGGGATGAGTGAGGATCAGCTGGCTCGACACCTTGGTTATGCGCCCGGGAGATCGGCCGACGTCTATCGCGGCTGGACCATCATCAACCACGAGTCCTGGCATCCGGAGACCTTCGCTTCCCTGGGGGTGATCGGAGCTGAGCGGCTGGCCGAGTTGACTGGCCGGCTGATGACCGACACCAGCGTGGAGGTGCGGATCAACCGGTACGTCGCCGAGGCTGACGTGGCAATTGTCGTCGGGCCGGTCTTCCCGCACGAGGTGGTCGGCTTCTCCGGCGGCAACAAGTACTTCTTCCCCGGTGTGTCCGGCCCGGAGCTGATCAATCTCTCGCACTGGGTCGGTGCCTTGATTACCAGCGCGGAGATGATCGGGACCCGCGGTGTCACCCCGGTCCGGGCGTTGGTCAACGAAGCCGCCAGTCTGATCCCCGCCCAGCGGCTGGCCCTGTGCCTGGTGGTGGCCTCGGGCACGGAGACGCTGCACGCCGCCGCGTTCGGGACGCCGGAGGACGCCTGGGCGGCCTGCGCGGATATCTCGGCGCAGACTCACGTGAGCTATCGGGAACGTCCGGTCAAGCGGGTGCTGTCGATCATGCCAGAGAAGTACGAGGACATCTGGACTGCGGCCAAGGGCTTCTACAAGCTGGAGCCGATCGTCGCCGACGGCGGGGAGGTGATCATCTACGCGCCGCACATCACCCAGGTCTCGGTGATGCACCCGCAGATCGCCGAGATCGGCTACCACAACCGCGACTACTTCCTCGGTCAATGGGACCGCTTCAAGTTTGAGCCCTGGGGGGACCTGGCGCATTCCACCCACCTGCGTGGCCAAGGCACCTGGAACGCCGAGCAGGGTGAACGCAGCCGGGTCACTGTCACGCTCGCTACCGGGATACCCGAAGACGTCGTCCGGTCAGTGAACCTCAATTACCTCGACCCGGCCGACGTCGACATCGCGGCGTATCAGGCCGATCCCGAGACCTTCGTCGAGCCGCACGCCGGCGAGGTGCTGTACCGGCTCAGACCCTCGGCGTCGGAGTCGGGTCGGGCGAGCCCGATGGACGCGAAACCCGACATGCTAGAACTCGAAGGGTGAACGGGCCGGAGAAGACCGTCATCATCGTGATGGGTGTGACTGGCTCGGGCAAGACCACGATCGCGCGACTGCTCGCGGATGAGTTGGGCTGGCGGCAGACGGAGGCCGATGATCTGCACAGCCCGGAGAACGTGGCCAAGATGGCGGCGGGGATCCCGCTGACTGATAGTGATCGGGCACCCTGGTTGCGCCTGATCTGCCGGCGGGTCGACGAGACCGAGGGGAACCAGGTGGTCACCTGCTCGGCGCTTCGGCGGAGGTACCGCGACATCCTGCGCACCGCGAACGCTCGAGTCCGGTTCCTGCACCTCAACGGAAGCCGCGACACCATCGGTTCCCGACTGGGTGCCCGGACCGATCACTTCATGCCGCCGTCCCTGCTGGCGTCACAGATCGTCACCTTGGAGCCGCTGACCGCCGACGAGGACGGCGCGAGTGTCGACATCGACGGCACCCCCCGAGCCATCCTGCACCGGGCGCTTGAAGCCCTCGATCTGAATCCGCCAACCGCGTCGCCTCGGGTCGTTTGACCTGAACGGCCCTCAGCCATCACGGTCCTACCGAAGAGGATGCGGCATTGGGAGTTGGGCAGGCCACCGGCCCGGTTAAGGTGAGGACGTCTATCCGGAGGGCATTGCATGGACGACACGGCCACATCACCCGACCCAATATCCCCCCAAGTCACAGCGCGAGCCGACGAGCTGCTGGCCCAACTCAGCCTGGCCGAGAAGGCTGGGATGATGTTTCATCCGATGGCCATGATGGGTCCGGGTGGCACTCTGGCGGAGCCCATGGCAGGTCTGGATCTGCCTGGCTTGCGTGAGCTGATAGTCGGCCGACACATCCGCCATGTCAACCTGGTGGGCCCGGTGACTTCGGTAGCTGACCTGACGACCTGGTGCAACGCGGCCCAGCAGCTGGCGATGGAAACCGGTGCCGGCACTCCGCTCACCGTGTCCACCGATCCCCGCCACTCCTTCACTGAGAACATCGGCACCGCAGCGGCCGCCGGGATCTTCTCCGAGTGGCCGGAGACTCTTGGGTTGGCCGCCCTGCGGGACCCGGAGCGCGTGTTCGAGTTCGCCGACATCGCACGGCGGGAGTACGTGGCCGGTGGCATCCGCGCCGCACTGCACCCGCAGATCGATCTCGCCACCGAACCCCGTTGGGCCCGGATGGGCGCCACCTTCGGCGAGTCGGCTGAGCTGACGGCTGAGCTGGTCCGGGCCTACGTACGGGGCTTCCAGGGCGCGACATTTGGCCTTCATTCCGTTTCCACGATGACGAAGCACTTCCCCGGCGGCGGCCCCCAGCTCGACGGCGAAGACCCGCACTTCGCCTACGGGCGGGAGCAGATATATCCCGGCGGCCAGTTCGACCTCCACCTGCAACCCTTCGTCGCCGCTATCGAAGCAGGCACGCGACAGATGATGCCCTACTACGGGATGCCGATCGGGACCCGCTACGAAGAGGTCGGATTCGCCTTCTGCCAGGAAATCGTCAGCGATCTGCTCCATGATCAACTCGGTTTCGCCGGCATCGTCTGCACCGACTGGGGGCTGATCACCGAAGCGATGATCTTCGGGCAGCCCATGCCGGCCCGCGCCTGGGGTTTGGAGCATCTCGACGTGCACGCTCGTACGGCGAAGCTGATCAACGCCGGCGTGGACCAGTTCGGTGGCGAGCACAACCCGCAGCTGGTCATCGACCTCGTTGAGCGGGGTGAGATCAGCGAGGCTCGGCTGGATCGTTCGGTGCGCAAACTCCTGATCGAGAAGCTGACGCTCGGCCTCTATGACCAACCGCTGATTGATCGTGATCAGGCCGCTGACGTCATCGGGCACGCCGACTTCATCGCCGCCGGGTTGCAGGCCCAGCGTGACTCCGTTGTCCTGCTCACCAACCGATCCCGGCCATCCGATCGTCCGCTCCTGCCGCTCGACCCGGCCACCAAGGTCTACGCCGAAGGGATCGATCTGGGCGTCCTCGCCGACTACTTCACCGTCGCCGATACGGTGGACGCTGCTGACGTGGCCCTCCTGCGGTTGCAGGCACCGTACGAGCCTCGTCCCGGCGGCTTGGAAGCCTTGTTCCACGCAGGTTCATTGGCGTTCACGTCCGCCGTGCATGATCATGTCCGTGCCCTGGCCGAACAGCTGCCGACACTGGTCGACGTGTACCTTGATCGCGCCGCCGTACTCACCGAGATCGCCGAGGCTGCCACTGCCTTGACGGTGACCTTCGGTGTCCGGTCCCAGGCCTACCTAGACGTCGTCAGCGGACGCCACACCCACCGCAGGGCCGCCTGCCGATCGACCTGCCGCGCTCGATGGCGGCGGTCGAAGCGAGCCGATCCGATGTCCCGTTCGACACCGACGATCCCATCTTCCGCTTCGGCGACGGCCTCGGTTACTGACTGCCGCTCGGGCCCGGGAGTTCAGCATCTGCCGCCTCGTGATCCGTCGTGTCGAGCCTGGTCGCAGTCCTCTAAACCGGGCTCAGGGAGCGTGCTGCTCAACGGCTGCCGCCATCCGCCGCACGGCTTCGGTGATGATGTCGGGCGCGGTGGCGAAGTTCAGCCGCGCATGGCCAGCGCCACCCGAGCCAAAGGCGAGACCCGACTTGAGCGCGACCCGACCCTGATCGAGAAAGATCAGCGCGGGGTCGTCACCCAGACCGAGGTCGCGACAATCCAACCAGGCCAGATAAGTGCCCTCGTTCTTTCGGTAGCGGACCATCGGCAGCTGCTCTGCCAACAGTCCCTCCAGCAGCACCCGGTTGCGATCGAGTCCGGCTCGATGATCATCGAGCCACGCTCGGGCCGACGTCAGCGCCGCGGTGTGGGCGATGACACCGAAGTGGCTAGCACCGTGGCTCACCTCTTCACCCATCCGCGCAAGATCCTGCACCGCGGCCAACCCTGGGATCCCGAGCGCAGCCTTGAGCCCGGCCAGGTTCCACGCCTTGGACGCCGACGTCACCACGATGGCGTTCTCCGTCCCGGCCACCGTCAGGTAGGGCGTGAAAGGCGCTTCCGGATAGGTCAATGGGGCGTGAATCTCGTCCACCACCACCCGAACCCCGTAAGCGCGGGCGAGCTCGGCCACCCGGCCCAGCTCATCGGCGGTGTGGACGGTGCCGGTCGGGTTCTGCGGGCTGCACAACAGCATGGCTGCGCCCCGACCACCGGCCGTGCAGCGGGCAAATGTGTCCCCCAGGCCCGTTAGATCCAACCGTTGATCAGCGGTCAGCGGGGTGGTCACTACCGTCCGGTCCATGTGTTCGACGAACTGGTAGAACGGCGGATAGACCGGCGGCGTCATGATCACCGGATCGCCCGGTCGGGAGACGAGCTTGAGCATCTCGACGATCCCAGTCATCACGTCGGGCAGCACCGCCACCGCGCTCGCGTCGAAATGCCAGTGCCAACGCTCGGCGGCGAAATCAGCGAAGGCTTCGGCATAGCCCGGCCCGTAGGGGTATCCCGTGTCGCCGATCTCCAGGGCGGTACGCAGCGCGGCCGCAATCGGTTCGGCCAGCACCGCATCCATCTCCGCGACCCACAGTGGCAGCACGTCGGCGCCGAAATGTTGCCACTTCAGGCTGGTACGCCGCCGCAGATCCGCCAGCGAACGCGCGGCGAACGGGTTAGGTGCCGGCGGGTCGAGGCGGGTCATGGTGAAGAACTCCTGCGGTGAGATGGTGGACGCAACGGCCAAAGACCGCCTCCCTCACGCTATCGGCCGGTCGTACCTCGAACGCCGACCGGTCCGCAGACCCCATAGCCGCCCTCCGGGTGCGCCACGGAAGATGAAACCGCGGCACGCGAGATCGAGGTCTGTTCAGCTCCAGCCGGGCTCCGGTACGATCGCGTGCGTTCTCAGCGTGCGTCAACCACTGATTCAGGTAGGAGCTGCCGCAATGGACACCACCGTAAGCAGCGGGGTCCGACGGTGCGCCGTCATCTACAACCCCACCAAGGTCAGCGACGAGTTCCGTGGGCTGGTCACCGATGCCCTCACCGCGGACTCCTGGGCCGACACCCTCTGGCTGGAGACCACAGAGTCCGACCCCGGCCGGGCGATGACCAAGCAGGCCGTCGGTGCGGGCGTCGACCTGGTGATCGGCGCCGGGGGGGACGGCACCATTCGAGTGATCGCCGACGGTCTGGCGCACACCGAAATTCCATTAGGACTGGTAGCGGCCGGGACGGGCAACCTGCTGGCCCGGAACCTCGAGCTCCCGCTCAACGAGGCCGAGGCGGTGGCGATCGCTCTCAGCGGTCAGCCGAAGCCGATCGACCTGATCGCGCTCACCGTGGACGACCAGCCCGTCCAGCACTTCGCCGTCATGGGTGGAGTCGGCATCGACGCGATGATCATGGACGAGACTGACCCCAACCTCAAGGAGAAGGTGGGTTCGGCGGCGTACTTCTTGGCCGCTGGAAAGGCGCTCGGTCGTCTCCCGATGCGCGCCACCATCGCCATAGAAGGTCATCGCCCGGTCCGGCGCAAGACCATGTTGATCATCATCGGCAATGTGGGCCAGCTGACCGGCAACATCACCGTGCTGCCTGACGCTCGGCCGGACGACGGTCGGCTCGACGTCTTCATTGCGTCGCCGCGCACGCCGCTGGACTGGGTGAAGGTCGTATTGCGCATCATCACCCGCCGCGGCGTCAAAGGCGACAAGATCGACACCACCGCCGCCCAGCGGGTCACCATCACCCTCGACCAGCCCGACGACTACCAGCTGGACGGGGACGTCGCCGGCTCCGGCACCGTGCTCAAAGCCGAGGTGAAGCCCGGTGCTCTGCTGGTGTGCCTGCCGAGGTGACCGATGACGGATCGGCCACGGTCACAACCCGCGACCGCCGGTCACCGGGATGATCGCACCGGACTCGTACGAAGCCTCTGGCGAGCCAGGAACACGTACGCCGGAGCCAGCTCAGCCGGCTGCCCGGCCCGGGCCCAGCGGAGTGTCTTGACCGAACGTGGGCAGCGTCTCCGGCCAGAGCGTGGCCGGGATGAGCGGGGTCCAGGTCGGTCCGGGCGCGCCACGGCATTCACCCGGATGCCGCGTGCGCCGAGATCCTGCGCCAGCGCCTTGGTGAACGCCACCTGGGCCGCCTTGGTCATCGCGTAGTCGATCAGGTTCGGTGCCGGATCGAACGCCTGGATCGAGGTCGTGCTGATGATCGACGAACCGGGACGGAGGTGGGGAATGGCGGCGCGTGCCACCCACAACAGCCCGTACAGGTTCGTCTTGGACACCCGATCAAACTCTGCAGTGGGCAGATTCTCCAGTCCACCACGGTTTTCCTGGTAGGCCGCGTTCAACACCGCGATGTCCAGACCGCCCAGATCTTGCACGGTGCTCGACACCAGATCGGTGCAGTAGTCCTCCTCGCGGAGGTCGCCGGCCGCAAGGCGGCGCGACGGCCGGCTTGGCGAATCCACCCCCCCGTGTCTTGGGCGTCTGCTTCTTCCGGCGGGTAGGACACCGCAACGTCCGCGCCCTCCCGTGCGAACGCAATCGCGACGGCGCGGCCGATGCCAGAGTCACCGCCGGTGAAGGGCCTTGCGGCCCGCGAGTCGTCCGGAACCGACGTAAGTCTGTTCACCGTGATCAGGAGCGGGGTCGGTCCGGCTGGTCAGACCCGGCTGCTCGTGTTCCTGCGCGGGAAAGTCCTCGGTCCGGTACTGCTGGGTCGGAATCCCATGACGACTCAGCCAGCTGATCGTGACCAGGTGGGCACCCTGCCCGATCTTCCTTCGGCGGGAGCGCTCCCAAGAGTGGAGCGCTGGGTCGGCGACATCACCCGATTATCTTGGCCGATCAGTCGTGGTGTAGGTAGGCCAACCGGTTGATCAGGTCTTCCAGCGCATCTTCGAACTCATCGAGATAACCGTCGTGGGAGAGCTGCGAGGACAGCTGCATGAGTCTCGGATAGTCCGCCAGATCGTTGCTCTCGATGAATGCCACATCCTCGCTCCCCTCCGCCATCCCCATGTCCCCACCCTGGGTCGACATCTCCAACAGGAGATGGCCCAGCAGGAAGGTCGAGAAGGCTCGATAGACGACCACACTGGCGTCGTCGCTGAACCCGCGTTTGGACAGACCCTCCAAGAAACCCTCCACCCACCGCAAGCTCCGCAGCGGAGGTCGCAACCAGGGAGCAGCCGGCGGGCGGGTGGCGATCAGCGGGAAGATCTTCGGATGGGCGAGCGCGATGTCGCGTACGCCGTGCGCCATCTTCTGCAGATACTCCGCCCAGTTCCCGGCAAACTCACCAACCATCGTTTTCTCGTACAGCTCGTTCATCACCATCTCGACGACGCCATCCAGCAGCTGCTCGCGCCCAGGGATGTAGCGATAGAGGGCCATGGCTTCTACGCCTAGTCGGCCACCCAGCCGGCGCATCGTGAGCGACTCGCGCCCTTCCTCGTCGATGAAAGACACCGCGGCGGCCAAAATGGTGAGCTGGTCGAGCGACTTGCGGGCCGGCGGCTCCCCAGCGCTCGGCGAACTCTGCAGGCCAAGGCCAAGGGTTGCGCTGCCCTGAAGGTCAGCCTGACCAGGGTTCACCGCGTCTTGAGCCATGAGCCACCTTCGCTTGAGGGTCCGCATCGATCGTGGACCCGCCGACACGACCGGATGCCAACGATCCGGACAGCAGTGGTTTACAACGTAAAGCAAAAGTCCTACATTGGTTAAACGACGTCAACTGCACTGCTTCGTCTATCAATCATAGTTGAGCAAGACGCCATGTGTCGGATGCCCAAATGGCAGATCTACTGTCGATGGCGACATGTTCTGCAGAGGAAGCGACCAGCTATGTCGCGGCGTGCGAACCTCTCGTACGCGATCCAGCCGAAAGGACTGTGCCATGAGTGGAACGGACAAGATGGCAGGCAAGGGCGAAGAGCTCAAGGGCAACATGAAGGAAAAGTTGGGCGACGCCACCGACAACCGCAGCATGCAGGCCGAAGGGGCAGCCGACCAAGCGACGGGCAAGGTCAAGCAGGCGGCCGCTGACGTCTCCGACAAGGCCGATGACATGGTCGATCGCGATCGCACCTGAGGCTTGACGGTCTAGGTTTGTTCGGCTGAGCGTCGATCGGGGGGCGCGCATCAATGCCGGAACGGATCGTGGCCCACCTGTCCCCGCCGGGCAGGTGGGCTACCCTCGGCCATGCACAGCACTCCGCTCAAGCAATGTCCGACTCACCAACACACGCGTCTTTGTCACCGCTCCTCAAAGCCAGGTCCTGTTGCCTACGATCAAAACAGATCGAGGGCGCATGGCCTTCACACGAATCGAGGAGATGGCAGTTCATGAACGAATCGCGCAGCGCCGTGATCGAAGAACTCGGCGTCACTGCGGCCCAAAGCGGTCCAGCCAGTGCCCGGACCGACCTGGACGAGTTAGCCGCGGATTACGCTACCCAGGGCTACGTCTTGGTGAAGGGCTTGATCAGCGCAGAAGAGGCGGCTGCTTACCGAGCCGAGAGCCATCGCGTACTGGCCCAGCTCGACCGAAAGGACGACGCCACCTGGGGTTCGGCGAAGTCGGTGTCCGGTGGCGATCAGCCCACGCAGCTGCAGCACTTACACGACGCGCAGTTCTACTCCGCGGCGTTCTCACGGCTGCTGCTCGACCCACGCTTCACCGACATCGCGGCGACTTTGCTCGGCGGAAACGTCCAGCTCCACCACACCAAGCTCTTCGTGAAGCCGCCGTCGAATGGCTCACCCTTCCCGCTGCACCAAGATCACCCCTTCTTCCCCCACACTCTGCACAAGGTCGGCGCGGCAATCTTTCACTTCGACGACGCAACGGAGTCGAAGGGGTGCGTCCGGGTCGTGCCGGGCAGTCATTTACAAGGACCGCGGGAGCATTCCGCCGAGGGCGGCTTCCACCTGCCGGACGTTCCGTTCGAGTCGGCCAAGCCCTTGCCGGCCGAGGCCGGCGACGTCTTGTTCTTTACCTATCTCACCGTCCACGGGTCTGGCGTCAACGTCAGCAACGAAGCTCGCACGACGTGGCTGGTGCAGTACCGCGATCCGGCGGACCGTTTGATCGGGAATTCGCACACCGGATCGCTGGGACAAGGGATGATGTTAGCCGGAGAGGATCCGACCGGCAGGAGTTGACGCGTGAGGCTGGCTCGACTGGCCGAGGCGAATCGGCTGGGCGACCTCGCGGCCTCCACGTTCTCGGTTCAGATCGAGCATCTTGATGCGGATCTGGTGAGTTTCGGCCACTACCGTCCCAGCGTCTGGCGCAACTACGTGCACACGCACTCGTTCTATGAAGTGTGCCTGGTCTACGCCGGCGTGGGATCGTATCGCAACGGTGACCGAACACTCTCCGTTGTCCCGGGAACGGTCTTCGTGGCTCGACCGGGGGACATTCATGAGATCCAGTCCAGCGTCGACTGCCCCCTGGGACTGGCGTTCTGGGGTTTCACGCTACGACCTCGACGACGCGCGAACGGTCCCGCGCGAGGCTGGTGGACTGGCCTGTCCGATCCATACGGCGCGTTGCTGTCGAGCGATTTGGGCTTGCTTCCACTCCTGCTGGAGGGACTGGCGGCCGAGGCGGCGCGGCCGCGCGCCGGCGGGATGGCGCTGGTGGAGTCGTTGGCGGCGGCGATGGTCATCGAGACGGGCCGAGCCTTTGCTGAGCCGTTGGACTTGACCGATGACCGGCGGGTCGCCGCCAGTCCCGAGTCCGCCCTGACGGCGCGCATCTGGCAATATCTGCGGGACAACCTGAGCCGACCGTTGATCGTGCGCGACATAGCCGCACAGGTGCACCTGTCGGAGCGGCACGCTCAGCGGATCTTCCGGGGACAGACCCAGCTGTCGCTGCTGACCGGCCTGCGCCAGGTCCGCATGGAGCAGGCCGCCCACCTGCTGTTGGAGACCGACGAGGCGATCAACGAGGTCGCCCGGCATTGCGGTTATGCCGATCCCCGGGCGTTCAGCACCGCGTTCCACCGCTTCTACGGTCAGACCGCGACGTCGTTCCGGCACCACGCCGGCACACTCCAGCTCACCGATCTCGCGCCTGATTGATCGTCTCGCGTTGGCAGCGACCGCGGTCGGCGCTGTATCGGCCGCCCGCGGGGTGCGTGGAGTGGAAGCGCGCCATCAACCGTGTGGGTCGTTAAGGTGGAGAAACCTCGAACCAGGGAGACCCGTGGCCGACAAGACCGTGATCACCTTCGGCACCTTCGACGTGTTGCACGTCGGACACGTCCGCGTCCTCAATCGCGCCGCTCAACTCGGCGACCGACTGGTGGTCGGCGTCTCCTCGGACGCGCTCAACTTCTCCAAGAAGGGCCGCAATCCGGTCTTCAGCCAGGAGGAGCGAGTGGAGATCGTGTCGAACCTCAAGGTCGTCGAGACCGTCTTCATCGAGGAAAGCCTCGAACTGAAACGCGCGTACGTCACCGAGTACGGCGCGGACGTGCTGGTGATGGGCGACGACTGGGCCGGCAAGTTCGACTTCTTGAACGACATCTGCGAAGTCATCTACCTCACGCGTACGCCTTCGGTCTCCACCACCGCCATCATCGAACACATCGCCGCGCGGTAGGGCGCAACGCCTCGGCTGCGGGCGGCCGTCGTAGATTGACCTCCGACTATGGCGCTGCTCCTCGACGTGACTCCGCTGCGGGCCAGTGCACCCTTCCGCCGCCTGTTGTGGGGTCTCGGCATCTCCAACTTCGGGACGCAGCTCACGGTGGTGGCCGTGGGCCTGCAGGTGTACGACATCACGCGTTCCACCTTGTCGGTCGGCATCTTGGGGATCTGCGCCCTGGTGCCGTTGGTGGCCCTTGGCCTGTACGGCGGGGCGCTGGTCGATGTGTACGACCGTCGAAAAGTAGCGCTCGCGTCGTCGGTGTCGCTGTGGATCACGGTGATCGCGCTCGCGCTGCAGGGCTGGCTGCACCTTGACTTGGTGCCGCTGCTCTACGCGTTGGTGGCCGTGCAGTCGGCCGGGTTCGCCATCAACAACCCCGCCCGCTCGGCGATCGTCCCGCGGCTGGTCGAGGCGTCCCTGCTCCCGGCCGCCAACGTCTTGCAGACCATCACGTGGAACATCGCCTTGACGTGGGGCCCCTCCTCGGCGCCCTACTCGTCGCGACCTGGGGCTTTGCCGAGGCGTACACCATTGACGCGTTGCTCTTCACCGCCGCTCTCTGGGCGTTGTGGCGGCTCCCCGATCTGCCACCACTGGTCGACGAGGCCGCAACCGCACCGGCCAAGCGGGGTTTCGCCTCGGTGCTGGAAGGGCTGCGCTACCTCGCCACCCGGCCTAATGTCCGGATGACCTTCTTGGTCGACCTGATCGCGATGGTCTTCGCCATGCCGCGCGTGCTGTTCCCCGCCGTCGGTGTGCTGTTCCTGGGTGGTGGGGCGGCGACCACCGGGCTGCTCAGCGCGGCCTTCGCGGCGGGTGCGGTGCTCGCCTTGGTGTTTTCCGGCGGGCTGGTCAGCATCCGTTGGCAGGCCCAGGTGATCAGCGTCGCGATCATCAGCTTCGGGCTGGCCGTGGCCGGCTTCGGCGCGGTGTTGGTCTGGGTGGGCGACGGCTCCCCCACCAACGTCTGGGTCGTGGCTCTCGTGTTGGCCATGCTGTTCCTCGCGCTGGCCGGCGCATCTGACTCGGTGAGCTCGGTCTTCCGACAGACCGTCTTGCAGTCGGCCACACCGGACAACATGCGCGGTCGGCTGCAAGGCGTCTTCATCGTCGTGGTAGCCGGGGGACCGCGGCTCGGCGACCTGGTGTTGGGTCTTGAGTCCAGCTGGATCGGGGAGGCCTGGGCTGCGGTGCTCGGCGGGTTGACCTGCGTGATCCTGCTGGTCGCGGTGCTCGCCGTGCAGCGCACCTTCCTCCGCTACGACGGACAGAACCCGGTGCCATGACCGCTTCGCCGGACAATCCATCGTCGTGTCGGACTCAGCTGCCCTGACCACCTCGGCAGGTGACTCCCCTGCCGAGTTGCGAGCTGGCCCGTGCCTACCGGGACCCCAGCTCTGTGAGCACCCGCTCCAGCTGGTCCAAACCGCGGTCGAGCTGTGCCTCGGTGATCACGATCGGCGGCGCGAGCCGAATGGTCGAGCCGTGCGTGTCCTTCGCCAGCACGCCGTGGCTCGCCAGCCGCTCACACACCTCACGCCCGGTGCCGAGTCGCGGATCAATGTCTATGCCCGCCCATAGGCCCCGACTGCGGACCTTCAACACGCCGCTGCCGATCATCTGGTCGAGCCGCGCCCGCATCCGTACGCCCAAGGCGGCCGCCCGGTCCTGGAACTCCCCCGTGCTCAGCAGCTCAACCACGGCATGACCGACGGCGCACGCCAGGGGATTCCCGCCGAACGTGCTGCCGTGCTGACCCGGCTGCAGCACGCCCAAGATGTCGCTATTGGCCAGCACGGCGGAAACCGGCACAATACCGCCGCCCAGCGCCTTGCCCAGCAGATAGACGTCGGCTTCTACTCCTACGTGCTGGCAGGCCAGCGTCGTTCCGGTGCGCCCGAGTCCAGACTGGATCTCGTCGGCGATGAAGAGGACATTGTGGGTTCGGGTCAGCTCGCGGACGCCGGGCAGATAGTCGGCCGGCGGAATGACTACTCCGCCTTCGCCCTGGATCGGTTCCAACAAGACCGCCACCACGTCATCGGTGATCGCCGCCCGCAGCGCCCCAAGATCGCCGTACGGCACGGTGATGAAACCCGGCGTGTACGGACCGAAGCCCGCTCGGGCGGAGTCGTCGTCGGAAAAGCTGATGATCGTCGTGGTACGACCGTGGAAGTTGCCGCTGGCCACGATGATCTTGGCCTGGCCATCCGGCACGCCCTTGACTTCGTAACCCCACTTGCGCGCCACCTTGATGCCGGACTCGACTGCCTCGGCGCCGGTGTTCATCGGCAACACCATGTCCTTGCCAATCAGCTCGGCCAATGCAGCAGCAAAGGGTCCGAGCTGATCGTTGTGGAAGGCCCGCGAGGTGAGCGTGACCCGGTCAAGCTGTCGCTTGGCCGCCGCGATCAGCGCTGGGTGCCGGTGGCCGAAGTTCGTCGCAGAGTAGGCCGCCAGGAAGTCCAGATATTCCACCCCGTCGGTGTCGGTGACGGTGGCCCCCGACCCGGTCGCCACCACCAATTCGAGCGGATGGTAGTTGTGAGCCAGATGCTGCCGCTCTTGATCGAGCACCCCGGGAACTAGCGCGTCGCGGACGGCGGACAGGGTGGTCATGATCAGGCTCCGTTGGGGTTGAGGTGGGACAGGGGTGATGGGCGCAGCCGGATCTCCTGGGTGCAGCACTTCACGCTGCCGCCGCCCTTGAGCAGCTCACTCAGGTCGATGGCGACCGGCTCGTAGTCGGCGGCGCGCAGCGCCCTCATCAGGTGGTCAGCACCGCTCGGCACGAAGACGTGCTGACCATCGCTGACGCAGTTGAGACCGAAGGCGTAGGCGTCCAGCGCGGTCGCGATGATCGCGTCCGGAAACCGCCGCTCGAGCAGCTGACGGCTGGCTTCGCTGAACGCCGGCGGGTAGTAGGCGATCTGATCGCGGGCGTCGTCCAGCACCGTCAAAGCGACGTCGAGATGGTAGAAGCGGGCGTCGACCAGCTCGAGGCTGGTGACCTCGCGACCGGTCAGCGCGGCCAGCTGCTGGTGGGCCTCGACCGAGGTCCGGAAACCGTAGCCCGCCAACACCCGGGTGGAGAGCACGGCAAAGTCACCCTCGGCCTCGTTGACCGCCAGCGGGAGCCGTACGTCGTCGGCACCGACTAGCACGCCGTGGCGCCGGTGCCAGGCGGTGTGCTGGGCGGCCTCAGCCGTCCGCTGAGGGTTGGCGAAACGCGCCGGCAAAACCCGGCCGTCGATGACAGTGGCCCCGTTGGCAGCAAACACCATGTCCGGCAGACCCTCGATCGGATCCAACAGCTCGACCCGATGACCGGCCGCGCGATAGGCCGCGACCAGCGTCGACCATTGCCGAAGCGCCAGAGCGGTGTTGACTGGCACGGAGGTATCCATCCAGGGGTTGATGGCGTACCGGACGTCGAAGTAGGTCGGCGGGCACATCAGATAATGACGTCTGATAGCGACCCGTAAGTCCGACGGCCGGGCTTCAGAACGAACGATCACCGACATATACCGAGGATAGGTTGCCGGGCGCGCAAGGACTATATTCATATCGACGATACCGAGGAGCCTTCATTGCGTCTTGACGACCTTGACCACAAGATTCTTGCTCGACTGGTAGAGAACGGCCGGGAGACCTTCGCCGGCTTGGGGCAACGAGTCGGCCTGTCCACCGCCGCCACTAAACGGCGCGTCGATCGGCTGCGCCACGATGGGGTCATCCGTCGGTTCACCGCCGTTGTTGACCCGGCTGCGCTGGGCTGGAGCGTGGAAGCCTTCGTCGAGCTTTATTGTGAGGGCCGGGTGCCCCCCGACCGGATGCGTGAGATGGTCGCTACCATCCCCGAGGTGGTCGAGGCGTACACGGTCACTGGTGAAGCCGACGGGATCCTCCTGGTGCGGGCGGCGGACGCGGCCCACTTCGAGCGCGTTCTCGGCGTGATTCGCACCTACGCCGGGGTGAGCCGTACACGCAGTTCCCTGGTGCTCTCGCATCTGTGAGATTCCACCCAGCCGACGGCCTCGGCGACGTGGGCCTCGTACGGCAATCGGCGTAGGCTGTCATCGCTGCGGCCGACGAGCGTGCCGTCATTCACGTGCCGAACGGGACTAAATGGCCCGGCCGTATGCGTTAGGTTCGGGGACGTAGGGGACCAACCGCCCGCACGCGACATTCGCCAGACGGAAAGTATCTGCTTGTGTTCCGCACCATGTTCAAGTCGAAGATCCATCGGGCCACCGTGACCCACGGCAACCTGAACTACGTCGGTTCGCTGACCATTGACGAGAATCTGATGGAGGCGGCGAACCTGCTGCCAGGCGAGCAAGTCGCCGTCGTGGACATCAACAACGGAGCCCGGTTGGAGACCTACGTCATCCGGGGCGAACGGGGCACCCGCGTGATCGGCATCAACGGGGCGGCCGCCCATCTGATCGACCCGGGCGATCTGGTGATCATCATCTCCTACGCCATGATGGAGGACAGCCAGGCCCGGGCCTTCTCGCCGACCATCGTGCATGTCGACGCCGAGAACCGTATTGTGGCCGTCGGATCCGATCCGGCGGAAGCAGCACCGGGCGTGATTCTCGACTCTGCCACCAGAGGGTGAGCGATGCCAGCAGACGACTCGGGGGAGCCAGCCTGATGAAAGTACGCCGTGTCTGATCCGACCGGGCCCGATCCCGGCGAACCTGATCCTGCCGTACGTGTTCCTGCGATACCTGTTCCGGCGGTCGGCGGTCCGGTGCGCCCGGCGCGACGCATCCGGATCACCGATCTCCTTCGTTCCAAGCAGCGCCAGGAACGCTGGGCGATGCTGACCAGCTATGACCAATACAGTGCCGCCCTGTTCGAGCACGCGGGCGTGCTGGCCCTGCTAGTCGGCGATTCGGCGGCCAACAACGTGTACGGCTACGAGTCGACGCTGCCGGTCACGGTGGAGGAGCTGCTCCCGCTGGTGCGGGCGGTGGTCCGCTCCACCCAACGGGCGCTCGTGGTCGGTGACCTGCCGTTTGGCTCGTACGAAGATGGGATCTCTCAGGCCTTGGCCACCGCCGTCCGGTTCATGAAAGAGGGTGGCTGCCACGCGGTCAAGCTCGAGGGCGGCGTACGGGTCGCCCCGCAGATCCGCAAGATCACCCAGGCCGGCATCCCGGTCATGGGCCACGTCGGTTTCACCCCCCAGAGTGAGCACGCGCTGGGCGGCTACCGGGTGCAGGGCCGCGGCAGCGACGCTGACCGGGTGCGCGAAGACGCCCAGGCGGTGGCCGATGCCGGTGCGTTCGCGGTGGTGCTGGAGATGGTGCCCGGTGACGTCGCCGCTCAGATCACCGACGAGGTCGCCATCCCAACGATCGGGATTGGTGCCGGGGCCGGCTGTGACGCTCAGGTGCTGGTCTGGCAGGACATGCTCGGGCTGCGGCAGGGGCCGATGCCACGCTTCGTCAAGCAGTACGCCAACCTGGCCGCGGTGATCACCGAAGCGGCCGGCGCGTTCGTCGAGGAGGTTCGCACGGGCGCCTACCCCGACGAGGAGCACACGTTCTTGTCCGCCCCACCCCCGCCGAACCCGGAACCCTCGTCGGCGGGTCCGAAGTCGGGGAGTGCGGCATGAAAGTCGCCAGCAGCATTGCCGAGC
>JAABUN010004636.1_pt1 | contig 18333 bp, 17 predicted proteins | sample 5559311 | NCBI WGS metagenome assembly JAABUN01 (sample SAMN10711877, study PRJNA513370) | rock metagenome | isolation source: Antarctica rocks | place: Antarctica: Victoria Land, Siegfried Peak sud | reverse complement strand
GACCGGATGCCTTCCTGAGTGGACCTGCCGTTGAATACGAAAGATTCGCAGTCCTCCAAAACGAACACCGGGACGCAATCCAGACAGTCTGTTTCTTCGGCGATCTGAGCGAGTCGCGCCTAGACACCCGAGTGTTCGAGGCGATTGCTCAGGCCGGTATCCAGGTGAGACTATTGGGAAGATTGGGGCGGCGGGAAAAGTGTCTAGCAGGGATGCCGAGCATAAACTACGTGGGCGTTGTGGACCACAGTCGACTGCCGGAAGCCTTAGCTGGCGTGGATGCCTTTGTGCTGCCATACAAGGCGAGCCATCTCACCCGAGGCATCTCACCGGCTAAACTCTACGAATGCCTGGCCACCGGCAAACCCATAGTCGCCTCGCGGCTACCGGCTATTATGGAGCTTGGACAGCACATCTACCAAGTGGACAGCCTCGAAGACTTCGTGAGAGCACTGCGGAACTTGCAAACGTCTGAGAGCGAAGCACGAGTTCGGGCGCGTATTGAGTTGGCACGTGCCAACTCCTGGGAGGCGCGGTTTGGAGAGATAGAACGTCGCATACAAGAAGCCCTGGATCCCGCATGAGACGTGTGGACGTGCTCGGCATAGGTATAGACCCCCTGACGGTGGATGAACTCAATGCCGAAGTCTTGCGTCTGTCGCGACAAGGCAGCTGTTCGGCGGTGCTCAACGTCAACGCGCATTGCCTGAATCTTCTGCGAAAAGATGAGCGGTTGCGGAAGTTCTTTGGGCAGGCGGAGATCGTTTTCAGCGACGGGGACGGGGTGGTGCTTGGGGCGCGAATTCTAGGACGTCGGATACCCGGTAGGATCACTTACGCTGATTGGATCCCCAACCTCACCGCTCTAGCCGAAACGGAAAACCTATCGCTTTTTTTCCTCGGCGCTCGCCCCAGAATAGCCGAAAAAGCCTTCCGAAAACTAAAAAAACAACATCCAAGCCTGACCATATCCGGCGCATTGGATGGGTATTTCGACCATCGGACGGGCAGTTCCGACAATGAACGCATTCTGCAGGCGATCAACGTCGCGAGCCCGGACATCCTGTTGTTGGGAATGGGGATGCCGCTCCAAGAACGCTGGCTCATGGAGAACCGCGAGCGTCTGAACGTTCGGGTCGCCCTGACCGGTGGCGCTGTGTTCGACTACATTGCGGGCGAGTTGCGTCGGGGACCGAAGTTTCTAACTGACAACGGTTTCGAGTGGTTGGCGCGACTGGCGATAGAGCCTCGAAGGCTCTGGCGGCGGTATCTGATCGGCAACTCAACCTTCCTCTTTCGCGTCCTGCTACAACGCTTAGAAGAGATGCGCTCCAGCAATACTTAAGGTAGACTACCCGGAGTGAGGGGCAGGATTTTACCGATACGCCCGTTGGGCGTTCTCGGCGCGACCGCGCTGATCCTCGTTTGCCTTTTCTCATTCCCTTCTGGGGAGGCCGACGCAGCGAGTTCCTACATAGACTTCGACCGCCATGACAGCCGGTCCCAACTCGCGTCGGGCGTTGAGAAGGGCGTGGTGATCGAGAAGGGTGCCGTAAAACTTTCCAAAGGTAAGAAGAGTGGCACTCTGACCTCAAAAGTATATTCGAGCGCGACAACCTTCGATACGCTCCTGCCTTCGTGGAACGCCGTTACCCCGAAGGGGACTTATATGCGGACGGAGGTCAGGGTTCGATCCGGCAGCGGCTGGACAAGATGGTGGAACATGGGATTGTGGGCCAGTGGCACGGACACCGTGCGTCGGCAGAGTCTTGACGGCCAGCGCTACGGTAGTTGGAGAGTCGCTACTGACACCCTCACCAGTGGAGGTTCCGCGTTCGCCAACGCTTACCAGTACCGGATCACGCTGTCCACCAAGAAAGTGCGGCGGTCTCCAAAAGTAGACTCTTTGGCCTTTACAGCTTCAGATTCCCGTCGTCATGGGGAATTTCTTGGTGTGACGGGGGGCAAGTATCTTGGTCGGGATCTTCCGGTTCCGCAACGCTCGCAGATGATCTACCCGAACGGCGGACAGGTCTGGTGCAGCCCGACCTCGCTCTCAATGGTGATGGCTTACTGGGCGAACAAGACAGGCAAGAGCCGACTAAATCAATCGGTCCCAACCGGCGCCCGAGGCACCTACGACTACGAATATGATGGCAATGGCAACTGGCCGTTCAACACGGCCTACGCCTCATCTTACGGACTGAAAACCTCGGTAAACCGATTCTCTTCTCTCGGACAGGTGGAGCGTTGGGTCGCTAACGGTGTGCCAGTGGTCGCGAGTATCTCATGGGGTAAGGGGCAGCTAAACGGTGCTCCTATACCGTCCAGTACCGGGCATCTTATGGTCATTCGGGGTTTCGATAAGACCGGACGTTATGTGATCGTCAATGATCCGGCGGCATCATCCAACTCGGGTGTTCGGCGAGTCTACGACCGTCAGCAGTTTGCAAATGCCTGGATGCGGGGCTCCGGTGGTGTGACCTATATCATCCACCCGAAAGGTTGGAACGTGCCCAGCCGCACCGACGCCCGTGGAAGCTGGTAGACGAAGCAGGGATCATACCGGGCGGTATACTGTCTTCATGCTGGCTTCGGAGTAGGTTTTAGTGAGTATCTTCAAGACACTTCTAGATCTCAAAGGGCTTAGACGAGTAGCGAGCGTCCTAATACTGATGCTCGTGGATTCGGCGGCTCTCTTGACCGGTATCTTCGCAGCAGCCTATCTCATACGAGGTAGTGGGGGAGTGTCGGAGGTGTTCCCCGCGATGCCCGTCTTGCTCGTTGTCTGGGTGTTGTTGCTGGCGACTTTTGATCTCTACGACCGCGCTGGCGTAAGGCGCAGCCCCGACTCTTTCGTGTTGGCCGTCCTGTGCTGGACGACTCTCTCGTTTGCGGGAACGTATCTCTACCCCTTGAGTGGACCGACGGCGGTGGAGGGGTTGCTTGCCGGAGCTGTGGTGATGCCGGTCTCCGGGATTTTGCGGCTCCTGTACGAGTGGGGGATAGAGAGGATCTACCGCCAGGGCTACGGTCGGATGTCGGCTATCGTGGTGGGCAACGCCGCCGAGCGCGAACGGGTGCGCCGCATGATGGAGACAACCCCCGGCGCATACCAGTGTATTGGTGAAATAAACCTTGGTGACCCAAGTGTAATGTTGGCCGAGTTGCGCCGAGCCCTGGACGAGACTGGCGCGAAGGTAGTTCTGCTCGCAGGTGCCGAAAGCTTGGGGGACGAGCAAGCTCTAGACCTGCTTCGTTCAGCTTGGCTGCGAGGTTTGCGGCTGCGTGTCGTACCGGGTGCCGTCGCCCTGGCGAGTAGCCGACCCGTACTCTCACGCAACGCCGGATTGCCGCTGCTGAAGGTTAGCTATCCTCGGCTGGATAGCTCTCAACTGGCCCTCAAGCGGGCTCTTGACGTGTCGCTATCGTTGGTGGGATTGGCGATGCTCGCGCCGGTTTTCGCGGTTGTGGCTCTGGCGGTGCGGTTGGATTCCGCAGGGCCAGCCTTCTTCCGCCAGAAACGGGCCGGGGCAGATGAGAGGATTTTCCTGTGCTACAAGTTTCGTTCCATGTTCGCGAACGCCGATCTGCGGCAGGCCGAGATCGAGCGTCTCAACGAGGCTGATGGGCCGGTCTTCAAGATAGAGAAAGACCCCAGGATAACTCGGGTAGGCGGTTTCCTGCGGCGCTGGAGCGTGGACGAGTTGCCGCAGTTGTGGAATGTTATGCGGGGCGATATGAGCCTGGTTGGACCTCGACCACTGCCGCTCCGGGACTTCGAGAGGATGGGCGAAGAGCACAAAAAGCGGCTCGCCGTCGTGCCGGGCATGACCGGCTATTGGCAGATAAACGGTCGCAGCAGCCTCTCTTTCGAGGAGATGATACGACTGGACCTCTACTACATCGAAAACTGGTCGCTCGCCTTTGACTTCAAAATAATCCTGCGTACCGTCGGAGCCGTAGTCCGCCGCCACGGCGCTTACTAGAGCGGCTGTCACAGCCTGTCGTCCACTGAATCGAATTCGGTTGTAGGATAGAGCGTCTTCGAAAGTACGTTTGGAGGAAGGCTTGGCTGTGGAGTTCGATGTTGGCGTTATTGGGTCCAAGTACGTTGGCCTCGCCACTGGCGCATGTCTTGCGCGTCTGGGATGTCGGGTAACGTGCCTGGACCGGGACGCACAGCTCATCGACGACTTGCAAAACGGCGGGATGCCGATATTCGAAGAAGGTCTACAGACCTTGATCTCCGACAGTGTGCGCGAGGGCATGATCCGGTTCGCCGGTATGGAGACGCTATCAAAGGTCGTGCGCTCTTCGGATGTGGTCTTCATAGCGGTTGGAACTCCCCAGAGCGTTGATGGATCCGCCGACCTCTCAAACGTGGCGGCGGTGGCTCGGGGGATAGGTGAAGCCCTCGCTGAGGGGCGTGACCAACCACTCGTGGTCGTCAATAAGAGCACGGTTCCGGTTGGCTTTAGCGATTACGTCTCGGACCTCATACGCGAGGGAGCGGGGGATGCTGAGGTGGATTTCCGGGTGGTATCGAATCCCGAGTTTCTACGGGAAGGCAGTGCGGTACAGGATACGTTGTATCCAGATAGGATAGTGCTCGGCGCAGAGGAGCCAGATGCTATCGAGTTTATGCGGCGGCTGTACCGTCCGATCATCAAGCGGGATTTCCCGGAGGCGGTGGAGCTCGGTTATCGGGCCGAGGTTCCTGTAGTCACTACGGATCTCGCCAGCGCCGAGATGATCAAATACGCCGCCAACGCTTTTCTGGCGACCAAGATCAGCTTTATCAATGAGATCTCGACCATCTGCGAACTGACTGGCGCGGACGTGGAAAAGGTCGCGAACGGTATCGGAATGGACGAACGTATCGGCTCCCGCTTCCTGGAAGCCGGTATCGGATGGGGCGGCTCCTGCTTCCCGAAAGACGTGAACGCCCTACGAGCCATCGCCCGCGAACACGGCTACGACCCAACCCTCCTCAATGCCACCGTAACCGTCAACAACCACCAACACGAAGCAGTGATCCAGAAGCTCCAAAACAACCTCCAGACCCTCCAGGGAAAGCGCGTGGCCCTCCTCGGTCTCTCCTTTAAACCCGGCACCGACGACCTGCGCGAAGCCCCTAGCCTATACGTGGCGAACGCCCTCCACGCCCAGGATGCCCAGGTAACCGCCTACGATCCCGCTGCCGGTGGCAAAGCCGCAAAACTCGCGCCACACCTCCAGATATCCTCCTCACCCTACGAAGCCCTGAAGGACGTTCATGCGGCGGTAATAGTCACCGAATGGCCCGAAATAGTCGACCTGGACCTGGAAAAGGTCGCCGCGCTGATGAAGGAGCCGCGGCTCGTAGTTGACGGACGCAACGCCCTCGACCCTGCCACAGCGCGAGCGAGCGGCCTTCTGTACGAGAGCTTCGGGCGTGGCTGAGGCGGGTTCCGGTAGGCGTGCGCTGGTCACGGGTGGGGCCGGGTTCGTGGGAAGTCATCTGTGCGAGCGGCTGTTAGTGGATGGATACGAGGTTGTATGCCTCGACGATCTAAGTACCGGCTCGCTCGAAAATATCGTGCATCTTTCGGATACTCCACGCTTCGAGTACATCGAACATGATGTTTCGGAGCCAATAGACATCTCTGGAGAGTTGCACGGGATCTACCACTTCGCCTCTCCCGCGAGCCCGCCGGATTTCGAGCGCGTCCCGCTCGAGATACTGAAAGCTGGCTCCTACGGGACTCACAACTGCCTGGAGCTCGCCCTCGCAAAGAACGCAAGATTCATGCTCGCTTCCACCTCGGAAGTGTACGGGGATCCGCTCGTCCATCCTCAGCACGAAGACTACCGGGGCAACGTCAATACGACCGGCGTCCGAAGCGTCTACGACGAAGCCAAGCGTTACGCCGAAGCAGCTACGATGGCCTACGGACGCTATCGTGGCGTGCAGACACGCATAGTACGCATCTTCAATACTTATGGACCTCGCATCCGGGAGGAGGATGGGCGTGTGATCCCGAACTTCATCTTTCAGGCTCTCGCTGGAGAACCCCTAACCATCTACGGTGACGGGACTCAGACCCGGAGTGTTCAGTACATCGATGATCTCATAGAGGGTGTGGTTCGTTTGATGATGAGCGGCGAGGAGCGTCCGGTCAACATCGGCAATCCGGTCGAGTACACCGTGGATGGGATCGCGGATCTGGTGCTGAAGATCTCCGGTAGTGAGAGTCCGAAAACTTATAAGCCGTTGCCGGTCGGCGATCCCCGGCGGCGGTGTCCGGATATAAGTCGTGCTCGGGAGGCTTTGGGATGGGAGCCAGAAGTTTCGGCTCGGGAGGGAATTTCGAAGACGCTGGCTTGGTTTCGGGAGCGTTAAAAGACTATATTTGCGAAAGACTTGTGGAATCCGATCAAATATTGATTTTGCTTTAGAATATGCGCCGGACCAGACGGCGACGGACTTTGGGGTGGATCGAAACGGTTTCCTTCTCTAAAAAAAGTGGATCGCGGCAGAAGCTGACGCGAAGCGAATTTTTGAAGGTCGCGGGTGTCGGCGGCGCGGGGCTCGCGCTTACGGGTACGTCGGCGCTAGGGGCTGGGTGTAGTTATCTTCCGAGTGGGGGTTCGAGGATGAATGTGATCGTGGTGATCCTGGACAGCTTGCGTAAGGACCACATCGGCGTTTACGGCAACGACCGGGTACAGACTCCGAACATGGACGCGCTGGCGAAGGAATCCCTGCGCTTCGAGCGGGCCTACCCGGAATCCATACCGACCATCCCGGCTCGTCGCGCCATTCACACAGGAAAGCGGACCTGGCCTTTTCGGAATTGGATCCCCCAAAAAGGAGAGACTTTCTTCCCTGCCGGTTGGCAACGAATTCCCGAGGACCAGACCACACTCTCCGAGATACTACTCCCCGAAGGATACGATACGGCACTGATTACCGACGCTCACCACATGTTCAAAGCCTCAATGAACTTTCAGCGCGGCTTTGAGGTCTTCGACTTTATCCGCGGCCAGGAGCGCGACCGCTACCGCTCCACCATACGCGTTTCGGATGAGCAGGTGAACGCCAATACCGTCGACGGAAACACCAACGGCATGAGGGCGAAAGTCCGCCAGTACCTCGCAAACACCCGTTACCGAAAATCCGAGGATGATTGGTTCGCGCCGCAGGTCTTCAACCGGGCGGGGGATTACCTGGAGATTGCCGGAGAGGCCCAACCGTTCTTCCTCGTAGTCGATTGCTTTGATCCTCACGAACCATGGGATCCTCCACAGAAGTACGTGGATCTCTATAGCGATTCTTACAGCGGCCCCGAACCAATCGTGCCGAACTACACGTCTTCGGACTATCTGAAAGAGTCGGAACTCGAAAGAATGCGGGCGTTGTACGCCGGAGAAGTAACGATGGTGGATCATTGGCTCGGCAACTTTTTGGACAAGGCCAACGACCTCGGCGTGCTCGACAACACTATGGTCGTGCTGCTCTCGGACCACGGCGTAGGGCTTGGGGAGCATGGCGTGACCGGCAAACCAGCCTACGCGCTCTGGCCCGAATTCACGGATATTCCGATGATGATCCGTCACCCCGGCGGCAAGGGCGCGGGTAAGACCAGTGACTACTTCGCCTCCATCCACGATGTAGCTCCCACTATCCTCGGCTCTCTAGGCATCGATCAGGAGCAACCAATGGACGGAGAGGACTTGACTGTGATCCTGGAGGGCGGCGAGCCAACCGAACGGCCATACTTCACCCTCGGCTACGACGATTACGTCTGGGCCCGCGACGATAAGTACGTGATGTTCGCTCGCAACACCGGCGCCGAAGCTCATCTCTACGACATCGAGTCCGACCCCGGCATGGACAACAACATCTCCAGCGACAATCCCGACGTGGTCAAGAAGATGTTCGACGACTACGTCCTCAAAGACGCCAACGGCCCGCTACCCGCAGCCTGGCCCAAAGTCCAGGTGTAGGGACGTATCCGGTCGCACGGAACGTAGGCATGTTTTCCAGGCTGTTCTTCTTGGGGGCTTTGCTGTGTCTTCCGGGCGGCGTTCTGTGGGCTCTCTCGCCACTTGGCGTGTACCTGACGGAGATGAGGTTCGGAAGCTCCGACACGTTCTGGCGGCTATTCCCTTCGTCGGTCGTCCTGATCTGCGCCGGACTCGTCTTCCACAAGCTTCGCGGCGCTGGCCGGGGATCGCGTCTGGCAGGTCTTGGATTCTACGCGGTGTTGCTGGGCGCGGTGCTCGTTGTCGTTGGGGTCGGCCTCAAATTCTATCTGGGGCTGGATGATGTCTATCTGTTCACTGCTCCTGGATGGCATGCGTTGCGCGTCGGGATCTTTGTGGTGGCCGCGGGCTCCTGGTTGTTCGCCGTGGGTGGGTTGCGTTCCGAGACGTTGCCGTATTGGGTCGGATTGCCATTGGCTTTCGGATCCGCCTTCGGCGCATTGGCTGCTGTGCGGGATCTCAGCTATCTCGGTGTAGCCTTATGGGTCATCTTCGGTCTGGCCTGGGCTTGGATGGGACTCGCGCCCATAGTAGAGGTCGCTGCTAGATACTGGGGTGGAAAGAGGTTAAAGACCGAACGCCGGTAGTCACGAGGATGATTTCGTTATCCCACCGTTAAAAGTTCTATAATCTTCGCCGTGAATGCCCGATGAACACACCCCCGGAGAAGAAGCCCGTGGATTCCTCCGTCCCTAACGCTGCGGCAGGCGATGCCCCTTCTGGTACGCCGGGCGCGGCTACCGAAGAGCCGCCCGCTGGCGCAACGGAAGCTGATTCCAGCGTAGCTCGGGTAGCTCGGGGGGCTGGTATTAGCACCGTTGGTCAGGGTTTCGGGCGATTCGTGGGATATGGGATACAGTTCGTATTGGGTGCGTTGTATGGGCCATCTGGAGTCGGCCTCTACGTTCTCGGGGTCGGTGCGATCAACGGCGTCAATATCCTCGCGAGGTTCGGGATGGACAACGGTGTCGTGCGGTGGGTAGCCCATCATCGCGAGCACGGCGACGACTCGCGGGTCCGTGGAACCATCATTCAGGCTATTGGCGTGCCGTTCTTTATAAGCCTCGCGCTCTCGATACTGATGTTCTTTGGGGCCGGGGCTGTCGCAAGCTTTTACGATAAGCCGGATCTCGAACCCATCATCGCAGCCTTCGCGGTCGCGTTGCCGTTCTACACGTTCATGAGCATGGTGCTCTGGGCGACGCAGGGATTCAAGACCGTCACGTACGCAAGCTACGTGCAGCAGATGATCCGCCCGGCTCTACATTTAGTTCTAATCGGAGTGTTCTACTTCCTGGTGGACGGCCTGATCGGAGCCGTCGTAGCCTATGCGGTCTCGATGCTTCTGGGCGGTGTCGTGGCGGTCTACTTCCTTCGCAAACTGTTCCCACCACTCTTCGACGGGAAGGTCGAACCCAAATACGAGACCCGCGAGTTGTTCTCGGTCTCGGTGCCGATGAGCGTAACGACGCTCGCTCAGTACGCCAACAATTACGCGGCCATACAGATACTTGGTTTCTTCGCCGCCGCCGGTCCAACGGGCATCTTCGCGCTCGCGGCCCGGACAGCTACCTTTCTGACGCTCGTGCGTTTCGCGTTTGGGGGGATATTCTCTCCTATCATCTCTGGTTACTACGCCCGGGGGGAGATGGACGGTCTCGGTCGGCTCTACAAGGATATTTCGCGCTGGATCTTCACGGGCGGATTCGCGATCTTCCTGATAATCTTGGTTCTCGGCGAGGATGTGCTCTCGGTCATCAAACCAGCCTTCGCCGCGGGGTGGACGGCGCTCATGATCGTGGCCGCCGCACAGCTTTTCTCCTCCGCCGTCGGCCCAACCCCCCGGATGCTCGCCATGACCGGCAACCAGCGGATCGTAATGGTCGCCACCGCGACCGCCGCACTTCTCGGTGTGGTTGTCGCCCTGCTACTGGTCTCCCGCGCCACCACCCCTGAAGAACGGATCGCCGCCGCCGCTATAGGCATGGCCTCGGGTATCTTCGCGGAGAACGCCGCTACCCTCTTAGCCGTACGCCGCCGTCTAGGTTTCTGGCCCTACGATGCCACGTGGTTGAAACCCCTCGCCGCTGGTCTGCTCGCTGCCGCTGTCACCTACGCCGCCGGTCTCTTCCTGGACCTCTCCGCAATCCCGACGATAGCCCTGCTCGGCACTGTCTTCGGAACCCTATATCTAGCCCTGCTCTTACTCTTCGGACTCTCGACCACGGATAAGGAGTTCCTCGGCGAGTTCTGGAACGTGGCGAAGCGAGTCTTGCGTAGAGGTGGAAACGCCCGTGCCTGAAAGCCGTACGAAAGTCCTTTACATCGCTGGTCTCGGACGTAGTGGCAGCACGATACTCGCTAACAGCCTCGGACAGATCGAAGGCTTTTTCTCTGCCGGTGAACTCAATTTTATCTGGAAGCACAATGTCGTCGAAAACCGCCTTTGCGGCTGCGGAAAACCCTTCCACGAATGCCCGGTGTGGAACAGAGTGATGGACCAAGCCTTCGGTGGCATGGACCCCAAAATGGCGAAGAACATGATGCGACTGGCGGACTCCGGCACTCGCACGCGGCACATCCCAATGATGCTGACTGCGGCGGGGCGCGGTAAACTTCGGAATCGACTAGGTGAGTTCCTCCGAAATACGGGTCGATTGTACGGGGCGATAGCGGACGCCACCGGGAGCCGTGTGATCGTGGATTCCTCCAAGGAACCGGCTTACGGTTACGCCGTTGGGATGTCGAGCGGCATCGACCTTCGGGTGCTGCACTTGGTCCGGGATCCCAGAGCCGCCGCCTATTCATGGCAGAAAAAGAAGCTCCAACCCGATACCGAAGGCCGAGAGTTTATGCATCGCCATAGCCCCGCTAAGAGCGCGGCATTATGGGATTCCTGGAACGCTTCCACCGAAGCTCTCTGGCGCGATGGAAGATACTTGCGCCTTCGCTATGAGGACTTCGTAGCCGATCCTCGGGAGAGTTTCCAGAGCATCCTGAAACTCGTCGGCGAGCCGGATGCCGAGATACCTTTGGCGAGTGAGCGTGAGGTCAAGCTCGGGGTCAGCCACACCGTCTCCGGTAACCCGAACCGCTTCGACACCGGAGCAGTGGAACTCAAACTGGACATAGCCTGGCGCAAGGAGATGAGCGCCCGAGATCGGAACCTCGTTACAGCCCTCACTCTTCCGTTGCTGGCCCGCTACCAGTACCCTATCCCACCAAAAAACTAGAACCGAAAGCTATATCGCTGTTCCTGCCAGGGGTCGCCGTAGGCGTGATACCCGTTGTTCTCCCAGAATCCGGACCTATCCTCCGCGATGAATTCCATCCCGCGCAGCCACTTGGCGCTCTTCCAGGCGTAGAGGCGTGGGATCACGAGCCGCATCGGCCCACCGTGACCAGCATCCAACTGTTCCCCATTGTGATGCGTAGCGAAAAGAACATCCTCTTCGTAAAGTTCCGCGACCGGCGCATTTGTCGTATACCCACCATCGCATGCCACCGCAAAAAACTCCGCCTCTAGCTGCGGACTCGCAAGGTCCAGCAGATACTTCGCCGAAACTCCCGTCCACACGTTGTCCAGTTTGCTCCACGACGTAACGCAGTGCATATCCGCCTTGACCTCAACGGTAGGAAGCTCGTTCCACTCGTCCCACGAGAAATGCAGCGGGTTCTCGACCATCCCATTCATCGTGAAGTCCCAGGTGGAGAGGTCGACCGTTGGTGTTTGTCCGTAGGTCAGGATCGGCCAGCGATCCCCAACCAAATACTGTCCTGGCGGGACCCGCTCCTTGCCGCGAGCCGTATCTATCTCGATGCGTTCCATATCGCGGCCTCCGAGGGTAACTTTCTAAGGGCCTGAGTCCAGATTACTCTGCTTTCGTCTCGACATTCTTCGGTTTTTTGCCGATGTTGATCATCTCCGGCTGCACGCCTTCTGGCGGACCGTCGCCTAGTTCGGCGTCCTTGTACTGGTAGACGCCGCGGCAGGTGTGGCCGCCGGTGGTGCGTTTCTCGGTGTAGGAGAGTTTTACGTTTGGGTTTATGGCGCTGACCATCGCCTTCTCGTAGGTTGAGAAAGCTGCGCAGGGCTTTACGTCCCAGCCAATGACACCATCGTGGCCCATGCCGCCGAACCACGGGCAGCGGTCGGCGTTTATGACGTACTCGCCGTCCTTGGTCTCGGTCAGTGTGATCTCGATGTCGAAGTATCGGTTGGCGAGCATGACTACGTCCACAGTGTCTTTCATGGTCTTCACGCCAAGTTGCTCGCGGAGATCCCCACCCTGCTTCTCGCCGATGCGGCTCATGGCGAGTTGGCCGACCTTTTGGCCGTCGTAGCCGAGGTCGTCGGCGGCCCGGATCAACTCATCCAAGATAACGCCGGTCCCGGCGCTCGCAGCCTTCCACTTGTACCATGTCGGACCCGGAAGACCTAGCTTCATGGCCCACCGTGCCAGAAACAACGGGAGCCTTGGAAGTCCATAAACCTCTAACCATTTCATGCGGATAATCCTCTCTTCGCTTTCACCGAAGCTCCTCTCATTATACCCGCGCAATCCGAACCGCCGGGCGGCGAAGATCAGATTTTCGTGCTGAAGCCCCTATCGCTGGAATTCTGTCGCGGCGAACTCATCTCTTCGAGGATCTCGACGCGCACGAGACTCAAAAGCTCCTCAGTCTTTGTTCGGCCCGCAGCCCGGGCGTTTTCCAGCGACTCGTCAAGCCAGGCCAATGTTTCGATATCTTTTGTGGAAGATTCCAAGTTCTATAGCTCCTTATCTTCTAGAAGTCGAGAGGTTCTCTAGAGAAGTTATCTATTCCGGCGGTAGAGTCGACAGACGACCGAACGAGATTTGATCATCGTAGACCCGGATTATGCCGGAGTGGACGGTATGCGCCCAATGCCGCGACTCGCTGGACCACTCGTCGGAGACCTCTTCGAGCACAGCGGTTTTTATTACGAGTTGTCGCCGATCCGCCAACTTTCCAAGTGCCTCCTGCTGACGCAACGCGGTCTGGATATCGACCTGCGCGGTCCAGTTGAAGGCTGCCCAAATCGACCTGCCCGCGTTGGATTCTTCGGCTATAAGTGTCTCCAGCGCCTCTTCGCGACCGCTCGCAGGGTCTCGCTCCTCACTGAATCGAAAGCGACCCTCTTGCTCCAACCGCCTCACCTCGAACCCGTGACGCTCGAACTCGTCACGCAGCCCTTCCTCACCCAACTCCGGCTCCCCAGCGTGGAACTTCACCAACAAACCGCCCCGTGACTCCGCCACCTGGTAAAAAGCCGTGTCCAAACGATGCAATAACTCCCGCGTCCGGGCGATACCGAGAATAGTGTCCGGCACTCGCACAAATGGTCGTAGTTGATCCGCAAGCGACTTTGGAATCTCGCTTCGCTGAAGAAAATCCTCTAACGCCTCCTCCCGAACACGCCACGACTTGCCGATCTTCATGCATGGCAACCGACCCTCACGACACCAGCGGTAGATCGTCACCCGCCCCACTTTTAGACGCTCGGCGACCTCATCCACATCCAACAATTCTTTCCCACTGACTGAAACTTCGCTCATCTATGCCTCTCCACACGTGTTCAGCACTCTCTTGATGCCACGTATTCTAGCGCGAAACAATAAATCAGACACCATTGGTTTACTTTGATGGATTTTAGTGTACACACAAGCAGGACAGCATACATCTAGTTTTGGAGGTGAAATTTCAAGAGATCGGCAGCACCGGAACATGAAGAATTAGCAAGTATTGGCGGCAAAGAGTGCAAGATCTACAAACAGAGGAGAGTTCATGACGGAGCATCGCAGCGATGGTTACACGGCAGCGGAGGAGCGTTTCGCCGGATACACGGTCTATGACCGGGATGGCGGCAAGATCGGCAAGGTCGACGATTTGTTTTTGGACGAAGCGGATCAGCCGGAGTACGTCGGCGTGAAAATGGGATTTCTGGGGACCAAGTCCACTTTGCTCCCGTTCTCGATGGCGACGGTGGACGACCAGGATCAATCCCTGCGAGTAGCGGCTGAGAAGAATCAGGTCAAGGAAGGCCCGAGCTTCGACGACGATAAGGAGATCACACCGGACTTCGAGCGCGAGGTTCACAGTTACTATGGCCTCGAAGGCCAGTCCGAGGATCGTGGCGGCTACGGCGACTACTATGGTGACAACGACGAGCACTCCGGTTCGGCGACCACCGACTCCGGTTCCGCAGGCACCGTCGGCGCGGGCATGAGCATGGGCGACACCGAGTCCGGCGAGTTCCGCGAGCACGACAGTGACGAGGAGGGCGTGAACCAGCGCGGCTCCGACCTCGAAGACGAGGACGAGCTTAGGGTGCAGCGTTCCGAGGAAGAGCTTAGGGCCGGAACCCGCGAGCGCGAGGCCGGAAAGATGAAGGTCCGCAAGCGCGTCCGCACCGACCGCGAGCGCCTCGAAGTGCCGGTCAAGCACGAGGAAGTCTCCGTGGAGCGGGTGCCGCTCGACGGTGAAGCCTCAGATGCCCAGATCGGCGAGGAAGAGGTCGATGTTCCGGTTACCGAAGAAGAGGTCGTAGTCGACAAGAAGGCCGTGGCTAAAGAGGAAGTCCGCATCCGCAAGGACGTGGTGGAGGATACCGAGGTCGTCGAAGAGGATGTCCGCCGGGAAGAGGTCGAGGTCGAAGACTCAACCGAACGTGGCCGCGACACCCAGCGGTAGAGCTTAGCTTATTAGGGATGCGTTCCTTTAAGGAACGCATCCCTTTTCTCAACGTGCAACGTGAGCTTGTAGCTCAAGGAGGGCCACTGTGGCCGACGAGGAATACGACAAACGACTGTCAGAGGACGCCGTGAAGATGCGACGTTCGGAAGAAGAAGCCGCCTCTGGAACGGCCCAGCGAGAAGCTGGTTCGATGAACGTCAAGAAGACCGTGCGTACGGAGCATGAGGAGGTTCGGGTTCCGCGACGGCGTGAAGAAGTCGATGTCGAGCGGGTTCCCGTTGACCGGGAGGCTTCCGAGAGCGAAGGCGCCTTCAACGAGGAAGATGTCGTGATTCAGGTCTTCGAGGAGGAGGTCGTAGTCTCCAAGCGCGTTGTGTTGAAAGAGGAGGTCCGGATCCGCAAGAAAGTCGTCGAGGAGATGGAAGTCGTCGAAGTCGACCTTCGCAAAGAGGAGATCGAGATAGACGATCAGACCGAGCGCGGAGAGCAACTGCCGGATTAAACGAATCATTTCCATACAGGAAGGAGTTCAACTATGAGCGACAGAAAAGACGGCAACACCGACAAGCCGAAAGTGGACGAGACTGAGGCGAGTAAGGGGCGAGATAGTCGTCACGACAGCGGTAGCGATCACAGTGAAGGCGGACCTCGCAGGGTCGAGGATGCCCGAAAAGATCGCGAGACGGAGCGCAAACAGTCCGAGAGCGACCTTGGCACGAGTTGGCCGAGCGTCGTGTTTGGTTGGCTCGCGGCGTTGGGTGCTGGTCTGATCCTCAGCGGCATCGTTGGCGCGGTGGTCGGAGCCATCCTGGGCGCTCTGGGCGTGCAAGGCGGCACGGAAGGTGGCATAGCGGCTCTGATCGGTCTTCTCCTGACGTTGTTCTTGGCATTCCTGATCGGGGGCTACGTCGCCGGTCGTCTAGCGAGCCGTGCGGGCTTGAAACACGGCATTCTGGTCCCGGTACTCTCGCTTCTCGTCATCCTGCTCCTGGCCATAATCGGCGCGGTAGTCGGCACGAGCTTTATCGACCAGCTATCTGGTGTCGCGCTACCGCAAGTTCCATCTAGCGCGAAACAGCAGGTTCCTCAGGGCTTGGGAACCATACTCACTGGTACTGGCATCCTGGCGTTGCTCGTCCCGTTTATCGGAGGGGCTCTAGGTGGCGGCTGGGGCGCGAAGACCGGTCGCAATCGTCCATAATAGAACAGACACATAGAGCAGCCTGCTACTCAAACGCGACCGGGGGACACCTTGCCGGTCGCGTTTCTCTATGACCCAACAAAGGTTTCCCTGACGGGCCGACCTTCAACAGAGCCACCGAAGACTGCGTGCTGACTCGCTTCTAAATCCCGTATAATCTGAGACATCGTGAGTCGCAAGCCCGCATCCGTCGATACCGTTGTTCCGCGTCTCAAGGATGCCTACCCAAACGCCACGACGGAACTCGACTGGACGAATCCTCTGGAGCTTCTCGTAGCCACCATTCTCTCGGCTCAGTCCACGGACGTGCGGGTCAACAAGTTGACTAAAGACCTGTTCGACAAGTACCGCACAGCCGAAGATTACGCTTCCGCTGATACTTCGGAACTCGAAGAAGATATACGGCCCGCTGGTTTCTTCCGCAACAAGACTAAGTCGATTCAGGGGATGGCTCGCGCTCTTCTGCAGGACCACGACGGTCAGGTGCCGCGCACGATGGACGAGCTTATCGTGTTGCCTGGTGTGGGGCGGAAGACCGCCAACGTCGTTCTTGGAAACGGTTACGGGATAGATGAAGGTGTGGTTGTGGATACGCACGTCCGGCGGCTCTCCAATCGACTTGGATTCAGCGAGCACAACGACCCCGAGAAGATCGAACGAGATCTCATGCAGGTCGTCCCCCAAACCGACTGGACGGTCTTTTCTCACCTCCTGATCCTGCACGGTCGCCGTGTCTGCAAATCTCGCAAACCCGACTGCCCAAACTGCACCCTAAACGACATCTGCCCTTCCGCAGAACTCACATGAATCGTATAATCCAACCCAACGCCGGGGGCATGGCGGAGTGGACGAACGCACCGGTCTTGAAAACCGGAGGCCTTAAAACGCCCGTAGGTTCGAATCCTACTGCCCCCGCAACTACGTAAAATGCCCAAAATTCGCCAAAAAATGCGTTTTCGATATTAAATTTGTTAAAAATCATTAAGATATTAGAGACTTTTGCGGTTTTGATCTGTACACTACTGGTACTCCCGTTGATGGGATGAAGTGCAGGCCGCAGAGAAAAGTAAGTAGACAGACTAGGAGGATTCTATGAAGAGAATTATGTTGCTAGCCACCGTGGCCTTGATGGCTATGCTGGTCTTCGCGCCCGTCGCGATGGCACAGGACACCACCATGATGGAAGATACCATGATGTCTGAGGACACCATGATGGAAGATACCATGATGTCCGGGGACACCATGATGGAAGATACCATGATGTCCGAGGGCAGCATGATGGAAGAGACCGCTTCCGGTAGCGGCGCTAGCGGCAACCTCGCGGAGAGCGGTGGCCCGGCCATCCTTCTGCCGGCTGCCTTCTTGCTCTTGGGTTCCGGCATCTTGACGTACGCTGTTCTGCGGCGCAGGTAGTACTCGAGTAACGTAATACCCGAGGCCCGGTGTCCCTTTCAGGGGGCGCCGGGCCTTATCAACGGAGGGGAGCCTGCACCTTTCCGTTTCTCCTCCGGCCTTACTGGTCGGGGGATTTTTCTTTGTCTGACGTCTCTCGGGTGATGCCGCGAGCTTCGAAGAACGGCCACAGGTCTTCTCCGGCGGCTTCGGAGAGCGTCTGTACCAGGTCTTCGGCGGTGGTGATTTTGTGATCGTTCTGGTTGGCGTAGGTTCGTAGTCCGGCGAATAGGGTCTCTTGGCCGATCTCGTACGCGAGATCCCGGTAGAGTTGCGCTCCGTAGACGTAGATGGTGTTCTGATAAGTTCCGGTGTCGGGGAAAGCGTCAACGGGAGAGTCGAGGGGGGCGTAGGGCTCCAGAAGTGTCGGGAAACGGGTGTCCGCGTCGCCCGTGAAGAGCCATTCGGAGTAAGTCGCGAGGGATTCGTCGAGCCAGGGCGACTCGAATTGATCGCTGCCGACCTTGACGTACCACCATTGATGCGCGACTTCGTGTGGCACGACGGTGTCGAAGATGTAATCCTCGGAGTTCGCTATGGAGACGAACGTCAGCCCGGAGTATTCGGTGCCGGTAATAAGCGGCGCGTCCACGATCTCCAACTCCTTGTACGGATAGGGACCGTAGATCTCCGAGAAGGTCTGTAGACTAGCGGCGGCGAGCTCGGCGGTGCGAGTCGCTCTGAAAGCCGACTCGGGGCGGTAATGGACGTTAACGGTCGTATCTCCGACTTTGCGGGACTCCACAGCGAAGTTGTCCCCGATGGCGAGCGCGAAATCTCGGACGGCCTCGGCCTCGTAAGTGAACGTGCGAAATTCGCCGACCCTCTCACTTTCGGTCTCGATGCCGGTGGCCGCGGGTGAGAGGTCTTTGGGTAGGGTAAGCGAGACTTTATAGTTGGATGCTCCGGCGAAGTAAGGCTCCCCAAAATCC
>JAABUN010004635.1_pt1 | contig 18334 bp, 18 predicted proteins | sample 5559311 | NCBI WGS metagenome assembly JAABUN01 (sample SAMN10711877, study PRJNA513370) | rock metagenome | isolation source: Antarctica rocks | place: Antarctica: Victoria Land, Siegfried Peak sud | reverse complement strand
GCCGGCCGGCAGCGCATCGTCACCGCACTCGTGGCCCTTGCGGTTCTTACCCTGCCGCTGAGGCTGGGTTGGAGCCCAGATGTGGTGCCGATCCTGCTGGCGGCATTCGCGGTCAGCGCGCTTGCCGCTGCGACGGGATCGGCCTTGCGCGCAACTGACGTGTCCCACCGGTCCGCGGTGAGCGCGACGCGCCGCGCGGAGCGCGAGGAGATGGCGCGAGAACTCCACGACGTCGTGGCCCACCATGTGACCGGCATGGTGGTGCTCACCCAAGCCGCGCGAGCTATCGTCGACGAACCAGCCGTGGCCCAGCGCCGCACTTCGCCCGTGCGCGGCGCGCTCGCCGATCCACGGCTGGACGATGCTCTTGCCACTGTCGAACGAGCGGGAGCGGAAGCACTCACCTCGCTGCGGTCGATGGTGGCCGTATTGCGTTCGTCCGACCTGGACGGGGGAGAGGCGCCGCTGGAACCGACTCTGAGTGGGGCCGATCTCGCCGAGGTGGTTCGTCGCTTCCGCGCCTCCGGGGCTGCGGTTCATGTCGATTACACCGTCGCGCCCTTCGCTCGTCTTCTGCCGGCGCCGGTGCAGGCCGCGGTGCACCGGGTGGCGCAGGAGTCCTTGACCAACGTGTCCCGGTACGCCCGAGGCGCTGAGTGGGTCCGAGTGGAAATCGCGCGGACTCGAACCCACACGGTGGTCACGGTGTCTGACAGCGGTGGTCATGGCGAAGAGGTCGTCGGGTCCGACTGGGCGGGTTCGAGCGGAGGCTTCGGCATTGTCGGGATGCGCGAGCGGGTGAGCGTGCTGGGTGGATCGCTGGAAGCGGGTCCAACTCCGGGCGGTGGCTGGACCGTCCGCGCGCAGGTGCCGATGTGAGCATCAGGGTGCTCTTGGCCGATGACCAGGAAATGGTGCGCGTCGGGTTCGCGATGATTTTGTCTGCGCAGCAGGACATCACGGTTGTGGCCTCCTGCTCCGATGGGGTCGATGCCGTTGAGGCCGCGCGACGCCTGCGTCCCGATGTTGCCCTAGTCGACATTCGGATGCCCCGGCTGGACGGGTTGGAGGTGACTCGTCAGCTGGCGGGTCCGGCCGTGATCGACCCGGTGAAGGTGGTGGTGGTCACCACGTTCGACCTCGACGAGTACGTCGAGGTGGCCCTGCGGTCGGGGGCACTAGGGTTCCTGCTCAAGGACGCCGGGCCGGCGCTACTGGTCGAGGCAGTGCGCGCGGCAGCGGTTGGGGAGTCCCTGATCAGCCCGGCGATCACGGTCCGGCTGCTGAGAACGCTGGCGCAGCGGCGCGAGGTGTCGTCGGCGGCCATGCCCGCCGAACCGTTGACCCCTCGCGAGCTGGACGTCGTTCAGCTGGTGGCACGCGGTCAGACCAACGCCGAGGTGGCAACGACCTTGTTCATCTCCTTGGGCACCGTCAAGGCGCATCTGGGGTCGGTCGCCGCCAAGCTCGGCGCGCGCAACCGCGTCGAGATCGCCGCTTGGGCCTGGGGCAGCGGCCAGGTCCGCGCCGACTGAACGTTGAGTCGCAGCCGGATGAGCAGCGGCACCTGGCCGATCGGCCGAGTCCTGCGGCCAATGCTCGCCCTTTGGCCGATCTCATGTGCGCAGACGCTCTCTAAGTTGGATCCATGACCAAGAAATTAACTACGACTGCTACGCATGGCTTGGCCAGCGACACCACTTCACCCTCGGCGCCGACCCGCATCGTTGCTCTGGACGTCTTGCGAGGCGTTGCCCTGACAGGCATCATCTTCGTCAACATCGAGCCGGTGACCGGTTTTCCCTACAAGCTGCCGACGCTGGCCGATCCGTCCGGCTGGCTGCAGCTGTTCGTACAGCAGCGCTTCTTCCCGCTGTTCTCCCTGCTGTTCGGCATCGGCTTCTCCTTGATCTTTGAGTCCGCGCAGCGCCGAGACGCAAGGCCCCGGGTAGTGCTCCTGAGACGCTTGCTGGTCCTCCTCCCGGTCGGGGTGCTGCACCAGTTCTTCCACCCCGGCGAGGCACTAACCTGGTACGCCGTTGCCGGGCTTCTGGTGCTCCTGCCCTCCACCTGGCTGCCCCGATGGCTGGTTGCTGTCGGGGCGTCTGTAGCCGTACCCGCGGCGCTGTACCTCGCGGGTGGTGGGCTCTTCTTGATTCCGGGCGCGTTCCTGCTCGGGTCTGCGCTGGTGCGCTATGGAGTTGCAGCTCGCCTGGACGGGTCCATCCGGGTCCCGGCCCTGCTGTTCGTGGCCTCCGCCGTGGGCGCGGTACCCGCCGTGCGCTGGCAGCTCGCCCATCTGGAGAACTCCGGGTTCGACACCGCCTCAGGTGTCGCGGGCACCGTCTTGGCGGTCGCGTACGCCACCGGGATCCTGCTCCTGCTGAATACCCCGGTACGCCAAGTGCTGGTCGCCGCCTTCGCCCCGCTGGGGCGGATGGCACTCACCAACTACCTCAGCGCCACCGTCGTGATGGTCGCGGCAGGTCATCTGCTCGATCTGCGCTCGAGCACGTCGTGGACCCTGGTGCTCGGTCTGGCCGCCGCCATCATGCTAGCGCAGTCGGCGGCGTCGTCATGGTGGCTGCGCCGCTACCGCTTCGGTCCGCTGGAATGGCTCTGGCGCTGGGTGACCTGGGCGAGGAGGCCCACCATGAACCGGCTCGCGGTCCGGGACCCGCGGAGGTCCGCGGCGCGCGGCTGATTGCGACCTCGCCGGTTGTCGAAGCGGTTGAGCGGGATGGATCCCGACGTCGGGCCCCTCGGGCGACGACCCCAGCCGGTGAACGAGCGGGACTGGTCCGACGCGCACCTCACCGGCGCCACCATCGACCTTCACCACGTACTGGTTTCGATGATGTTCCCCCCGAACGTGAGCCGGAACCCCGCGCGAGCAAGGAATCAAAGGGCTGCTGGTCGAGACCGTCTTTCGGGCCTTCGCCAGCTCCTGCTCCAGTCGTTGCTTCTGGACGCCTTCGGCATTGACGCCGACCTCGACATTCGTCGACCAGTCACTCACCTCCTGCTTACCGTTCTGCCGCCAGCCGTTGCAGCTGGGCGCCGGCGAGACTGACCATGTCCTCGGCTCACAAGATTGAGTCACCTTGTCAGCTGAGGGCCGCGACGACGGTTAGCAGGAGGATGGGGAGCGCGAACACCAGGTGGATGCGCTTCTGCTCGAGGATGATAGCGACAAACTCGCGCAGAAAGGCGCTCGGGACGTAGTAGCGGGCGGTGGGCGCACCGACGACTTGAGCCTCGTTACCGATCCGCCTCGCGAGAACGGCGGCGCGCAGGACGTGGTAATTGTTCGTGACGACCACCATGGGGCCGGGTCGGCCCGCCCTGGCTTGTACCGCGCTCGACAGCACCAGGTTCTGCTCGGTGTTGCGCGCCTCGATCTCGGGGCTGACGTCTTGAGGCGTGACGCCGTGGGTGAGCAGATACTCCGCCATGGCTACGCCTTCAGCGCGCGTTTCGTCGAGCCCGCGGCCACCAGAGGGGATGAGCAACGGCGGCCGCCCTGCCTCGGCCCCGCGCCGGTACAGCTCCAGCGCTTTGTCCAGCCGGCTACGCAGGAGCGGTGGCACCCGACCGTCGAACAGTTTGGAGCCGAGTACGACGACCACGGCAGGTGCCGTCTTGTTCACACCTCGTCCGTAGACCACGGAATAGACCAGGAAGACGACGAAGACAAGTCCGAAGTAGCTGCACAGGAAGAAGAGAAGCACGGCCGTCACGACCAGGACGGACGAACCCGATTCGACGAACACCGCGGCCAGCACCGGCAGCCCAATCAGACCTGCGCCGGCGATCAGCGACAACAGATTGGCCAGACTGTGGCCCTCGCGGCGCCACATCGTCAGCCCGTTGCCGAGGAGGAACGCGGCAAGGAGCAGAACGACTAGTGGCAACAGAAGTTGGAGGACCACCGTCACCCATGCGAACCACGGGTTGAGTGTGGTGAGCAGGGACAGCGCTCCGACTAGGAGAAACCCGCTCGCAGCCACGAGGAACAGGCCGTTGCGCAGCAGGCGCCGGTCGCGGCGACGATAGTAGACGTAGGCGATGCCGAAGATGACGACGAGGGCGAGACTTACCCAGGTCCGCACCGTCACCGGTCTGGTGCGAAGACGTCGCGGCGGTCAGCGGGCTCGCGACACGAGGATGATGCCCTGTTGCTGCTACCGAAGGTTGGCGTAGGCACTCGGCTGCTCAGACGATCACGGAGGGCCTGCAGGGGGGTTCGACTGATCGACCGGGCACCTGCACGTGACCGTGTCGCCTGGCGGCCGAATCGCTCGGACCGAACCAGGGACAAGTCGGGGGCGGAAACTCCGCTCGGTTGATCTCGACGCCTGTTCGCCATCTTCATGCTGCTCCTCACCTGCTTCCCACAGGGTCCATGGCTGTCGCGCACACCTTCTCTTCCTGAAGTTAGGGCGTGCGCCGAGGGTCGGTGTCGTCTCCCTCGCTGGTTCCGCCCGGAGTTGTCAGCACCATCTGGTCTTTTCGTTCGTCGCGGGCCCTGGCCCTCGCTCCAGGCCACCTGTCCGAGAAAGCCGCTCGCGGGTCCGGCGCTGATCTCCGACCTCGGCAGCGCTCACCGGTTAGGTTCGGTCAAGTCTGACACACAGCTCCCCGGACTCTGCTGCTGGCCGGGCTGGCGATCTCGGCTGGGGACGGGTGTCGGGGTGTTCGTGGTCCTTTCCTACGGTCTGGCTTGGCTGGTCGCCTCACCGCTGTGGTCGGGTCCCGGGCTGACCGACTCACGGCTGCCGGTGCTTGCCGTGCTGATGATGGCCACTCCCGCGGTAGTGAGTGTCCTCGGCTGGCGGCCGCCCCATGCCGCCCAGCTCCTCGGGCTCGTCCCGCTGCGTCCTCGGCGTCGCACGCTCGGCTACGTCCTGGTCGGGCTGCTGGGCGCCCCGACCTTGGGTCTGCTCGCGCTGCTCCTCGGCGCCGCGCTGAATGTTGCGACGCTCACCACCTCCCCTGGCACTGCCGCGGCGCTGGCTGGTATCCCGCTCTACACCGCGCTCATCTTGGTTCCGGCGTTCGGGGAGGAGCTGGGCTGGCGCGGCTTCCTGCTGCCGGCGCTGTGCCCGCTCGGCACCTGGCCTGCCCTCCTGCTCAGCGGCGCCGTATGGGGGGTGTGGCACTCCCCGCTGATCCTGCTCGGCTACAACTACGGGCTGACCAACGGGGTCGGCGTGCTGCTGATGACGGTCTCGACCACCCTGATCGGGGTGCTGTTCGGGTGGCTGCGGATGCGTTCGGCATCGGTGTGGCCGAGCACCTTCGCGCACGCCTCATTCAACGCCTCCTCCGGGTTGCTGCTGGCCGCGCTGCTGCCGCCCGGCCAGCCCGACGTAACCCCCTCGCTGCTGGGCTGGGTCGGCTGGATCGTGATTGCCGTCGTCGTCGTACTCCTCGCCGCCCTCCGCACCTTCCGCTGGGCCGGCCCGGGCACGACGAGCGCCCGATCCGCCACCGACGTAGGTGGGAAGGGCTAGCGTCATCTTCGTGCCCGACCCGACCGCGGACCCGATCCCCCGCGACTGGTCGCGCCCCCTCAACCGGGTCGTCGATGTCGGGATCGCCGCCCTGCTGCTTGCCGGGGCCTGCGTCACGGTGCCGCTCTACGGGACCGGGCAGACGCCACTGCCGCCGCTCCCGTTTACGGTGGTTTGGATCCTCACCGTCACGGTGCCCTTGGCGCTGCGGCGTCGGACCCCGGCTCTGGTCGCGGTGGTGGTAGCCGCCGCGTTCGTGGCCGGGCAGCTGGCCGGCATGCCGGAGAACCTGGTCAGTCAGATCAGCCCGTTCATCGCCCTCTACTCCGTCGGCGCCTGGGAGACCAGCCGACGACGGTCAGTCGTCGTGCGTGCCGGTTTGGTCGCCGGCATCACGGCCTGGTTGCTGGTCGCGCTGCCCTGCCGGGCGGGAAGCCCGGCGGCAACGGCCGCAGGACTCAGCCATCCCGCGCTGCAGGTGCTCACCGTGGGGATCAACGTGTTGTACCTGGCGGCGGTGATCGGCTTCGGCGAAACGGCGCACCGCTCAGCCCGCCGGCTGGCGGCGCTGCAGCGGCGAACCCAGGAACTGAGCGCCGAGCGGGAACGCAGCGCCGCTCAGGCCGTCGTCCTGGAACGAGTGCGGATCGCCCGCGAGCTGCACGACGTAGCCGCCCACCACGTCAGCGTCATCGCCATCCAGGCCGGCGCCGCCCGACGGGTGCTGCGCCGCGACCCCGAACAAGCCGCCGTAGCGTTGACCGCGGTCGAGAACAATGCGCGCTCAGCCGTCGACGAGCTGCACCAGACCCTGCGAGCCCTACGCCACCCCGAGCCCGCTAACGAGGCGGCACCGGCGCCCAGCGAAGCGGCCTCCATCCGAGGTGTCGGGCAGATCCCCGAGCTCGTCGACGCCTCCGAACGAGCGGGCGTCCCGACCACCTACACCATCACCGGGAGACCCCGACAGCTCCAGCCGGCGGCCGAGCTCACGCTCTACCGATTAGCCCAGGAGGCGCTGGCTAACGTCCGCAAGCACGCCGGGCCGGGCGCCCAGGCGGAGGTCCGGCTCGCCTACACGCCGGCGGCGGTCGAGATCGCCGCGACCAACTCCGGTCAGATTGGCAAGGATGTGGCGGGCTCAGGACTCGGCCAACTCGGCATTCGGGAACGGGTCGCCGCGCTCGGCGGCGTGTTCGGGCGAAGCCGCTGCCCGACGGCTACCAGGTGCGGGCGACACTGCCGCTACGAACCCCGACCCCGGCATGAACGCGCCCTCACCGGACCGCGTCCTCCTCGCCGACGACCAGGACCTCGTCCGAGGCGGCCTCCGCGTCATCCTGGAGTCCGAGCCGGGCCTGAAGGTCGTCGGGGAGGCGGCTGACGGTCAAGCCGCCGTCGAGCAGACCCTTGCGCTCGCGCCAGACGTGGTCTGCATGGACGTCCAGATGCCCGTACTCGACGGGCTCCAGCGATCCGCGAGCTCGTCGCCCGCGGATCACGCGCGCACATCCTGGTCCTCACCACCTTCGACCGCGACGACTACCTGTTCGAGGCCCTTGCGGCCGGGGCCAGCGGCTTCCTTCTCAAAACCGCCTCCCCCGAACGGACCAGCTCGGCCTTGAACAACGAGTTGAACGCCTCGGCCAGGGCGTTGAGGCCCCTATGTCAAGCAGCTGTGCTGAGAGCGTTGTCCTGGCTTAGAGCGTCGCGGATCAGTGAGAAGGTTTCGCGGGCGATGTAGCCGCTTGAGGACACGCAGGGTGTCGTTGCGGCTGTCGCCGGTGGTCTTGTGTCGGCGGCAAACTCGCGGGTCCGGGTGTCGTGGATCATGCGGTTGTTCGCGATGGTCCACAGGGCGTTGTTCGCGGCCCGGTCCCCGCCACGGCTGAGGCGGTGGCGATGGGTTTGGCCGCTGCTGGCCTGGACAGGGCTCACGCCGCACAGGGCGGCGACCGCTGCGTCGTTGCGGAGGCGGTCGGGGTTGCCGCCAGCGGCCAGCAGCAGCTGGGTGGCGCTGTGGATGCCGATCCCGGGCCGGGCCAGGAGAGCGGGTGCGGTGCGCCGAAGGATGGTGCGGATCATCACGTCAAGCTCAAGGATCTCGGCGTAGAGCTGGAGCCAGCGGCGTCCGAGGCTGGCCAGGGCGAGGTGCTGTCCCTCGAGCGGGGCGAGGTTGCTGGCTCGGGTGGCGAGCTCGAGCAGGCTCTGAACCTCCATGGCATCGCGAAGTTCCTGCTCGGCGCCGACCAGGATGGCTTTGATCTGGTTGCTGGCCGTGGTGGTGGCTTTCACGGCGCTGTTCCGGGTAATCGTCAACGCACGCAGGGATTCGATGGCTCCTTCACGGTTTTTGGGATCGCGGTGGCCTGCCCGGCCAGGACAGCTCGGGCCGCCGACTCAGCTCATGTGTCGCGGTCATGCCTGGCATGACGAAGTCTCGCTTGTCTTCACACCTCGCGCCATACAGTCTGGAGTCCAAGCGAAAGCACCCTAGCGACACCCACACCGCCGACACCCGTGCCACTAAGGCCCCCGGTCATCTAGTAAGGACCTGGCTACTCACCGGTACATCCAAGGGCAATTAGTATCACCAGGAGAGAAATGCTGAGAAGATTCTTCTTGATTACCGCTAGCCTCGGAGCCACAGCCGGTCTGGCCGGCTGTGGAAGCGACAAGCGTTCACCCTCCGCGAGAAGCGGGGAGGAAAACCTGTCTGCCGACGACACGACAATCGACGAGCGCGCTCGGGCGCTGATCCGGATAGGTGAGGTAGGCATTGCGCGAGAGGACCAGGCGGAGATGGAGGCATTCTTCGCACCCGACTTCCGCTTCCACGGACCGGACAACGAATCCATCAGCCGGGAGGAACTCTTCGCGTACTTCGCCGCCTGCCGACGCGCCTTTGACAACTTCCGGGTCACCCGCCAGGCCATATTCTCCGACGGCGGCGCCTTTGTCGGAGCCCGCACGACCTTCTCGGGCGTCTTTGCTCGACGGTTCGAGGCGTCACCGATCGGACCGCTCGAGCCCACCGGTAATCAAGCGATGTACCGGATCAACAACGTCTTCCGCTACAACGACGACGGTCAGCTAGCTGAGGAGTGGGCCCAATATGACAGTCGGCTGTTCCTTGAGAGCCTCGGCGTTCCCCTTGGACCGGCAAAGGCGTAGCCAACGACAGCACCATCATCTGGGTTCTTTGGTATCAGGCCGCGCCCAAGATCAGGACCTCCCATCTCGATGATGTGCATGCGCGCCTGGCGAGAGATGCCGGTGCCGTTCCCGATACCGTGAGCCCGCTAGTGCGGCGCGTCTAAAGTAGTTGGGCAGTGCGGGTGGGCGAGAATGAGGAATGCGCGCGCAGCCGTTGGGCCTTCGATCTGGTGATCAAGAGTTGTTGGAGTCGTGGACCCGGTCGTCGTCGATCCGGGCCGGGCTGGCGCAGCGAGCCCGGATCGTGTTGCTGGCTGCCGACGGGGTGACGAACACCGAGATCGCGGAACGGGTGGGGGTGGCTCGACAGACGGTGATCTCCTGGCGCGACCGCTATGCCAGCTCGGGGATCAAGGGTCTCGACGATGAGCACCGCTCGGGTCGGCCACGGACGGTGGACCGGGCCAAGATCTTGGCGGCCACCTTGACGCCGCCGCCGGCGAAACTGGGGATCACGCACTGGTCGTCGGGCTGCTCGCCGACCACCTGCGGATCGACGCGTCGACGGTGCTGCGGACCTGGCGGCACCACCGGGTCCAGCCGTGGCGGGTCGAGACGTTCAAGTCCTCCACCGACCCCGAGCTGGTCGCGAAGGTCACCGACGTCGTCGGGCTGTACCTGCACCCACCGGAGAACGCGATCGTGCTCAGCGTCGACGAAAAGTCCCAGATCCAAGCGTTGGACCGGACCCAGAAGACACTCCCGATGCAACCAGGTCAGCCGGAGAAACGCACCCACGACTATGTCGGCTCTTGGTAGTTGAGCGTGGTGAGTCGTTGATGCAAGGGCTCGTGGCCCTGCGCTGAGATGGGTGTGTCTATGCATCCATCGAGGAAGGGCCACGAGCTTGTTCGAGCCTACGGGCTTGCAGCGTGACGCTGCGAGCGTGATTTTCAACCTGCCCGGCTATCAGGTGGTCGACGCGGTCGATCTGGCGTTGGGTGGTCGCCGGGTCAAGGTCCAGCCCGTCGATCTTGCTGACGGCTGTCCGGTGTGTGGGGTGGTGTCGGGCCGGGTGCATGCCTGGTCGGTGCAGCGGGTCCGGGACGTGCCGCACGCCGGCCGGGTCGAGGTGGTCGTGCGCAAACCCCGGCTGGTGTGCGCTGAGCCGGCCTGTGCCCGGCGGACGTTCACCCCGGCGACTCCGGAGCTACCGGCCCGGGCCCGTTGTACGACCCGGCTGCGGACAGCGCTGCTGGGTGCGGTGGTCGACTCCGGCCGTCCGGTCTGCGAGGTCGCCACGGCGTTCGGGGTGGCGTGGTGGACGGTGCAGGCCTGCGTCAACGCCGCCGCGGTCCTGCTGGCCAATGTCGACGATCTCCACGTACGGCGGCTCGGCATCGACGAGCACCGCTACCGCTCGGTGCGCTGGTTCCGCGACGAGCACGGTGGCTGGCGGCGGGTGGAGCCGTGGATGTCGACGATCGTGAACGCTGACTGCGGCCAGGTGTTGGGCATCGTCGACGGCCGTGACTCCGCCGCCGTCGGTGGCTGGCTGGCCGCCCGGACGACCGCGTGGCGAGACCGGATCGAGGTGGTCGCGATCGACCCGTCGGCGGCGTTCCGCAAAGCCATCGCCGAGCAGCTGCCGAACGCGCTGGTCTCCGTCGACGGGTTCCATCTGGTCCAGCTGGCCAACTTGATGCTGACCCGGGTCCGGCAACGCCTTGTCCGCGACCGGGAACAGCGCCGGGGCCGGCTGGTCGACCCGGCCTGGGCGAACCGGATGCTGCTGCTCCGCGGCTACGACACCCTCTCCGCCCGAGCCAAGACCCGGCTCGAGTGGGTCTTCACCACCGACGACCCCACCCACGAACTGGCCGCCGCCTGGGGCGTCAAAGAGCAGCTCCGCCGGATCCTCCACGGCCAGCACCGTCGACCAGGCCCGGCACGAGAAGATGATCATGGGCTGCCATGTCGTGGCTGCCGACATGGCCGAGACGTGGCGGCTCTGGCACACCCTCTGCACCTGGTGGGCGGCGGTCGAGGTGCTGATCGCCACCGGCGTCTCCAACGCCCGTACCGAGGCCGCGAACACCGGCATCAAACAGATCAAGCGGACCGGCCGGGGGTATCGGAACTCAGGCCACTACCAAGCCCGTATCCTGCTTCGCAGCGCGGCCCGACGGGCAGCGTGAACCCATTGACCAGGCAGGGCACCACGGTCAACTGCGAATAGCCACTATGTCCGGCACGGCACGACCACGCTGTTCGCGGCCCTGGAGATCGCGACCGGCGAGGTCACCGGGATCTGCAAACCGCGGCACCGCCACCAAGAGTTCCTGGTGTTCCTGCGCCACGTCGCCCGTGCCTACCCCGGCCAGGAGCTGCACCTGATCATGGACAACTACGCCACCCACAAGCATCCGAACGTGAAAGCGTGGCTGACCGCGAACCCGCGCATCCATGTCCACTTCACGCCTACCTCAGGGTCCTGGCTGAACCTGGTCGAGGTCTGGTTCGGGATCATCGAGCGCCAAGCCATTCATCGCGGCACCTTCCGCTCGGTCCGCGACCTGATGGTCAAGATCCGGGCCTTCATCAACGGCTGGAACGACCGCTGCCACCCCTTCGTCTGGACCAAGACCGCCGACGAGATCCTCACCAAAGCCAACCGTCCAACAACTTCAGTTGCAGTCCACTAGTTCTAGACGGGTATCAGGTTGGTGACACTCTGCCCGACTGGTTGACGTAGTGAGGACCTCCGGATGCGGTGGAGATGTCTAAGTCTTCTACCGTCCGGAGGCCCTCGGGTCCCACCGTAAAGCGCGTCTGACTCTCCATGGCGCCTGTTTTTGGTCGAGCTGGTCTGCCACCAGCAATGGCCGGTCGCTCACTCGGCAACGGCTGTCGGCGGCCATGGAAAAGTGCCCGTAGGCGGTCACGTAACTGCCCGCTGGCGGCCATGAAAGCTGCCCGCTGGCGGCCATGAAAGCTGCCCGCTGGTGGCCGTGAGATCTGCCCACTTCATCTATTGGTTCTGACCCGCGCCTGGCGGGTTGGGGGCCGCTCCTCGGGTTCGATGTTCGGTGTCGAGTCGAACCCCTTATGCCCGAGGAGGGCCACGTGAAGTCTGACGGAGAGATCATGGAGATTCTTGCTGCTTATGACCTGACCGGGTCGCAGCGCACAGCTGCCGAGCTGGCTGGTTGTTCCCATCACACGGTCGCGGCGCATGTCGCGGCCCGTGATGCTGGCCGGGCGGTCGGCGCACCGGCCCGCAGGCCCCGCAACGTTGATGCGTTTGTGGACAAGATCGAGGAGTGGGTGGAGGCGTCGAAGGGCAGGATCCACGCCGACAAGGCCCACGACAAGCTGCTGGCGCTGGGCTTCGCCGGGTCGGACCGGTCGACCCGGCGGGCGGTCGCGGAGGTGAAGGCCGCGTACCGGCTCGGCCATGCCCGGGTGCATCGGCCGTGGATCACGGAGCCCGGAATGTGGTTGCAGTACGACTTCGGCGACGGCCCCGTCGTGGACGGGGTGAAGACGGTGCTGTTCGTGGCCTGGCTGGCCTGGTGCCGGTTCCGGGGTGGTGATCGCGCTGCGGGATCGGACGCAGCCGGCGGTGATTGCCGCCCTGGACCGGACGTTCCGGCTGGTGGGTGGGGTGCCGACCTTCGTGCTGACCGACAACGAGAAGACGGTCACCGTGGAGCATGTGGCGGGGGTGCCGGTACGGAACCGGGAAACGGTGTCGTTCGGCCGCCATTACGGGGTGTCGGTGTTGACCTGCCAACCCGCGGATCCGGCCAGCAAGGGTGGGGTGGAGGCAGCAGTGAAAGTCGCCAAGGCCGACCTGGTGCCCACCGAGACGAACCTGCGCGCCGAGTACGGCTCGTTCACGGAGCTGGAAGCGGCGTGCGAGGCCTTCATGACGGAGGTGAACTCCCGGGTGCATCGGGTGACCCGCCGGGTGCCGGCGCAGATGCTGGCTGAGGAAGCCACCCGGCTGCACCGGGTGCCCGACGAGCCGCACACGGTCGTGTTCGGGCTGGCCCGCCGGGTCCCGGCGAACACGTGAGAATGACAAGCCCATTTGGCCCCGCTGTGCTGGCCTGTTTTGGCCCCACCCTCGGGGGGTCAGGTGGCGGTTTTCCGCGCTCGGGTGGTGGTGAGTCGGTAGGAGCTGGTGCCGGTTTGGATGATGTGGGCGTTGAAGGTGAGCCGGTCGACGACGGCGGCGGCGAGGCGGGGGTCGGTGAAGGTGGCGCCCCATTCGGAGAAGGGGGCGTTGGATGCGCAGGCGATCGAGGCCCGTTCCTCGCGGGCTGTGATGATCTGGAAGAGGAGTTCTGCGCCGCGGGGGTCGAGGTGGACGTAGCCGAGCTCGTCGAGGCAGAGCAGGTCGAGTCGGGCGTAGCGGCCGACGACGCGGGAGAGTTCTTTGTCGTCGGCTGCTTCGATGAGTTCGTTGACGAGGGCGGCGGTGGTGATGTAGCGGACCCGGCGGCCTTGTTCGGCTGCCGCGGTGCCCAGGGCGATGAGGAGGTGGGTTTTGCCGGTGCCGGAGTCGCCGAGCAGGACCAGTGGTTCGCCTTTGTCGATCCAGGTGCCGGTGGCGAGGTGGGCCAGGGTCGCGGGTGGTAGGTCGGGCAGGGTGCGGGGGTCGAAGTCGGTGAGGCGTTTGGTGCGGGGGAACTTGGCTTCGTGGACCCGGCGGACCTGGCGGCGGGCGTCGCGTTCGTCGCACTCGGCGAGGAGGACTTCGGCGAGGAACGCTTTGTGGGAGAGGCGCTGTTTGGCTGCGGCGGCGGCCATCGCGGCGGCCTCGGTGCGGATGGTGGGTAGGAGCAGGGTCCGGCACGCGGTGTGGATCGCCGCCTCGGCTGCGGGGTCGGACAAGGCGGTCAGGGCGGGCGAGCCAGCAGCTGTGGTGGTGTTCATGCGGTGGCCTCTTTCAGGAGTTGGTCGTAGCCGGCGAGGGACGGGGTCGGGCGTTGGATCGCTGCGACGACACCCGCGGTTGGTGGCACGGCCACGGGGATGGGGGCGATCTGGGTGATCATCGAGCGGCGGGCTTCGACCGCGACGAGGTCGGCGTCGAAGCTGCCCATGGTGAGTGCGGCGTCGACACCGGCGATGACGGCGGCGGCGGGCAGGGTGCGGTGCAGCAGCAGCACCCCGACCAGCGCCCGAGTCCCGGGCCCGTCGCCGAGCTGGCGCCGGGCAGCATCCCAGAACTGTTGGTGGACAGCTGTGAAACCGCCGCCTGCTCGGGCGGCGACGAGCGCGGTCGCCCCCGCTAGAGCACCGGGTTTGCGGCTGAGGACTTCCAGGTAGTGGTCCAGGATCAGGTCCTCGGTGCCCTTGTGCAGCGACCTGGTGTGGGTGGCCACTACCGTGGCGGCGTCGAGGACCCGGATCGTGTCCGCGCCGAGGCGGACCTCGAGCCGCCGGCCGGCGTAGCGGGCCGGGACCGAGTAGTAGGACTGTCGGACACAGACCCGGGCCTTCGTGTCGACCCGGCACGACAACGACGCTGAGACGTCGAAGACTTCACCGGGCAACGGACGTAGCAGCGGCAGCTCCCGTGCCGCGGCGGCACCGACGGTCTCCGCGCGGGCACCGATCCGGCGGGCGTCGTCACGTCGGTCGGCGGCGGCCAGGGCGGCGTTCAGCGCCGCCAACGACCCCACGTGCGGGACGGGGGTCAGGTGGCGTCGACGGAACCGGCCTATCTCGCCCTCGACCCCGCCCTTCTCGTGGGCGCCGTCCAGGCCCGGGATGCAGAAGAACGAGTCGTAGCCGTAGTGCGAACGCAACGCCACGAACCGGGGGTTCTCCAGCCGTTCCCGGCCGAGCGCGACCCGGATCACCGCCGGGGTCAGGTTGTCGTAGCGGATCATCCCGACCGGCACCCCACCGAGGGCTTCGAACGCGCGGACGTGACCATCGAGGAACGACTCCTGCGACTGGTTCGCATACGCCGCATGCACCGCCTTGCCCGAGTGTGACAAGCGCAGGCAGAACATGAACAGCTTCATCAACACCCCGGCGATGACGGCCTGGAACTCGCCGAAGTCGACCTCGGCCTCCTCAGCCGGCGGGTGGGTCTGCGGGACCATCACCTGGGCCCGGCCCCCACCGACCTCGACTCGCAGCTCCGCGACCAGGTTGCGGACACTCGACTCGGCCACCACCGCCCCTTCCTCCTCGAGCAGCCGCTGCCAGACCCGGCGGGCGGTATGGCGCTGCTTCCTCGGCGCGGACAGGTCCTCCACCAACCACCGCCGGATCGTGTCCACATACGGACCCAACACCGGCGCCACCCGGGCCGGGGGCTTCCGCACCGGCGGCACCGCGTCCCCCAACGCCTGCCGGACCGTGCGCCGGTGCACCTTGTGCCGGTCCGCAAGCGCCCTGATCGACAACTCCTCATCACGGGCATCACGTCGGATACGTTCGAACTGCTCCACTCTCGATCTCACTTTCACCCCCATCTCTCGTCGTTCGCCTTGGCAGACGGACACGAAAGTACGGGGGACTGGTAGGTCGAGGGTGGGGCCACTTCAAGCCAGCACTACGGCTCCAAGTGGGGCCACTTCAGGCTGGCACACTCAAACACGCCGATGGTGACGTTCGAACACGGCCAGTACTCCGTGCCGGCGCACCTGCTCGGTGAGCAGGTGTGGGTGAGGACTCACGGGACCGGCTCCGACGAGGAGGTGATCGTGGTGCATCACGGTCGGCAGGGTCCGGTCGAGGTCACCCGGCATCTGCGGGCCACGCCCGGCTCACCGCGGATCTGCGATGACCATTTCGGCGGGCCGGCCAGCAAGCAGCCAGGCCAGTATCCGGTCCGGCCGCGTAACGTCGCGGAGCGGGAGTTCCTGGCCATCGGCGACGGCGCCCGGGTCTGGCTGGGTGAGGCTGCCGCGGCGGGGACGCAGAAAATCCGCGCCAAGATGGAGACGGCGGTCACCCTGGCCAAGGTCGGAGGGAACACCCGGGTCGACTGGGCGTTGGGCCATGCCGCGGTGCACGGCCGGTTCGGACACACCGACCTCGCCTCCATCCTCAACGCCCACCCCCCGGCCACCACGTGCAAAGCTGGGGAATCCCGCTCCCTGGCCCAAGGCACCAGCAGCTGGGCCCGCATCGCTCATCCCGGTGACGATGCTGCGGCGCTGAATGAGGCCACGTTGTGAGCGCCGCACCGGGACTGCCGGTCGAGGTGGAGCAGCTGATGCGGCAGCTGAAGATGCCGTATGCCCGAGCCTTGGCGCCGGAGCTGATCGCGACCGCGAAGGCGCAACGCTGGGACCCGGCCGAGGTGATCAAGGCCCTGTTCGTCGAAGAGGTCGCCGGCCGGGGCCGGTCCATGTTGGCGACCCGCCGCAAAGCCGCCGGGTTCCCCACCGGGAAAACCTTTCACGCGTGGGACCCGGCGGCCTCCTCCATCCCCGCCCCAACCCAACAGGCGCTACGCACCCTGGAATGGGTCCACCGACGGGAGAACCTCGTGGTCTGCGGGCCGTCCGGGACGGGGAAGACGTTCTTCCTCGAAGCGCTCGGCCAAGCCGTCGTCGAGACCGGCCGGCGGGTTGCCTGGTTCACCCTTGAACAGCTCGGCGTCCTCGTCCGCGCCCACCGCACCGACGACACCGTCACCAAAGTCGTCGCCCGGATCCTCCGCGCCGACCTCGTGGTGGTCGACGACATCGGCCTGCTGCCGGTGTCCCACGACGCCGCCGAAGGGCTCTACCGGATCGTCGACGCCGCCTACGAGAAACGCTCCATCGCACTGTCGTCGAACCTGCACCCGTCCGGCTTCGATGAGCTGATGCCGAAAACGTTGGCGACCGCCACCGTCGACCGGCTCCTTCACCACGCCCACGTCTGCCAAACCAACGGCGACTCCATCCGCCTCACCCAAGCCCTCACCGGGAAAGGAGTCACACCCCTGAACTAACCCAGCCGATGGCCAGGCACCCGCCACCAGGTGGGCAGATCAACTGGCTATCACCGGGCACTTCTGTTGGCCACCAGCGGGCAGATCTACTGACCGCCAGTGGGCAGAATCTCCTGGCCCTTGACAAACGGCAATGGCTATCTCGCGCCAGCTCGGGCCGCCGACTCAGCTCAGCGTCGACGGGGTCGCTTTTGCCCTTGCGGCGCCGGTTGGCCCGGTCAGGTCGGTTGACCTCGAACACCGTGATGCCCGCGGCGTTGAGGGTGCGGGTGAGCTGGTAGCCGTAACTGCCCGTGCCTTCGACGCCGGCGGTTCCCGGTGAGCCGTGCGCGGCGGCCCAGACAAGCATCGCGGCGGCGCCGTCGTCGGTCGCTGCGAAGGCGAACGTGCCCTGCAACCGGCCGAGTCCGTCGACGATCGCGGCGACGTGGGTCAGCTTGTGGGTGTCGATCCCCAAAGTGGTGCCAACGTGGACCTGGCCTGACATGAGGTGCCTCTCGATTGGTCGTGCGGGGCGAGTCGGCGCAGTCGGACAGGACACTCACGGTGCGCAAGCAAAGCCCCTATAGGGTCACGACGGTTGCCGAGATCGTGGTGTGGATGACAGGTCGCTGGGCCGACAGATCAACGCGTTGGCAGGTTGAGACCGCCTGTCGTAAGCCGAGTCAGGCTGTTAGCTCTGACAGCCAGTCGTAGCTCGGGTCAGGATCACGACCTGCCATCCACAACCAGGATGGACTGAGTGTCGTAGCTGTCGCCGGTGGAGCCCACCGAGGCGACCGCGCCGGCGTCGGCGAGTCGTTGGGTGTAGTGCACCGCGACATATTGGACGCCCTTGTCGCTGTAGTGGGACCAACCCGCTGGTGGTGCGTCCTTGCCGGCTGCGGGTCCACAACCCCATCTCGAGGGCGTCGAGGGCCAAGTCGGTGCGCAGGCTCCGCGACAGCTGCTAGCCGACGACGCGGCGGGAGAACACGTCGACCCCGAAGGCGGCCTAGACCCAGCCGGCGAAGGTCCTCCCAGTAGGTGTAGGGGTCGGACAGCAGCGCCCTGCCAGTCTCGCGGCTGGTGGGTTTCTGCTGCCCGCCCTCCGAACCGGACGTGCCCATTCCTGAGCATCCGGCTCTCCACAGGGTCATGTCGTGGCGCTCCCCCACGGGGGGGGATGCGGGTTCCTCGGTAGCGATAGCGGGTCACGGGGACCTGCCAGGCACGGAAGAACTCGATCCCCCCAGCGCGGACCTTCCAACCAGGAAGGAAGCGCCGGACCAGGGTGCGCATACCGAGTTTGGGGTGTCGTTTCCTCAACCAGCCGACGATCCGCCAGAAGGCGAAGTAGTCGACATAGCTGAAGGTGCGTTTCGACACCCCGTGCTGAAAGTAGGCGCACCAACCTCTGATCACCGGATTGAGCCGGCGCAGCAGGTCAGCGAGCGTGCGATGCGATGCCCGCCGGGTCAGTCGTCGCACCTTGTCGAGGATCGAAGCCAAAGACTTCTTCGACGGGTAGGTGTAGACGTACCGTTTCCCGGCCTGATGACCTCGTTTGCGGCGGCGCTGGATGCGCCAGCCGAGGAAGTCGAACCCGTCATCTATGTGGGTCAGGTGGGTCTTGGCTTCCGACAGGCGTAAGCCCATCGGCTGCAGCACCGCTGCCACCTCGCCCCACAGCGCTTCGGCATCGGCTTGT
>JAABUN010004633.1_pt1 | contig 18340 bp, 13 predicted proteins | sample 5559311 | NCBI WGS metagenome assembly JAABUN01 (sample SAMN10711877, study PRJNA513370) | rock metagenome | isolation source: Antarctica rocks | place: Antarctica: Victoria Land, Siegfried Peak sud | reverse complement strand
CAGGCTTTTTTGACTTCGTGAATTTCAATTTTTGCCGGTTGATAATTTTGAGCGATTTTTTCGGGGCGCGGGCATCCTGCTCGGCTGAAACCAATGCGGGCAGGATGCCCGCGCCCCGAAATATCAGAGGCGGTTTGAAAAGTGCGGACGATGCACTTTTCAAAACACCTCAACGGAGAAAATGTGCGCGATTCCAATGATCCGATGTCCGGGGCGAAGCGGCTGCATTTCGCCGGAGATTTGGAGCGGCTGTTTTTGGCGGATTATTACGAAAATTCCGTCGCTTTATGCCGCGCGGCGCTGATTTGTTCCACGGTTTTGTTCGTCGCGTTCGGGATTTTGGATCCCTATGCGATTCCATCGGCGACCGGCAAAGTCTGGCTTTTGCGCTATGGCGTGGTTTTTCCGCTGCTCGTGGTTCTCATTACCCTCAGTTTTTTGCCGGTGTTTCGCAAGATCATGCAGCCGGCGGTCGGCTCGATTTTGATGGTGGTTGGTTTTGGCGTCATCGGTATGACGACACTCGCCCGACCGGACGAATTAGGTTATTTGCTGTATCCGATGGGGTTGTTGTTGGTGCCGATGATCGGATACGCGTTTGTCAGGCTGCGGTTTTGGTATGCGACGATTCCCAATTTGATCAATGTCGTCGTCTATTTTGGCGCGGCGATAGGCTTTCAAAATGTTCTCGCCACGCCGCGCGGCGTGGCCAGCATGGTCAGCCAGGCGTTTTTCATCGTTTCCATCAACATCATCGGCATTGCGACCTGTTACGGCCTCGAATTCTATGCGCGCCGCGCGTTTGTCGCCAATTACCTGCTCGAGCAGGAGCGCGCCGGCGAACAGCGCAAACGCGAGCAGACCGAGGCGATGCTTTCGGTTTTGTCGCACGCGATTGGCGGCGTGGTTCACGATCTCGGCACGCCTTTGACATCGGTGCAACTCGGCGCGCAAACGCTGGAAATGTATCTCGACAGCGGCAACGATTCGACCGCAGAACTCAAGGAACTGACCGGAATCATCAATCAGGGCGCCGAAATGCTCAACCACCTGCGGCTTTCGCTCATGGAGCAGACCAGAGTTTTGGAAGGCAAACCGATTCCCATCGAGCCGGTCACGACTTCGCTGCGCGATCTCATCGAAACCAGCGTTGCGTTTCAAAAACCGGGATTTATCGCCAGTCGCGGCATCGTTTTGAGCGGCGAAACGGTGGAAATCGAAGTCGATGCGATGAAAATGACGACGGTGTGGATGAATCTCATCGGCAACGCCCTGAAATACAGCGATGGCGCGGTGCATATCCTTTGGCGCACCGTCGGCAACTGGTTTGTGGTCGCTGTCGGCGATGAGGGCCGCGAAGGTCGGGGCATTTCGCGCGATCAGGCCGACCAACTTTTCGTCGCGTTCGGGCGTTTGGATTCTCATTCCGACGTTGAAGGCACCGGTTTGGGGCTTTTGTCGGTGCGCCGCATCGTCGAAGCGCACGGCGGCGAGGTTTTCATCGAAGGCTGGGACGGCGGCGCCCGTTTTTCGACGGCACGCGGGGTTTATCCTTCGATGCTTGAAGGTGCGATGCAGAGCGCTTTCGTTGTCGCGTGCCCGCAGAAAGTTTTCAGCGAATAAATTCGCCGCAAAACGGCAAAACCTGCCTTCGCAGGTTGGGAAACTGCAAGTCTTCCGGAAACTTTGGGGGTGGACAGTCCGCGCAGGCGGACTTCGCCCTTCTTTGCGGCGAATTTATTCGCTGAAAATCTTCCATTCTGATTAAAATGGATAGCCTATGAGTGAAAAACCCCTTGCCGGCAAAACCGGCCTTATTTTTGGCGTGGCCAACAAGCGTTCTATCGCGTGGGCGATTGCCCAGGCGTGGCACGAAGCGGGCGCCAAGCTGATTTTCAATTATCAGGGCGAGCGTCTCAAGGAAAATGTCGAAGAACTCGCGTCAACCTTTGGCGAAGAAGTCGTTTTGGCGCCGTGCGACGTGTCGCGCGACGAGGAACTCGATTCGTTCTTCGATTTCGTCAAAAGCAAGACCGATGTCGTCGATCTGGTGCTGCATTCGGTCGCTTTTGCGCCCAAAGAAGCGCTTTCCAACCCGTTTCACCAGACCACGCGCGAACAGTTTCGCGTCGCGCTCGATATTTCGACCTATTCGCTGATTTCGATGGCGCAATACGCCGCGCCCTTGATGACCAATGGCGGCTCGATTGTCGCCATGACATATTTGGGAAGCGAAAAAGTTTTGCCCAACTACAACGTGATGGGCGTGGCCAAAGCCGGCCTCGAAGCCTCGGCGCGCTATCTGGCGCACGATCTGGGCGCGCAGAACATCCGCGTCAACTGCATTTCCGCCGGGCCGACCAAAACGTTGGCCGGATCGGGCATTGCGGGCTTTAGCAAAATGGTGTCGCACGTTCAGGATCGCGCGCCCCTCGCGTGGCCGGCGCAGGCTTCGGCGCTGGGCGGCACCGGGCTTTATCTGGCGTCCGATGCCTCGCAGTTCGTCACCGGACAGGTGATTTATGTCGATGGCGGCTATCAAATCATGGGAATGTGAGCATTTTAGGCGGTAAAAAAGGAGTCTGGCGTTGCCAGGCTCCTTTTGGTTGGGGCCACAGCGATTTGGGGAAATCGAGGGCTTGAAAAGAGTTGGAAAATTTCCAGCGGGCGCAAATTTAGGTGTGGCACTTCGTCAAGTGTCAGCGATACTTATTCCCTAATTCCGTTTGTCAACTTTATGAAAATCGCGCCGATTTTTCCTCCTTTCCCCGGCGACGCCACCGCTTTTCAGCTCGATCTCCCTTCCGAGACGAGCCAGCCGTCTGTGACGCGGGTTTTGCTGGTCAGCGCCGACCGCGCGTTATGGGCCAGCATCAACGACTTGTTGGGCGAAAGTCGCGCCGCCGCGCCGCGTTTTTATCTCGATTGCGTCGCCGATCTCGCCAGTTGCTTTGAAATCGTGGCGCAAGCGGCGCCGGATGTGGTTTTGGTCGATAATAATTTGGCCGCGCCCGACGAATTCGGTTGGCTGCGCCAATGGAATGAAAGCGAAACCGCGGCTCCGGTGATTTCGTTGCTGGAAAGGCCGGATGCAAATCTCGAAACCGAGATTTTGGATGCGGGTGCTGCCGATTGTCTGAACACAATCGGACTCAATGCGGGCATTTTATCGCGCGCGATTCACGCGGCGCGCGCGAGGCATCTTTTGCAGCGCGATTTACGCGCGGCGCGCGCCCAGAACGCGCGATTGGAAGCGGCGGTGCTTCACGCCGGTCTGGGCGTGATGATGGCGCGCTACGAGCGGGACGAAAACGGCGCCGTCGATACGCCGCTCACTTTCGTTAATCCGGCGTTCGAACGCATCAGCGGTTACACGATAAGCGAAATTTTGGGCCGCAATCCGCGCTTTTTGCAAGGCCCGGACAGCGACGCAGACGCCGTGCGCGCGTTGCGCGAGGCGGTCGCGGCGGGCGAATCGCTCGAAAGGACGATGCTCAATTATCGTAAAGATGGCACGCCGTTCTGGAACGCGATGCAAATCTCGCCGGTGCGCGACCAAAGTGGCGCAGTCACGGACTGGATCGGTTTCGTGAGCGATGTCAGCGCGCGCATCGAAGCCGAAAACGCGCTGCGCCAGAGCGAGGAAAACCTCGCCGACGCGCAAAAACTGACCCATCTGGGCTCGTGGCTGCTCGATTTAAGCGGGAGACAAATTGAAAACGAGCAGCTTTTTTGGTCGGATGAGACGTTTCGGATTCTCGGCTTGGAGCCGGGAAGCGTGACGCCATCGCGCGATTTCTACCATGCGCTGATTCATCCTGATGACCGCGGCCTGGCGCTTTTCCCCGGCAAAATCGTTCCTGCCGGCGATGATTTGCACGCGCAATACCGGATTCTGCGTCCGGACGGCGAAGAGCGCACCGTCCAGGTGCGCGCCACCATCGAGCGCGATGCCGACGCCGCGCCGCGCCGCGCCATCGGCACCATTTTGGACGTTACCGAGCGCGAGCGCGCCGAGGAGCGCGTCAGAGAAGCGCAGCGCCATCTCCATCTGGCGATGACCAACGCGCCGGTGATGCTGTGGGCGCTCGACGCGGTTGGAACTGTCACTTTTGTCGAAGGTCAGGCGCTCAAACAGCTCGCCGACCGCGCCGAGGGGCACGTTGGGCGCTCGATCTTCGAGATTTACCAAAGTTTTCCGGCCATCAAGGAACTGGCGCGCCGCGCTTTGCAAGGCGAGGAAATCGGCGACATCATCGAAATCAACAATCTGTGCTTCGATGTCAAATATACCCCGCTACGCGACGAAACCGGCGCGCCAAGCGGCGCTGTCGGCATCGCGCACGATATTACCGCGCAGCGGAGCGTCGAACGCGCGTTGCAGGAGACCCAGAAGCGTTTGCGCGCCGTGATCGACGCGGTGCCGATGCAGATCTGGGCCATCGACCAAAACGGCGTTTTCACGCTTTCCGAAGGCCATTCGCTCGATGCCCAGGGCCGCGCTCAGGAACAGGAAAAGGTGGTCGGCGAGCCGATTTTCACCCTGTATGGCGAAGATTCGCCGATTGGACGCATGGCGCGGCGCGCTTTGGGCGGCGAGTCTTCGCGCGAAACGCTGGAACTGCCCGGCTGCGTTTTCGAGGTGCATTACGGCCCGACGCGCGACGATGCGGGTGCCATCGTCGGCGCCGTCGGCGTCACTCACACGGTGACGGCGCGCGTGCGCGCCCAGCGCGAGCTGGAACAAAGCGAAGCGCGCTTCAATCGCATCGTGGCCAATGCACCGGGCATGGTTTATAGCTTTCGTCTCGATCCGCAGGGTCAGGTTAACTTTTTGTTCGTTTCCGAAGGTTGCCGCGAGATTTACGGCCTCAATGCCAACTATATCCGGGAAAATCCACTGGCTTTGGTCGAGGCGGTTCATCCCGACGATTTCGAGGTTTATTACCGCCTGATTTTGGAGTCCGAGCGCGATCTCTCGACCTGGAACTGGGAAGGGCGGGTTCGCCATCAGGACGGCAGTTGGCGCCATGTGCGCTGCCAGTCGCGGCCCGTGCGCCAAGAAGATGGTTCGACCGTCTGGGACGGTCTGGTCATGGATGTGACCCAGAGTCGCCGCGTGCAGGACGAGGTTCAAAAAAGTCGTCGCGCCCTGGATGAAGCGCAAAAACTCGCTCATATCGGCTCCTTCGAATGGAATCTGCAAAGCGGCGAAATCACCTGGTCGAACCAGATGTTTCGTCTTTTTGGCTTCGAGCGCGAAAGTTTTACCCCGACACCGAACACGCTTCTCGATCTCATCGCGCCCTTTGAGCGCGAAAATGTGCAGCGGCGCGCCTCCCACGCCATCGAAACCGCGAGCGCGGACTCGATGGTTATTCCCATTACCCGCGCCGATGGCGAAATCCGCTGGCTGCAAACCCATTCGCGCATCGAAACCGACGACGCGGGCGTGGCGATTCTGATCGTTGGCTCGGCGCAGGACATGACCGAAACCCTTCAAGCCAGCCGTGCCCTGAGCGAAAGCGAGCAGCGCTACGCCCTCGCCGCGCAGGGCGCCAACGACGGTTTGTGGGACTGGAACCTGGAACGCGACCGCATCTATTTTTCGCCGCGCTGGAAAGCGATGCTCGGCTTTGCCGAAGACGAAATCGGCGACGAACCGCGCGAATGGCTCGCCCGCGTTCACGCCGACGACATCGAGCGCCTTCGCACCACTTTAGCGGCGCATCTGCGCGGCGAATCACCGCATTTCGAGTGCGAATACCGCGTGCTGTGCGCCAATAGCGCCTATCGCTGGATGTTGTGCCGCGCGCTTGCCGTTATCGGTGAGAGTGGCGTTGCCACGCGCATCGCGGGCAGCCAAACCGATATTTCCGAGCGCAAAGCTGCCGAAGCGCAGCTCTCGCACAACGCGTTTTACGACCAACTCACCGGACTGCCCAACCGCACGCTCTTCCTCGAACGCCTCGAACGCACCTTGACGCGGGCGCGGCGCCATCCCGAATACGCGTTTGCGACATTATTTCTCGACATCGACCGCTTCAAAAAAATCAACGATTCGCTCGGTCATCTCGTCGGCGACCAGGTTCTCATCGAAGCCTCCGCGCGTTTTGCGAGTTGTCTGCGGCCCGGCGACACCGTGGCCAGACTGGGCGGCGATGAGTTCGCGCTCCTGGTGGACGATATCAACGACGACGACGACGTGCCGCTCGTCGCCGGGCGCATTCAGAAAGAGTTGGAGCGGCCTTTCATGCTCGACGGGCGCGAAATTTACGTCACCGTCTCGATTGGCATGGCGCCCTCTCGCGGCGGCGAAGAAACGCCCGACGACCTGCTCCGCAACGCCGATTCGGCGATGTATCGCGCCAAAGCGCTGGGTCGCGCCCGCTCCGAAGTCTTCGACGCCGCGATGCACCAACGCGCGGTTCATTTGCTCGATCTCGAAGCCGATTTGTGGCGCTCCATCGAACGCAACCAGCTTTGCCTCCATTTCCAGCCGATCATCTCGCTTGAGGGCGGCCAAATCAGCGGTTACGAAGCCCTGGTGCGCTGGAATCATCCCACGCGTGGCCTGGTTTCGCCCGCCGAGTTCATTCCCATCGCCGAAGAAAACGGTTTTATCCGGCTGCTCGGCTGGTGGGTTTTGGAGGAAGCGTGCCGCCAGGCGCAAAAATGGCAAGCCGCGCGACTCGCCGGTTTTCCCGGTGAAAACCCGCATTTCATGTCGATCAACCTTTTGACGCGGCAGTTTTCACAGCCCGATTCGGTCGAGCAGATCAGCCAGATTATCCGGCGAACCGGCGCCGACCCGCGCCATATCACGCTGGAAATCACCGAATCGGTCATCATGGAACACTCCGAAACCGCGAGCGCGATGCTGCGCGGCCTCAAAGCGATGGGAATTCGCCTTTCGATGGACGATTTCGGCACCGGCTATTCGTCTTTGAGTTATTTGCACCGCTTTTCGCTCGACACGCTCAAAATCGACCGGTCTTTCATCTCGCAAATGCGAATCGGCGCGCGCGACGGCGAAATCGTCAACACGATTTTGGCGCTGGCGGGCGGCCTGAACATGAAAGTCGTCGCCGAAGGCGTCGAAACCGCCGAGCAACTGGCGGGACTGCGCCGCATGGGATGCGGATTCGCGCAGGGATTTCTGTTTGCCAAACCGCTGCCCGCCAACCAAATCGAGGCGTTGTGGGAAAACGCGCCGCGCTGGTAACCCATGTCCGCTTCTCCGAGGCGCCTGTTCGTTCATCCCCGCTACCTGTTCGTTCATCCCCGCTACCTGTTTGGTCATCCTGCGCGGCGGATGAGTATCGACACTGCGGAAATGACCAAACAGGTAGCGGGGATGAACGAACAGGTAGCGGGGATGAACGAACAGATAGCGGGGATGAACGAACAGGTAGCGGGGATGAGCATCGACGATGCGGAAATGAACGAAGTCGCACACCGGAGGAGGAACCACCTCGCCCGCGCCAGATAAAATCTCCCTGTGCCCGCCGATTCTCTCACCGATTCTTCTCCCAAACCCGCCGTTTCCCCCGCTCTGCTGCTTTCCGTTGCGCTCGTCGCGGGCGCGGCGCTGGGTTTTGAAGTCGCTCTGACGCGTGTTTTCGCCACGCTTTTGCGCTATCAATTCGCGTTTTTGGTGGTGTCGCTCGCGCTGTGCGGCATTGGTTTGGGCGGACTTTACGCCCACAAAAAACGCGATCTCGACATCGGCAACACCGCCGCGCTTTTCGGCGTTTCGGTCGCGTTTTCGCTCCTGCTGATTCTGCGCGGCGTCTTCAAATTTCGCCCCGACCAATTCTGGATCGCCGCGCTGTTGACTCTGGTTCCCTTCGCCATCAGCGGCGCGTTTTTGTCCAGCGTTTTCGCGCGATTTTCGGCTCAGGGCGGCAAACTTTACGCTTATGACCTCGCCGGTGCCGCACTCGCCGCGCTGGGCAGCGTCGCGCTGATGCAACGCCTCGGCGCGATTCAAACCTGCCTACTTTTCGGCGCGCTCGGCGCACTTGCGGGCGTTTTGGTCGCCAAAAAACCGGCGTTTCCACTCATCATCAGCGCGATTTTGCTCGCTCTGGTGCCCTACAACGCGGCTTTGAACCTGTGGCAAGTGCCGGCGATTCCGCCGCAGTTTCAGACCGATCCGGCCCTCAAACAGCGCACTTCTCTGGCCGACCGCGGCGTGACGCAGCCGCTTTTTACCGAATTGGGCGACCCCAAAGCGCGCTCCAAAATCGTCGATACGCGCTGGAACGCCTTCGCGCGCACCGATGTCGTGCTCGATCCCGAAGCGCCCGGCTCGTTTTTGCTCTACACCAACGGCAACGTGCCCACCAACATGATGAAATGGGACGGCCAAATCTGGACGATCCCAAGCATCGCCGCCAACTTTCCGCTTTCGGATTGGACGTTCAAAAACGCCGATCTGGAAGGACAAAACGTGCTTTCCATCGGGCCGGGCGGCGGCCTCGACGCGCTTTTGGCGCTGCGCTACGGCGCCAAAGAGTTCGACGGCGCCGAAATCAATCCCTCGATCATCGAACTGATGCGCGAGCCGAAATACCGCGCTTTCAACGGCGATATCTATGGCAAACCCGGCATCAACGTCCAAACCGCCGAAGGCCGCGCTTTCGTGCGCGAAGCGGCGCAGCGCGGCAAGCGCTACCGGCTGATTTTTTCGGCGCTCACTAAAACCGCGACAGCGGGGCAGGGCACCGCGCTTTTGGAATCCTTTATTTACACCTCCGATGCCTTCAACGATTATCTGCGCGCGCTCGATGACCAGGGCCAGGTAGCGATTGTTGGCGACGCGCCGCGACTTCTGGCGCGACTTTTCGCCACTGCAACGGCGCATTTCAAAACTCAGGGCCAGAGCGAACGCGAAGCCGGAACCCACCTCGCGGCGATGTTTTTTCCGCAGCCGGGGCCGTATCAATGGGCGCTGGTGGTAAGCAAAAAGCCGTTTTCGAGCGCGCAGACCGCGCAAATGCTGGCGGATGCGAGCGCGCGGCAAATCATTCCGCTCTGGCTGCCGGGCCGCGCTGCCAGCGAGGATTTTTCGCTCGGCGCGCTCGGTAGCGGAGGTTTGTCGCTCGATGGTTTCATTCGCGCCGGTCAAAAACCGATTTCGCAGACCGCGCCCGACGGCACGACCACCGAAATTCCCGGCTCCAACTTCGCGCCGTGCCCCGATAATCGCCCCTTCGTTCTCGATATGGGCCTCTCGCCGTTCTCGATTTTCACTTCGTCGCCGAGTTTGAGCATTCTGCTCGGACTCAGCGTTTTGTCCACGCTCGGAATCGCGGCGTCTTTGCTGCTCTCGCGCCGCGAAAATCGCGCTCGAAACGCGCGTTCGACGCTTTATTTCCTCTGTCTCGGCGTCGGATTCATTCTCATCGAAATCCCGCTCATCCAAAAACTCACGCTGCCGCTCGGTTACCCCACTTTATCACTCACCGTAATCCTCTTTTCGCTGCTGCTGGGCGGCGGCGCGGGCGCGGGCTTTTCGCAGCGCTTCGACGGCGAAAGGTTGCGCGCCTACGCCATCAAATGCGCGCTCGGCGTCACCTTCGGCACGCTGCTTTTTAGCGCGTTTTCGACGCATCTGAGTGACGCTCTGCTTTCGATGCCGCTGTTTGCGCGCTGCGCGATTGCGGCCATCGTGCTGTTTCCGCTCGGTTTTCTGCTCGGCACGCCGTTTCCGTCGGGTTTGCGTCTTTTCGAAGGCGATTCCGACCAGGTGCCGCTGATCTGGGCGCTCAACGGCACCGCGTCGGTGGTGGGAACACTTGCCGCGGCGGTTCTGGCCAAAGCGTTCGGTTTCAGCGCGGTTTTGGGAATTGGCGCGGCGATTTATGTGGCGGCGGCGGGGTTGTTGAGCAAATCGCGCGCGTGATAATGACCGGTTCCCTCTCCGGTAATCCGGGGAGGGTTAGGGTGGGGTCTTGCTCTGGAGAATCTTGCAGAAGTGCAAATTCTCCGCGACTAAACCCCTCCCTAACCCTCCCCGCAAGCGGAGAGGGAACCGGTCATCATTTCGTCGCTGCTTTTTAAACTCTTCACTCATGAAAATCGTTCTCCAGCGTTGCCTTTGCGCGCGCGTCGAAGTCGAAAACCAAATCGTCGGCCAAATCGAGCAGGGTTTCGCGGTGTTCGTCGGCATCGCGCGTGAAGATTCGACCGCAAATGTCGCCAAAGCCGCGCAGAAAATCGCCGCTTTGCGCGTTTTTTCGGACGAAGACGGCAAATTCAATCTCGCTTTGAAAGATGTCGGCGGCAAGGTGCTGCTAATTTCCAATTTCACGCTTTGCGGCGACGCACGCAAAGGCAACCGGCCCTCTTTCATGGCGGCGGCTTTGCCCGACCGCGCGAACGAACTTTTCGAGTCGCTTGCTACACTTTTACGCGCGCAAAACATCGAAGTCGAGAGCGGAGTTTTTGGCGCCGATATGCGCGTTGTGGTGGAAAATGACGGCCCGGTCACCCTGATTTTGGATTTTTGAAGGGAATTTAGCCGATTTTGCGGCGTCTGTTTTGAGCTTTTGAAACCAGAAACCAATTTTCATTATGTCGAATCCCCATTCCCAGGCGCCTTCGTCGTCTCTTGTCCCTTTAGAATCGCCTTTGCAAGCCGAATCGCGCGGCGAGCGGGCGCTTTCGGGCGACGAGCGCGGTGATCTCCATATCCAATCCGGCGACACGCGCGGCGACGACGGCGATTTCGCGGGCGCGCTCGACGCTTACAAAAAAGCCGCGCAACTCGACCCCAATTCGCCCGCGCGCCTGGTCAAACTCGCCGAAGGCTACGCCGCCAACGATTTGCACGGCAAAGCCTTCGAACTTTACCAGCGCGCCTTGGAACAGCGCGCCCAGCAGGGCGGCGAAGAACTTACTGAAGCCTACATTGGCCTGGGCGATTTGTGCCTGACTTTCGCGCGCAGCGCCGCGGCGGTGCGAAGTTTCGAGCGCGCCGTGCGCTCCCGACCCAAAGAACCGTTTTTGAGGTGGAAATTGTCGGTCGCGCTCGCCACGATGGGACTTTACGAGCGCGCCGAAGCGCAATTGCTGCAAATCCTCGAAATGGCGCCGCGCGACGCGTTTTACCATTTCCATCTCGCCGATTTGTATCGCGTCATGGGCCGCAATTCCGATTGCGTCTCGCACATGGAAAGCGCCGTCGAAATGGCGCCGCGCGACGAATATTATCGTTTGAGGCTCGGCGCGGCGCATCTTCGCGCCGGAGAAACCGGCAAAGCCGTGCCGCATTTCCACCGCGCCGCGCAACTCGCGCCGACCAATCCCAGCTATCAAACGCTGCTGCTTTACGCTTATATGCGCGACGATCAGGAGCCGGAAATCGCCGTCGATGTCGATGAGATCGAACTCGGCGCTTATGATGCGGATTTCGTGGGGCGAATTCAGCGTTTGGCGCAACCGGTGGATTGAAATTCCACAAAAAGGAAAGGCAGTTTCTACGAGAGAAACTGCCTTTCTTGGGAAAAATTATGCTCCCGTCAATTCCCTCAGTTGAGTTACACGTTCGACTGTTCCCTCGAACAATTCCTTGATTTCGATTTCGCCCGTTTCCTCAAGTGAAAAACTGGAAACATCGCGTAAGCTAAGGTCGAAACTTGCGCCTGGGCCTGAAAACATCAATCGAATGTTACTGAAGGCAAGCCCGACAGATTCCACCTCAAAAACAAATGCCAAAGACGTAGAAAAGCCAGTGAGCGTTGAGTGGACGTGGATGCGCTTGCCTTTAAAGGCAAGTGCGGCGTTTAATAGAGTTCTAATTCTTGCCATGGAAGTTTCATGATAGATTTGCGCCTACGCCCCTCACCCGAAAATGCCCGATGAGCGGCCAGTTGTCCAGATAATCCTGCTCGGCGCACTGATAAGCGTTGTGAATCACGAGCGGCAAACCGCGCGGCCCGATGCCGTCCGACACAAGGCCGGTGTGCCATTTATTGCCCGGCAGATGCCACATCACGATGTCACCCGGCTGCCAGGATTTCAAATCCGCTCCCGTTGTGCCGAGCGGCAAAGTGAGGGCGTATTTCTTGAAATAGGTGATCTGGTTGGGCACGCGGCGATGGTCGATATTTTTGTCGGTGTGGCCGAGGTGCCATTTGTCGCCGTAGCGCCGGAAATCGCGCTGCATATCGAGGTGGATTTCGCGTTGCAAGTCGATTTTGGCGGCGCGCAGACCCCGAATCACCACGTCGGTGCAAGCGCCCGCGCCGCGCGGAATATCGCCGCCGGGATAAGCGATTTGACGATATTCGGCATCGTAATCGTCGCCTTCTTGCGCGTGCGCGGCTTTGACGATCTGGCGGGCGGTGAAATCTTTGACTTCAACGCGCCTGATAACCGGCTCAAAAGTGCGGTCGAAATTGGTTTCGAGCGCGCGCGAGATTTTGTTGCGTCCCAAAGTCGCGCGCAGTTGCGGGCGCGGCAGCCATTTCAGCGCCGCGAAGCCGAGCGCGGCGGGTATAAGAAGCGCGCTGAGAACGAGAAGGCGCCGGGATTTTGGCATGGGAAATCAACGCGCGAAATTGCGCTTTCGCTGCAAAGAAGAGCCAATGAATTCGCCGTCTACCTGAAACATCCCGGTAATTTCTCCCCGCTATAATGTTCGTCGTCCAGTTTTTAACCTGCTCATCATGCCGCAAAAGCCCACTCAATTCGCGCCGTTTGCGCCTTTTAAACCGCTCGCGCCCGACTTTTCGCCGCCTTTCCATCAATACGATCTCGATTCCGCCTTTTACGACGAAATGTTCGACGCCAAAGGCTTGCCGCGCGACTCCTATTTGCGACTGCACCAAAGGCTTCGCACCATCGACCCCAAGGAACTCCAGACTTTCCAAAAAGCCGCCGACCTCTCCTTTTTGAATCAGGGCATCACTTTCACGGTGTATGGCAACGACGGCGGAACCGAGCGCATTTTTCCCTACGACCTTTTGCCGCGCATCATCACCGGCAAAGAGTGGGAGGTCATCGAAAAGGGCTTGATCCAGCGCATGACGGCGCTCAATCTGTTCCTCAAAGACCTCTACGGCCCGGCGCGCATCATCGCCGAACGCGCGATTCCGCGCGAACTGATCTACACCTGCAAGCATTATCGCCGCGAACTGCGCGGCGTCAAACCGCCGAACGACATCTGGGTTTCCGTCGGCGGCACCGACCTGATTCGCCGTCCCGATGGCGTTTTCACCGTTCTCGAAGACAATTTGCGCGTGCCGTCGGGCGTCTCCTATATGTTGACTTCGCGGCAGGTGATGAAACAGGTTTTGCCGAGTCTGTTCCGCGATTATGACGTGCGCCCCGTCGATCATTACGGCCAGGTTTTGCTTTCGACACTGCGCGCGCTTGCCCCGCAACATCGCCCCGATCCGACGATCGTGGTTTTGACGCCGGGAATTTTCAATTCAGCCTACTTTGAACACGCTTTTCTGGCGCGCCAAATGGGCGTCGAACTCGTCGAAGGCCGCGATCTATTGGTGCATGACAACGTGGTTTTCATGCGAACTACGTCAGGTTTAAAACGAGTCGATGTGATTTATCGCCGTGTCGATGACGATTTCATCGACCCGCTCGCGTTCCGCTCCGATTCGAGTCTGGGCGTGCCGGGACTTTTGAACGCGTATCGCGCCGGAAATGTCGGTCTCGCCAACGCGCTGGGAACCGGCGTTGCCGACGACAAAGCGATTTATTATTACGTGCCGCAGATGATTCGCTATTACCTCGGCGAAGAGCCGATTTTGCCCAACGTCGAGACGTTTTTGTGCGGCGACCCGCCGCAAATGCAGCACGTTTTGGCGAATCTCGACAAATTCGTCGTCAAAGCCGTCGGCGAAGCGGGCGGATACGGAATGCTCATCGGCCCGCATTCGACCAAGGCCGAACAGGACGATTTCGCCGAAAAAATCCAGGCCGACCCGCGCAATTACATCGCGCAACCCACGATTTCGCTGTCGCGCGCGCCGTGTTCGCTCGATGGTCAAGTCGAGCCAAGATGCGTCGATTTGCGGCCTTATGTTTTGTTTGGCGAGCGCCCGCAAGTGGTTCCGGGCGGTTTGACGCGCGTGGCGTTCAAAAAAGGCAGCCTGGTCGTCAACTCATCGCAAGGCGGCGGCTCGAAAGATACCTGGGTGTTGAACGATTAGTTTATAGCGTGTTCCGTAGGGCAATGGCCTGTCGTTGCCGCTCGATCACTTTGCTGGGGTCAGCTTCCCTTCTGCGAGGCCGTTTAGCGGCAATGACAGGTCATTGCCCTACAGAACACGTTATCCGGAATCGCTATTTAACCTCTAACCTCTATTATCTAACCTCTAAAAATATGCTATCTCGTGTCGCCGATTCGCTTTATTGGATGAGCCGCTATCTGGAGCGCGCCGAACACACTGCGCGCCTCATTGATGTCAACCTCAATTTGCTGCTCGAACAGGGGCCGGAACTCGCCGCCGAGCATCAAAAAATGCTGCTGCAAAGCCTCAATATCAAGCTCGACACGGAAAGTTTGCCGCTCGATGATGGTCTGGCCATGGCGCGGGCGCTGACTTTCGACGCGGCAAATCCGAATTCCGTGGTTTCGTGCATCGCCACGGCGCGCGAAAACGCGCGGCAGGTGCGCGAACAGATTTCCAGCGAGATGTATGAGCAGCTCAATCGCCTCTATCTTAAAGTGCGCGCGCCCGATGTTGGGGCCGAATGGGACGCCGGGCCGTATGAATTTTTCGCCGATGTCAAGGAAGGCGCGCATCTTTTTCAGGGCGTGACCGACGACACCATGTCGCACGGTCAGGCGTGGCAGTTCATCCGCATCGGGCGCGATTTGGAGCGCGTGGGCGCAACGGTGCGGCTGTTGCAGGCGCATTGTCCGAGTTTGGGGATTGAAGACGAAAGCATGGCCAATTATCTGGAATGGGTCGGACTTTTGAAGAGTTGCACTTGTTTCGAGGCGTATTGCAAGCAATACACGGCGCAGATGCTGCCGCGCCGGATTCTGGAATTTCTGCTGTTGGACGACGAAATGCCGCGCAGCGTGCGGTTTTGCACCGAGCGCATCGAACGCGTGATCGAAGCCGTTGGCGAAGATACCGGTCGCGCCGCCAAAAATACGCGATTGTTGCGCGCCGCTGGGACTTTGCGCGCCAAACTCGATTTTTCGTCCGTCGAAGATATTTTGGAAACGGGTTTGCCGGATTTTCTGGCCGATGTCGCCAGCCAGACCGGGCAGATTCACGGTGCGCTGTTTTCGACCTATATCCGCTATACGATTGACACGGCGGCGGCTTAGAAGCGTTTTTCCTCGCTTCGCTGCGGCCCTCACCCTAACCCTCTCCCGATTACAGGAGAGGGAACCGGTCAACTTCCACACTCCCAAGACTTTCGGGAAGCGCAATGCTGACTGGTTCCTTCTCCCGCTTGCGGGAGAGGGTTAGGGTGAGGGCCGCAGCGAAGCGAGGAAAAACGCAGAAAATTCACAACCATGTTCTATTCCATCCGCCATTCTACCCGTTTCCGCTACTCCGATTCCGTGCGCCAGAGCGTGATGGAAGTGATGATGCATCCGCGCTCCGAAGCGGGCCAATCGGTGCGCCAATTCGAAGTTTCCATCGAGCCGCGCGCGCGGGTTTTCGTGCGCCGCGACTTTTTGGGCAACATCGTCCACCACTTCGATATCCCCGGCGCGCACGATCAACTGTCGGTTGTCGCCGAAGCGCTGATTGAAGTCTCGCCGCCGCGACTTTTGCCGCTTTCGGGCCATCCCGACGACTGGAACGCGCTCGATAGCGCCGTCGGCGCCGGCGATTACTGGGATTTCCTGCACGACTCGCATTTTTGCGCGCCAACTCCAACGTTGAAAGCCTTCAGCGACGAAATCGGCTGGGCGCGCCAGGGCGATCCGATTTCGCTCGTGCAATCGCTCAACAAAACGATTTACGAGCGCTTCGACTACAAAACCCAGACCACGCGCGCCGATTCGCCTATCGACGAAGCGCTCGAAGCTAAAGCCGGCGTGTGCCAGGATTTTTCGCACATCATGATCACTTTGCTGCGCCAGATTCAAGTTCCGGCGCGCTACGTTTCTGGCTATTTGTATCACCGCGACGGCTCGCAGGACAGAAGCGTCGCCGACGCGACGCACGCGTGGTGCGAGGCGTTTTTGCCCGGTTATGGCTGGATCGGCCTCGATCCGACCAACAATCTGCTCGCCACCGAGCGCCATATTCGCACCGCGGTGGGGCGCGATTACAACGATGTTCCGCCCACGCGCGGCAATTACATCAAACTGCGCGGCAAGGGAACGGGCGAAATGAAAGTCGCGGTGCAGGTCAGCCCCGCCGATGCGCCGCGCCCGGAAGAGTTCGAGCCGCTCGGCGCCGCCGCGTGGATTTCGATTCCCGATTCGGCGCTCAATTTGTCGGACGAAAACGAAGAAATGTCGCAGCAGCAGTGAGGCGTAATTTCAACGCAGATGGACGCGGATAGGCGCAGATGATTTGCGTCCATCTGCGTTGAAAAATAACGAGACCCAAAAACGGAAACGGCCCGCGATTGCGGGCCGTTTCGTGTTGGATTTGGGTTTTGAGACGCTGCTTTTCCAGATTGCGCGCTATGCGCCGCTTGTCGGCGTGGATTTGCGCGCCGCCCGCGTTTTGAGCGCGTCCGGCAACCAAAATACCGCGTTTGGCGAGCGTTTTCTTGCTGCTTTTCTTCATTTTTGGCCCTCCTTTTCGAGATTTCTCACTCAGGACGGGCCGCAATTTCGCAAGTTTCACTTCTCGAACGGCAAACGAATCACAAACGTGGTTCCGGCGTCGCTGCTTTCAACTTTGAGGTCGCCGCCGTGCCGTCCCACCACGATGCGGTGCGCGATATCGAGGCCTAAACCCGTTCCCGCGCCGACGGCTTTGGTCGTGAAAAACGGCTCGAAAATGCGACCTTTCACGGCGTCGGGAATGCCCGGCCCGTTGTCGGAGATTTCAACGATTGCCGAATGACCTTCAAAGCGCGTTTTGAGGCCGATTTTGGCGCCCGGTTGGGCGTCGTCGCCGGTTTTTAAAGCGTCGGCGGCGTTGTCGAGCAGATTCGTCCACACCTGATTGAGTTCCGAGCCGTGCGCCGCAATCGGCGGCAAATCGCAGCTGAAATCGCGGGTGATTTCGATGCCGCGCAGCTTGTATTTGAGCATCGAAAGCGTCGATTCCAGACCTTCGTGCAAGTCCACATCCTGTTGCGGCGCTTCATCGAGGTGAGAATAGGACTTGACCGCGCCCACCAAACTCGAAATCGCGCCCGCCGCGCGCTCGATTTCCAGCGCCAAACCGTCGGCGCGCAAACTCGCCTCTAACCACGCCACGACCGCGCCCAAAGCGCCGCAATTGACCTGTTCGGCGAGCATTTCGAACGATTTGAGGTTAACGTCCGCCGCGACGAAGGTCGGCGCGAGTTGGTAGCCGTTTTCGACCTCGTGATCGTCGAGCCAATCGGCTAATTCGTCTTCCAAATCGGCGCGGCCCATCGCGGAAAGTTGGTCGGCGGGCCGGTTTTCAGCGTGTTCATAGGCGGCTTCGCGCATCGATTTGAGAAGTTGGCACTGCGACGGCTCGAAACCCAGGCCGTGCATCGCAATGGCGCGCATTTCGACTTCGCGCATCGCGCCGCGCAGTTCGCTGGCCGAGCGCTTGGCGGCGGCGGCGGGGTTGTTGAGTTCGTGCGCCAAACCCGCCGCCAAAGTGCCGAGCGAGACCAATTTTTCGCGCGTTTGCGACACCGATTCCAGATTTTGCATCCGCACCGCCATCGTTTTGGTGATTTCGCGCGCGATGCCGGGGCACGACCCAAACAGCGACCAAAACGCGTCGGGTTCGAGCCGAAACGCGACCACATCGCCCGCCGCCTGGCCTCCGGCGACGAACGGCGTGCCCATCATCAGCGGGATTTCGCCGAAAAACACGCCCGGTTTGTGCGTGGCGAGCAGCATTTCCGCGTCGCCGACCAGTTTCATCACCCGCAATTCGCCCTGCAAAATCAGGTAAAACGCCGCCGCGTCGCCTTCGTGACAGAGCCACTGCCCGCTTTGCAAACGCACTTCCTCGCCGCGGGAGAGGTGTTCGAGGCAAGTCGTATCACCGGAGTTGAGCCACGCTTCGAAAACCGGCACGCGGCGCAAGGTTTCGAGTTTTTCGCAGTTAATTTCCATGGTTTGTTCCTGATTTGGGGTGGGTTCTATCCTCCTCGCTTTGCTGCGGCCCTCACCCGTCGCTTCGCGCCACCCTCTCCCGCAAGCGGGAGAAGGATGAAGGGCGCAAAATTAACC
>JAABUN010004632.1_pt1 | contig 18343 bp, 11 predicted proteins | sample 5559311 | NCBI WGS metagenome assembly JAABUN01 (sample SAMN10711877, study PRJNA513370) | rock metagenome | isolation source: Antarctica rocks | place: Antarctica: Victoria Land, Siegfried Peak sud | reverse complement strand
GCCGCACCTGCTCTCCCAGCCCGAGGAGTTGGTCCTCACCGAGAAGTCGGTCACCGGCAAGAGCGCCTGGGCCCGCCTGTTCTCTGAGTTGACGTCAGCGATCGAGGTCGACATGCCTGCGGGCGGCGACAACGCGGGCGATCGCGTGGCTCTCGACGTCGCCCTCAGTCAGCTCCAGTCTCCTGACCGCGAGGTGCGCCGTACCACCGCCGAGGCGGTCACGGGCGCGCTCGAGCCCGGACTCCGCACGCGGGCCTATCTCTTCAACACCCTTCTCCACGACAAGGCCGTCGATGACCGGCTGCGCAGCTATCCCAATTGGCTGGCCGCCCGCAACCTCTCGAACGAGGCGAGCGACGAATCGGTGGCGGCGCTCGTCGAGGCCGTGCGCCGCCGCTACGACCTACCCCAGCGCTGGTATCGGCTGAAGGCCGAGCTGCTCGGCATCGACCGCTTGGCCGACTACGACCGCATGGCGGCGGTGACCGACGAAGACGAGTCATTCACGTGGCGCGAGGCGCGCGAGCTGGTGCTCGACTGCTACGGCTCGTTCTCCCCTGATCTCGGCAACCTGGTCGGTCGCTTCTTCGACGAACGCTGGATCGACGCTCCGGTGAGGCCCGGCAAGCGCGGCGGCGCCTTCTGCGCCTACACCGTGCCGTCCGTACACCCCTACGTGATGCTCAACTACACGGCCAAGCGCCGCGACGTGCTCACGCTCGCGCACGAGCTCGGCCACGGCGTGCACGCCGCACTCGCCCAGCGCCAGGGTGTCTTTCACCAGAGCACGGGGCTCACCCTGGCCGAGACCGCTTCGGTATTCGGCGAGGAGATCGTGTTCGGCCGCCTGCTGGAGCAGACTGACGCGCCGTCGTCACGGCTCGCGCTGCTGGCCTCGTCGATCGAGGACTCGATCGCCACGGTGTTCCGCCAGGTGGCCATGAACCGCTTCGAGGACTCCGTGCACACGGCGCGCCGCGGCGAGGGAGAGCTCTCGGTCGAGCGGATCGGCGAGCTGTGGGCCGGCTCGCAGACCGAGATGCTGGGCGACTCGGTCGAGGTCACCGACGGCTACCGGACATGGTGGTCCTACGTGCCGCACTTCATCAGCACGCCCGGCTACGTGTACGCCTACGCCTACGGGCAGCTGCTGGCGCTGTCGGTGTACCAGCGCTACGTCGAGGAGGGCCCGGACTTCGTGCCGAGCTATCTCGAGCTGTTGTCGGCGGGGGGCTCGATGCCGCCGGAGGAGCTCGGGAAGATCGTGGGCGTCGACCTGACCGATCCAGCGTTCTGGGACAACGGATTGGTGCTCGTCGAGCGGCAGCTCGAGGCCGCCGAGGCCGCGGCCCGGGAGGCGCTGGGGGCGCGCGGGGGGTCGGAGGCCGAGTCCGGGTAGTGACCGAGCGCAGGAAGTTGCCGCTGCGGCAGACGGGAGGGTCGCGACGCCGTCAAACGGCGACTCGCCGACGCCGATCATCTCCGTCGGCGGAGAGCGCAGCTGAAGGCGCTGGGCCGTGGGGCCACGCTGCTCGATGTCGACGTGCTGCTCGGTGATGTTGCCTGGCGGTGAGCCGCCCTCGTCGATACGTCGGCGTGCGGTGACAGAGTTGGTGCCGCGAACCGTCGGAGAGCTTGGAAGGTAGACTCCTTACTCCTAACCCATAGTAAGGAAACGAGATGGACGAACGCGCACGGCTGACGTCGAAAGGGCAGGTGACGATCCCCAAGCGAGTCAGGGAGGCGCTGAGCCTGCAGGAGGGCGACGAGCTCCTGTTCCGTGTCGAGAGCACCCGCGCTGTCGTGGCCAAGACGCCTGACTTCCTCGAGCTGGCAGGTGCGGTACCGGTACCCGCCGGCAAGCGGGGGACCCCGTGGGACGAGGTGCTGCAGCGGACCCGTGAGGCCCGCGCGCGAGGACGCTGACCGCCTTTCTCGACACCAATGTGCTGATCCGCCACCTCACGGGCGATCCTCCGCATATGGCCGCCCGGGCCACCGCGGCGCTCGCGGGTAGCGAGCAGCTGCTTCTGACCGATCTCGTGTTTGCAGAGTGCATCTACGTTCTCGAGTCGTTCTATGAGGTCACACGTGACCGAGTGGCGGATCTGATGCGCGCAGCGTTGGCGCTCCCCTCTATAGCGACTGTCGACCCGGCCCTGTTGCTCCGCGCACTCGAGCTGTACGAGGTCGTGCGTTTGGACTTCGCGGAGGCCTACCTCGTGGCGCAGGCGGAGACGACGGGGGTCGGGGAGGTTCTCTCGTTCGACCGGGCTATCGACAAGGTCGAAGGCGTGACCCGACGCTCGCCGTGAGAGGCAGCGCGCAATCGGTCCGGCTGTCAGAGCGAGCCTCCCGCCCCCGACCTGCACCGCCATGGCCGTCCGCGCGATACCGCACAGTGGGGTTGTGCCAAAGCCCCGCCTGATCACCGGTCTCCCCGCCGCGCTCGAAGACGCCCTGGGCGAGGCGGTCGCCGCCCACCGCGACGAGGATCCCCTCGCCCCGTTGACCGTGCTCGTCGGCGGCACACTGCTGCGTCCCTACCTGCGCCGCCGCCTGGCGGAGCTCACCGGCGGGCACCTGAACCTTCGGCTGGTCACCCCGGCGGAGCTCGCCCTGTCCCTCGGCGAGCGGCGGCTCCAGGAGCGTGGTCTCACGCCGCTCTCGCCGCTCGGTGATCGTGTTCTCGCCCGCGAGGTGGCCGAGGCGAGCGGGGGCTACTTCAGGCCCGTGGGGAACACCCCGGGGTTCGCCACCGCCCTGCACCGGCTGTTCAGGGAGCTGCGCCAGTCGGGTGCGTCTCCGGCCGACCTCCACCGGGGGGCCGCCGGCCCGAAGCAACGCGAGCTCGCGTCTCTCTACGAGAGCTACGTCCGCCTGCGAAATAGCTCGTACGGGGCCGACGACGCGTTGCTCGACGCCGATCCGGCCCTGTTCGAGGGCTCCCGGCTGGTGGTGTACGGCCTCTGGGATCCGAGCGCTGGCCTGAGAGCCCTGCTGGGGGCTCTCGCCGCACGCGCGGAGCTCGTCGTGCATCTGCCGAGCGTGAGCCCGGCAGCCGACACTGCCCACTGGGCGTTCCGCGCCTGGCTGGTCGACGACCTTGGAGCGAGCGAACGGCCGGTGAGGCCGGTTACTGCGGCCAGCGCGTCCGCCCTCGCTCACCTCCGCGACCACCTCTTCGCCCACGACGGTCCGGCTCCGAACGGCGATCCGAGCGTTCAGCTCGTGTCGGCCCCGGACCCGTCGCGCGAGGTCCGCGCCGCGGCCCGCGCCTGCCTCGCGTGGGCCCGCGAGGGCATCGCCTTCCACGACATGGCACTCGTGTACCGGCAGGACGAGCCCTACCGCGGGCTCGCGGAGGCAGTCTTCCGCGAGGCCGGCATTCCGGTCTACCTGCACGGCGGGACGCCACTGATCGAGCGACCACTCGGCCGGCGGGCGGTGGCGCTGCTCGAGCTGGTCGACTCGCCCCTCGAGCGTGTGGCGGTTATGCGATTTCTTACCGACGCCCGGCTGCCGGAGGAGACATGGAACCGCCACGGCGGCGTGCCGTCCGCGTCCTGGGACGCCCTGTCGCGCCGCGCCGGGATCGTCGAGGGCCGCGAGCAGTGGCTCGACCGGCTGGCGCGCCACCGTGAGATCGAGCACGCGCGCGGCACCGGGGACGAGCCCGAGCGGACGGCCGAGCGCCTCGCATCCATCGATCGCCTGGGCGCCTTCGTCTCCGAGTTGGACGATCGCCTCGCGGGCCGACCCGATCGCGCATCGTGGTCGACCCACCTGGCCTTCGTGCAGGAGCTGTTCGACACCTACCTCGCCGAGGCGGAGCCGCTGCTCGCCGCCCTGGAGCCCCTGGCGGCGCTCGACTCCGTGGCCGCCGACGTGACCTTCGACCGCTTCCGCGAGATCCTCGTCGAGACGCTCCGCTCCCTGCGGACCTCCGACGTCCTGAACACGCGGCCCGGCTCCTTCGCGCGGCGCGGCGTGAACGTCCTCGACGCCAGCTCCGCCCGAGGGCTCCGCTTCCGCGCGGTGGCCGTGCTCGGGCTGGCGGAGCGCACCTTCCCTCCGCCGCCTCGCCAGGACGCGCTGCTGCTCGACGAGGAACGAGCGGCGATGGCGAGCGGCGACGTCGAGCTTCCTTTGCGAGCGCTCGGCCCCGACCCGGAGCCGCTCCAGTTCGCCCTCGCCGTGCATGCCGCAGAGGACCGCCTCCTGCTCTCCTACGCGCGCACCCAGGACGGCGATCCCCGGCCGCAGCTCCCCTCTGCGTTCCTGCGTCAAGCCGCCGCCGCCCTGATCGGGGAGCCGGTGAGCGCCGAGGGCCTGGACGCGCTGGACGCCTCCGCGCTGACGCGCCTCCCGGCGGGACGACTCGGCGCCACCACACCCGACGAGTCGCTGACCCCTGGGGAGTACGACCGAACATTGCTCGAGGTCGATCACCCCCTCGGCGTCGCCGCGCTCGTGGCCCGGGTGCCCACCATGGCCAGGGCGCTGCGAGCCCACCGCGCGCGCTACGAGGAGGATCGGCTCACGCCCTACGACGGCGTGCTGGGCGAGGCCGCTCGCGAGAGCCTGGCCGACCGGGCCGGCCTGGCGGGCCCCCTCTCTCCCAGCTCCCTGGAGAACTACGCGAGCTGTCCGTACCGCTTCTTCCTCGACCGCGTGCTGCGCCTCAAGCCCGTCGAGGACCCCGAGCGGCTCGAGCGCATCGACGCCATGGAGAAGGGAACGCTCGTGCATCGCGTGCTCGAGCTCTTCCTGACGCAATGCGGAGACGACGATCCGCCGCAGCCCGCCCGCCGTGAGGACCACCTCGAGCTGCTCGCATTGATCGCGCGCGAGGAGTTCGACGACCTCGAGCGACGCGGGCTGACCGGGCACCGCCTGCTGTGGCAACTCGACCAGCGTCAGATCACCGACGACCTGCGCCTGTGGTACGACCACGAGCTGCGCGACGAGGGCCTGCGCGCGTTCGATCGCGGGGCCTTCGAGGTGCAGTTCGGGCCGGCATTCGCGCCCGGGGAGGACTCGAGCCCGCTGTCCACGGACGATCCGCTAACCGTCGACGCGGGCGGGCGCGCCCTGCGCTTCAAGGGCCGCATCGACCGCGTGAACTGGAACGAGGACAAGCCGGCTTTCCGCGTGACCGACTACAAGACCGGTCGCCGACGGGATGAGCACGGGGAGAACCAGCTGTCCGGCGGTCGCGCCCTGCAGCTCCCCCTGTACCTGCTCGCCGCCGCGCGGATCCTCGGCATGCCGCCCGAGGCCGGCGAGGCCCACTACCACTACGCCACCCGGCGCGGCGGCTTCGAGCGGGCGCGCTTTGGCGGCGAAGCGCTGAAGGAGCGAGAGGCAGATTTCGACGACCTGCTCAGCAGGATGGCCGACGGCATCCTCGGCGGGCGCTTCCAGGCCGCCCCCGACCTGCGCAAGAAGTGCAGTTGGTGCAACTACAACGGCCTGTGTCCCGCGCAGCGGGAGCGGATCGCCGAGCGCAAGGCCGGCGATCCGGCGGCCGTGGCGTTCGCCGCACTCGAGGAGTTCGAATGACCGTGGCGCCGGTCGACCAGGCCGTCCGCGACGACGTCCGCTCGAGCCTCGACGCGAACCTGTGCGTGGAGGCCGGCGCCGGGACGGGCAAGACCACCGTGCTCGTGGACCGCATCGTCGAACTGCTCGCTCGCGGCCGCGCGACCGTCGACGGCATCGCCGTGATCACCTTCACCGAGAAGGCCGCCGGCGAGCTGGCCGCCCGGGTCCGGCAGCGGCTGGAGGAGCGCCGGGCGGAGACGTTCGACCCCGACGAGCTCGAACGCCTCGACCGTGCCCTCGCGGAGCTGCAGCGCGCTCACATAGAGACCATCCACGCCTTCGCCGCGAGCCTGCTGCGCGAGCGTCCAGTGGAGGCCGGCCTCGACCCCCAGTTCGAGGTACTCGACGGCGTGGCCGCCGAGGTCGACTTCGACCGCGCCTACCGCGACTGGGTCGCGCAGCTCCTGCAGGGCGAGCACCCCGGTCTTCAGCTCGCGCTGCACCGCGGCTTCGACCTGCGCGAGCTGCGCGAGACGGCGGTGGCGCTTCACACCCACCGGTACCTGCTGCCGCTGTCCATCGCGCCGGCGTCGAAGCCCGACGCGCGCGGATTCGTCGAACGGCTCGAGACCGTCCAGCGCGAGCTCGAGTCATTGGGGGGGCAGTGCCACGAGCCCGACGACGACCCGGGATACCCGCAGATCGCGCTCATCGCGGCCTTCGCGGAGGCGTGCCGTGAGACGGCCGGCGACCTGCCGGAGCTCGAGCGGACCGTGCTCTTCCGCGCGCCGTGGCTGAACGCGACCGCCGGCCGCGCCGGCAACTGGGGCGACGGCGTGTGCGCCGCGGTCAAGGAGCTGGTGCGCGAGGTCAAGAACCGGCTCGATGCGCTGAAGCTGGATCTGCGCACCGAGGCGCTCGTAACCGCTCTGCCACTCGTCGAGGGCTTCGTCGCCGGCTACGCGGTCGAGCGCCGGCGCGAGGGGCGCGCCAACTTCGACGATCTCCTGATCTGGACTCGCGACCTGCTCCGCGACGACGTCGAGGCGCGCGACTACTTCAGGCGTCGGTTCACCCACCTGCTGGTGGACGAGTTCCAGGACACCGACCCCATCCAGGCCGAGCTCGTCGCCTACCTGGTCAGCCCCGAAGGGTCGGGCGGCTTCGACTGGACCGACCTTCGGCCAAGTCCGGGCAAGCTCGTGGTGGTCGGGGATCCCAAGCAGTCGATCTACCGCTTCCGGCGGGCCGACATCGCGATCTACGACGAGGTGAAGGCCGGGATGCTCGCGGGCGGCGAGCGCGTGATCGTGCAGAACTTCCGCTCCCTGCACGGCGTGCTCGATTGGCTGAACGCGGTGTTCGACCGTGTGCTCGAGCCCAAGCCGAGGGTCCAGCCCGCCAACGTGCCCCTGGTGCCGGCCGCGACGGAGCTCGAGCTCGATCGCCCCTCGGTCGTGACGGTGCGCCGCGAGCTGGGTGAGGTCGACTCGCGGGCCGTGAGGACCGCCGAGGCGGAGGCGCTCGCGCGCATAGCCCGCCGTGCGGTGAAGGAGGAATGCTGGAAGGTGCGCGACCGGCAGACGAAGCAGGTCCGACATGCCGAGTGGCGTGACGTCGCGCTGCTGTTCCCGTGGCGCACCGACATAGAGCTGTACGAGGAGGCCCTCACGGCGGCCGGCGTGCCGTTTCGTCACGAGGGCAGCCGCGGCTTCAACTCGCGCCAGGAGGTGCGCGACCTCGTGTCGGTGCTGCTCGCCGTCGACGACCCGGCCGACCGCATCAACCTCGTGGCCGCCCTGCGCTCGGCGGCCTTCGGCTGCTCGGACGAGGAGATCTTCCTGTTCTCGGTCACCGACGGGACGCTCGACTACCGCGCCGCCGCCCGCGGGCTCAGCGAGGGCGCGCCCGCCGCCGTCGCGGAGGCGATGGAGATCCTGGACGGGCTGCACCGCGAGCGGCGCGGGCTCTCGCTGCCGGAGCTCGTGCGCCGCGTGATCGAGCGCACGCGCATGGTCGAGGTTGCGCTGGCCCTTCCGGGCGGCGACCAAGCCGCGGCCAACCTGCTCAAGCTGGCCGACCAGGCACGCGCGTTCTCGGCCTCGGAGGGCGGCGGGCTGAGGGCCTTCGCGCAGTGGCTGGCAGTAGTGCGCGACGAGGAATCGCCGGAGGCGGACGCCGTGGTGGCGGAGGAGACCGACGACGCCGTTCGCGTCATGACGATCCACGCCGCAAAGGGCCTCGAGTTCCCGATCGTCGGCCTCGCCAACCTGAACACGGGGCAGCCGAATCGCCATGCGCCGATCCCCGACGCCGCCCACCACCGGCTGCACCTGCGGGTGGGCACCAGGTACTCAGGGCCGTTCGAGACGCCCGGATACGCGAAGGCCCGCGAGGATGAGAAGGCACTGGCGGGCGCCGAGCTCCGGCGCTGGCTGTACGTGGCGGCCACGCGAGCGCGCGACCACCTGATCGTCCCGATCGTCGCCGGCAAGGCAAAGCCCGGACCGATGCTCGAGGCCCTGGTTCCCGACCTGCCGAGCGCCGAGGCCGCACCCGGCAGCGTCGACGGGCACTGCTTCGTGTACGACCCCGCGCTGGTGGACGAGGCGCCACCGGTCGAGAAGGAGGCAGACGGCGCCATAGATGACGCGCAGTTGGCGGCCGCCGGTATCCGGCGTGACGCGTTCGTGACCGAGCTCGAGGGCCTCCTGCGCACCGGCGCCCGCGAACGGCGAATCGCCTCGGCGACCGCAGTGGAGAAGGTGTGGGAGCGCCCCCTGGCGGAGCCGATCGCCGAGGACGGCTCGTTTGTCGTCTCACCCCGCGGGCCCGCCCTCGAGATCGGCGACGCGGTGCACCGCGTTCTGGAGCTTGTCGATCTGCCGGCCGCGGCGAACCTCGACGCGGTGGCTCGCGCGGTGTGCGCCGAGGGCGGAGTCGAGGGACACCTGAGTGCGGTGGCGGCCATGGCCCGGCGCTGCCTGGAAAGCGCGACCGTCCGGCGCGCGCTGGCTTCAGGCTCGTACCACCGCGAGGTGGCGTTCATGGTGGCCGGACCGAACGGGAGCCTGGCCTCAGGCCGCGTCGACCTCGTGTTCCGCGTGGGCGGCGAGCTCGCGATCGTCGACTACAAGACCGACACGGTGGCCGAGGCCGCCGTGGACGAGCACATCGTGCGGCACCGTGAGCAGGCGGCGCTGTACGCGCACGCGGTGGCGCGCTCGACGGGCTTGGTCGTGAGCGAGGTGGTGTTCGTGTTCGCGCGGCCCGGCGTGGAGCGGGCGTTCACGGCAGACCAGGCGCTGCTCGAGCTCGGAGAGGCGCTGGCATCGCCCCCGACCGACGCGGTCGCCGAGTAGCGCCGATCAGCTCCCGATCGGCCCGAACCGGACCGCCGGGTGGTCGGGATCGGTACCGGGGTCGGGTGCGGCGGGGTCGACGCGGAAAGGGTTGCTCCGAAGCCGGTATCGGTTGGCCGTGACCACGACTCGGTAGTCCCCAGATGTGGCATCCCGCGGGACCTCCCAGTGCATGCGGTATTGGCCGTCGTCGTCGACCGTCCAGACGATCTGGAGTCCGAGGTCGTCGGTCGCGGTGCGCCAGTGGCCGCCCTGCTGTCGCTGAATCGTCACGAACGGCGTGTCGAGCGGACGGTCGAGCCCGCGTGGGCCGCCCTGCCAGATGAAGACCGCCTGGGCGCCGGGCGGCACGGCCGGGTCGGGCTGCCGGACGATGCTGCCGGACTCGGAGCCCGTGCCGAATGGTTGCCCGTTCGGCTCCACTCCGTTGCGCGGGTCGAATGCGTAGGCCTCCTGGGCGGGCTCCCCACGGGCGAGCCGGCCGGTGAGCTCAGCGAGCTGCTCGGTGAGCAGCGTGGACGATGCGCGCCCGTACTCGGTGGATCCGCCCTCGTAGTGCTGGCGGTCGTACTCCTCAGGAGTCGTGAAGTACTGGATGTACTCGTTCGCGAGACCCGCCACCACGGCTCCCGCGAAGCCTCTACCAGCGGCGGCCTGAAGCACCGCCGCGCGCGCGCGGCGACCCACCTCGACGGTCGCCTCTCCCGGGAACGAGATCACGAGCCGGTCTGCCACGCGCACGACGAACAGCGGCACCGCCTTCGGGTAGCTCGACTCGCTCGTTACCGGCAGGCCGAGCTTGTGGCCCTGGGGACCTGAGCTCACCAGGCTTCGCTGTCCCTCGAGCGGGGTGCGCGTGATATCGAAGAGCGGGCCCCGACCCTCCTCGGAGCCGGTGAGGAACGGCACGCCGGGAACCGCCCGCGAGTCGACGGGTCCGTCGGCGGTCTCCTGACCGCAGAAGCAGACCCGCGTCCAGCGCAAATCGACCTCGGCGCCCTCCGAGAGCCCGCTGCCGGCCTGGCGCCACGCGCGAAGCATCGCGCCCGCCTCCGCGCGGCCGACTCGATCGGCCACCGCCGGCCCGCGGCCGTCCAGCCCGGCAGACTGGTCGCCCTCATTGGAGTTGCCGTACACGTTGATCACGGGCCGTCCCGCGGGCACGTGGCCTGCACGCCGGACCGCCGACTCGAAGACGCGCAGCGCCGCCCCGTGGTGGTCCTGGTTGTAGACCCCGTACTCCGCGGGGTTCACGGTGCCGTGATTGGCGAAGGTCGACCACGCTCCCATGGGCACGCGCACACGGCGGGCGGGCCGAGAGCAGCGGGGAACGGCGCCGGTGAAGGCCGGCCGGCGATGTCGTCGCCGTCCCGCGGGTCGCCGGGCTGCGGGGCGACACCCACCCGACTGCTCAGCCACCACCCTGTCGACCCTGAGCACGGACACCTCGGGATCGATCGTGTGCTCGTAGCCGTCCGGGTCATCCTCCACGCGGCCCTGGCCGAACTCACGGATCACTCCGTGGTTAGCCAGGTGTGCCTCCAGGCTCCGGTTGCGGGTGACCCCGGTCAGGCTCGTCACGCCCCACCCGGCCGCGGCGGGGCCGAGGTCCCTGTCGGCGCGCCGGATGGCGAGGGCGATCCGGCGGGCGAGGAAGGTATAGAGCTGCGGATCAGGGGGGCCGGGATCGAGGAACTTGGCGAACGTCTCGGGCCTCTCGATCGTCTCGATGCTCGGCGCGAGCGTGTTGAGCGTCGGGAAGTTCGCAAACCCCGATGGCCCCGCGTGCGTGTGCGAGACCGACACCAGCACGTTTCGCTCCGAGAAGCCGCGATCGGCGTTCATGTCGGCCGCCTCCTTCACCAGTCCCCCTGGCGCCGCGAACAGGTCGGCCGCCACGAGGGCGACCTTGCGCCCGTCGCGCTCGAGCACGAGAACCGAGGCGTACAACCGCGTGTGCACGCCCCGCCCGATCCGGTCGGCGCGCGTCCAGCCGCCGAACGCGTAACCGGTCGGGGGCGTGATGTCGGCGCGACCGACGCCGGCCCGGAGGCCCGGCTCGGCCGCGGAGGCCGGCACGGCGGGTGCGAGCACCACCACGCAGACCAGGAGCGCGAGGATGACGGCTCTCGCGCGGCCGGACCGGTATGGGCGCGAGGCCGACGAGCCGACGGGATGCATCACGGCTCACCCTACCGGCGACGGGCAGCTCGCGAGCCGTTGGCTGCATCTCTAGCCTGATCCAGCGATGTCCGCCCAGTACGTCTTCACCATGCACCGCCTGTCGCGGCTCTACCCGCCCGACAAGGAGGTGCTGAAGGACATCTCGGTGTCGATGATCCCCGGGGCCAAGATCGGCGTGCTCGGCTACAACGGCTCGGGCAAGTCGACGCTGCTGCGGATCATGGCCGGCATCGATCACGACTACCAGGGCGACGCCACGCTCGCGCCCGGCGCCACCGTGGGCATGCTCGAGCAGGAGCCTCACCTCGACGAGGCAAAGGACGTCCGCGGGAACGCCGAAGAGGGCCTGTCCGAGCTGCGCGCGCTGCTCGACCGCTTCAACGAGCTGGCCGCCAACTACTCAGAGGACACCGCCGACGAGTTCGCGCGCGTGCAGGAGCAGATCGACGCCGCCGACGCCTGGAACCTCGACACGATGATCGACACCGCCATGGACGCGCTGCGGCTGCCCCCCGGCGACGCCGAGGTGACCAACCTCTCGGGCGGCGAGCGCCGCCGCGTCGCGCTCTGCCGGCTGCTGCTCCGCCAGCCGGACCTGCTGCTGCTCGACGAGCCCACCAACCACCTCGACGCCGAGTCGGTGGCCTGGCTCGAGCGTCATCTGCACGACTACAAGGGCACGGTGGTCGCCGTGACCCACGATCGCTACTTCCTCGACAACGTGACCGGCTGGATCCTCGAGCTCGACCGCGCGCGCGGCATTCCCTACCAGGGCAACTACTCGTCCTGGCTCGAGCAGAAGCAGATCCGGCTGGCGAGCGAAGAGCGCACCGAGTCGGCCCGCCAGCGCACGATCCAGCGCGAGCTCGGCTGGCTACGACTGGACGTGAAGGGCCGCCGCACGGCCCCCAAGGCCCGCCTCAAGAACTACGAGGCGCTGCTGGCCGAGGAGAAGAACGTCAAGCTCGACCAGGTGCAGATCCACATACCGGCAGGTCCGCGCCTGGGAGACCTGGTGGTGGAGGCCAAGGGGCTGACGAAGGGCTTCGGCGACCGGCTGCTGATCGACGACCTGTCCTTCACCCTGCCGCGCGGCGGGATCGTGGGAGTGATCGGGCCGAACGGGGCGGGCAAGACGACGCTGTTCCGGATGATCACCGGCGAGGAGCAGCCGGACTCCGGCACGCTGCGTGTCGGCGAGACGGTCGAGCTTGCCTACGTGGATCAGAGCCGCGACGCGCTCGACCCCGGGAAGAACGTGTGGCAGGAGATCTCGGGCGGCGTCGATCACATAAGCGTCGGCGACCGGGAGCTCAACTCGCGTGCCTACGTGTCGGGCTTCAACTTCAAGGGCCAGGACCAGCAGAAGAAGGTGGGCACGCTCTCGGGTGGTGAGCGCAACCGCGTGCACCTCGCCCAGCTCCTGCGTCGGGGCGGCAACCTGCTGCTGCTCGACGAGCCAACCAACGATCTCGACGTCGACACCCTGCGCGCCCTTGAGGAGGCGCTCCTCAACTTCGGCGGCTGCGCCGTGGTGATCTCGCACGATCGCTGGTTCCTCGACCGCATCGCCACCCACGTGCTGGCCTTCGAGGGCGACTCGCAGGTCACCTGGTTCGAGGGCAACTTCGACGCCTACGAGGCCTGGCGCCGAGAGAAGCTCGGGGCCGAGGCCGACCGGCCGCACCGGATCACGTACAAGAAGCTCGTGCGAAGCTAGCGCCCTCCCCGCCGACGACCCTCGCCAAGCAACCCCGCCCTCGTCAGGCTGGGACCTGCGCCGCGGCCGGGGCGCGGGTCGAGGCCTCCCTGCTCTCGCGCGACGAGATGAGCACAGCAGCCATGATCGCGCCGAGCACGGCGAAGCCGGCGCCGGTGAGGAAGGCCGCCTGGAAGCCGTCGGTCAGGGCGCCGGCCGCGGCCTCCCTCGAGCCACCAGCCTCGGCCATGGCGCCTGAGGTCCGCGAGTTGGCCACCGAGGCGAGGATGGCGAGGCCCAATGCGCCCCCCACCTGCTGGGAGGTGTTGATCAGCCCGCTCGCGAGTCCGGCCTCCCTCTCCTCGACCCCGGTGACCGCACCGATCGTGACCGGCACAAACGAGAGCCCGAGCCCGACGGCCGCCAGCAGCGAGGCAAACAGCACGTCACCCACGTAGCCACCGTCGACCGAGACCCGCGAGAACCACAGGAGCCCCGCCGCGATGAACGCCATGCCGGTGATCAGCGTGGGCTTGAAGCCGATCCGCGTGACCAGCTGGGACGCCGCGCCGGCCGCCAGGATGATCGTCAGGGCCAGCGGGAGGTAGGCGAGTCCGGCCTTGAGCGGCCCGTAGCCGAGCACCTGCTGCATGTAGAGGGAGATGAAGAAGAACATCGAGAAGAGCGACGCGCCCACGAGCAACCCCACCACGTTGGCCCCGGTCACCGTGCGCGAACGGAAGATGCGGAATGGCATGAGCGGGGCCTTCGACCTCAGCTCGACGAGCACGAACGCGGCGAGGAGCAACACCGACAGCACGAGCAGCCCGACCGTCTGGGCCGAGCCCCAGCCGGCGTCGTTGGCGTCAACCAGGGCGTAGACCAGAATCGACAGGCCGACGGTCACGGTCAGAGCGCCCAGGGCGTCGAAGTGGCGGGCGCCCTCGGTCGATCGGCTCTCGCGCAGCAGGACGAAGGCGAGGCCCGCGGCGGCAAGCCCGATGGGCGTGTTCACGAACAGCACCCACTCCCAGCCGAGGCTGTCGGTGAGCACGCCGCCCAGCAGCACGCCGGCCGCGCCGCCGCTACCCGCCACGGCGCCCCACGCCCCGAGCGCCTTGTTGCGCTCGGCGCCCTCGCTGAAGATCGTGGTCACTAGCGACAGGGCGGCGGGCGACAGGAGCGCGGCACCCAGGCCCTGGACGGCGCGAGCGGCGATGAGCTGGCCCTCGCTCGCCGCGAAGCCACCGGCCAGCGACGCCATCGCGAAGAGCACCAAGCCCGCCACGAAGAGGCGGCGGCGGCCAAGCAGATCAGCCATGCGACCCCCGAGCAGCAGGAAGCCGCCGAAGACCAGTACGTACGAGTTCACGACCCAAGCCAGGTTGTCCTGAGAGAAGCGCAGGTCCTTGCCGATGGACGGGAGTGCCACGTTCACGATCGAGGCGTCGAGCACGACCATGAACTGGGCCACGCAGAGCAGCGCGAGGGCGAGGTAGGGACGGGGTGCTCGTGCTTCCACTATTTGCTCCTTCGCTTGAGGCCGTTTACAATCCGGAACTTGAACTCCGGTTCTCCATAGTAACGGAAGGACGGTTCCGCTTGTCAAGCCCCCCCACCAGCGTCTCGGCGCCAACCGAAGATCGGCCGCAGCGCGCTGACGCCCGCCGCAACCGCGGGCGCGTGGTGGCCGCAGCCCGGGAATGCTTCGCCGAGGCCGGTCTCGAGACTCAGGTCGACGACGTTGCCCGGCGGGCCGGAGTGGGCGTGGGCACGATCTATCGCCACTTTCCCAACAAGGAGGATCTGGCTCGTGCCGTGGCGGTACACCGCTTCCAGGAGCTGGCCGGCATGGCGGCTTCGGCGCTCGACGAGCCTGACCCATGGAAGGCGCTCAGCACCTTCATGTGGAACGCCGCCGAGCTGCAGTCGCGGGACCGCCACCTGACCGACCTAATGGCCGCGCAACCCGACCTCATGCACCAGGCGGCCACCGAGCTGACGGACCTGCGCGAACGCGTTGGCCAGCTCGTGACCCGGGCCCAGCGGGCCGGAGTCCTGAGGCGCGACGTGGAGGTCGACGACGTGCCGATGATCATGTGTGGTCTCGGCCGCGCCATGCAGATGGGTCCCGGCGGCCCGCGCGTGAGCTGGCGGCGCTACCTCGCGCTCGTGCTCGACGGGCTGAGGGCCAAGGAGGCTGAGCCGCTGCCGGACTGGGAGTAACGCCCCGGACCACCCCGCTGCCCCCGTCCGCGTTATCCTCCCGTCGCTGATGGAACTGTCCGCCCTGCGCATCGTGGGGCTGGTCGCAGGCGTCGGGGTGATCGGCTACGCAGTGTGGCGTCGCCGAGTGTTGCGCAACGCCGACGTTCTGATTCTGCTCGCAGCCGCCCTGGCGCTGCTTGTGGTCTCCGCGACCGACGCCCTGGACGCCCTGCTCGCCTTCCTCTCGTTCGAGCGAGGCGGAGGCGGCCGCATACTCGGACTCGCGGTCATCGCGATCGTCGCACTGTTCGTGCTCAACGTCCGCTCGCTCACCGCAAGTGGCCGAAACCACCGCAGCCTGTCGGCGGTGATGGAGGGCCTCGCCTGGGAGGAGTTTCGGCTGGAAGGGCATCCCGACCGCTTCCGTGACACGGTCGCGATAGTGATCCCCGCCTACAACGAGGCCGAGAGCATCAGCGAGGTCCTGTCGCGAATGCCAACGGAGGTCTGCGGCGTGCCGACGGCGGCTCTCGTGATGGACGATGGCTCCCAGGACGGAACCGCCGAGGTGGCCCGCCAGCACGGTGCCACGGTGGTGCGGCAGATCGTGAACCGCGGCCAGGGCGCCTGCCTGCGAACCGGCTACCGCCTGACCGCGGAATCAGGGGCCAAGGTAGTGGTCACCCTCGATGCCGACGGCCAGCACCTGCCCGAGGAGATCCCTCTCCTCGCCGGACCGGTCCTCGAGGGCGAGGTGGACATCGCGCACGGCTCGCGGGTGCTCGGAAGCGCCTTCAAGAACGAGCTGGTCCGCGAGGTCGGCTCGGTGGTCTTCAACCGGATCGTCTCCGTGCTGGCAGGGGTCAGGACCACCGACTGCTCGAACGGATACCGGGCGATCCGCGCCGACATCCTTCCGATGCTGATCTTCCGCCAGGAGCAGTACCACACGGCCGAGTTCCTGCTCGAGGCGATCAGGCGCGGCTACTCGTTCCGCGAGATTCCGGTCACGATCGTCGAGCGCCTGCACGGCAAGTCACGTAAGCCGGCCAACCTGCGCTACGGACTCGGCTTCGGAGGGGCGATCGTTCGCACCTGGCTACGCGCCGGCGTGAGCGTCGGCCGACCTGCCTGAGGCTGATCGGGCCCGCGTCCGTGCAGTCCACCCGCACCGGTCGTCTGCGCCGGGAGATCGAGAGTGCACTGCCGGAGCGCCCGTTCGCGGTTCGCTTCTGGGACGGAACCGAGCTGCCCGCCACGAGCGAGAACGGCCGGGCGCCGACCTTCGCGGTCCGCTCGCCGAGGGCGCTCGCCCATGTGCTGCGAGCGCCCGGCCAGCTCGGCCTGAGCCGCGCCTACGTGTCCGGCCAACTGGACCCCGACGACCTCGACGGGGTGATTCGCCTGCTCGACGCCTGGAAGCCGCCGCCGCTCGACACCGCCACCCGCGCCCGCCTTGCCCTCGCGGCCGCTCGTGCCACCGGGCTGATCCGGCCCCCGCGCATCCCCACCACCGAGCTCCGCCTGCACGGCCGCCGCCACACCCGGGCCCGCGACCGCCGTGCGGTGCGCCACCACTACGACGTTTCGAACGACTTCTTCGCGCTCTTTCTGGATGCCTCGATGACCTACTCCTGCGCTATCTTCTCGCGCGGCGCCGCGACCCTCGAGGAGGCGCAGGACGCCAAGCTCGAGCTCGTGTGCCAGAAGCTCGGCCTGCGCGAAGGCGAGCGTGTCCTCGATGTCGGCTGCGGCTGGGGCTCGTTCGCCGTCCACGCCGCCACCCGTCACGGCGCCCGCGTCGTCGGCATCACTATGTCCGAGCCGCAGGCGGCCCTCGCGCGCGAAAGGGCCGCCGATGCGGGCGTGGCCGACCGTGTCGAGATTCGCGTGATGGACTACCGCGATCTGACGGATGGCCCCTTCGACGCGATCGCGAGCATCGGCATGGTCGAGCACGTCGGCGAGGAGCGGATCGACCTCTACGCCGAGCGGCTGGCCGCCCTGCTCGGCTCCGGAGGCAGGCTGCTGAACCACGGCATCGCCCGGCTGCGCCCCGGCGACGGCACGGCGGGGCCCTTCTCGGACCGTTACGTGTTCCCCGACGGGCTGCCCACGCACCTGTCCCGCTCGCAGGCCGCGCTCGAGCGCGCGGGCTTCGTGACCGAGCATGTCGAGGGCTTTGCCGACGACTACGCCGAGACCCTGCGCCACTGGACCCGACGCCTCGACGAACGCTCGGATGAGGCGGTCGCACTCGGGGGAGCAGAACGGACACGCGTGTGGCGCCTCTACCTCCGGGCCGCGCGCAACGGCTTCGAGAACGGCTTCACATCGATCTACCAGACGCTCTGCCACCGCGCCTGAACGCGCCCGTGGTCGAGCTCAGCCACGAAGAGACCCGCGTCCTCGGTTGTCTCATCGAGAAGCAGCACACGACGCCGGACGCCTATCCGATGACCGTCAACGCCCTGAGGCTCGCTTGCAACCAGGCCACCAACCGCGATCCGGTGGTCGACTTCGAGGAGACGGCCGTGCGCGAGGCGGCCCAGCGCCTCGGCCGCCGCGGTTGGGCGCGGTTCACGAGCGGAGCCGGCAGCCGCACCGCCAAGTACCGGCACGTGCTCGACCAGGCGCTCGGACTGCCCCACGACGAGCTCGTGATCCTCGCCACCCTCATGCTGCGCGGCGCCCAGACCCCCGGAGAGCTGAAGGGGCGCTCCGACCGCCTGCACGCGTTCGCCGACCTGGCCGCGGTGGACGATGCGCTGGAGCGATTGATCGCTCGCGATCTGGTTGTGCGCCTTCCGCGCCGGCCCGGGCAGAAGGAGGAGCGCTACGAGCACGCGCTCGGGTCGCAGGAAGCCGGAACCGTTGCGCCGAGCCCCACCCCGTCCTCCAACGTCGACGAGGAGGTGGGCCTCGACGCTCGGGTGGAGCGCCTGGAGGACGAAATGGCGAGCCTTCGCGAGGCGCTCGACGCGCTGCGGAAGGAGCTCGGCGCAAGCTGAGGCGGCCCGGGATTCAGCTGCGGTCGCCTACCGGTCGATAGAGGGCGAAAAGGACCGAAGCAGTGCAACCCCGCAAGGCTCTCGACATATCGGAGGAACGACCGCTGGCCGGAAGGCTCGCAGGCGCCCTCTACCTCATCGGCGCCGCCACCGCGACGATGCTCATCTTCCTGCCGGGAATCGAGGTCAACCACCCCAAGCTGATATTCGCTATCGCCGCTCTCGGCGGGTTTTGGGGCGCTGCTGCGCTCCTGCTCGTGCCGTGGGAGCGGGTGACGCCGATGGTGTCGCACGCCTCCTCGCTCGCCGGCTTTCCGATCACCGCTGCCGCC
>JAABUN010004631.1_pt1 | contig 18345 bp, 14 predicted proteins | sample 5559311 | NCBI WGS metagenome assembly JAABUN01 (sample SAMN10711877, study PRJNA513370) | rock metagenome | isolation source: Antarctica rocks | place: Antarctica: Victoria Land, Siegfried Peak sud | reverse complement strand
CAGGTCCGGTTCGATGTGGCGACCCACGCCCTCGATCCGGGGCTGGAGGTGATCGCCCCGATGCGCGTCGGGATGGGCCTGACCCGCGACCAGGAGATCGACTACGCGGCCGAGCGCGGGATCGAGATCCCGATCACGAAGGCCTCGCCCTATTCGATCGACGTCAACCTGTGGGGCCGCTCGTGCGAGACGGGCGTGCTGGAGGATCCGTGGGTCACGCCACCGCCCGATGCCTACGAGTGGACCGCGGCGCCAGCCGACGCCCCGGCCGCGGTCGAGCTCACGATCGACTTCGAAGGCGGCATCCCGGTCGCCCTCGATGGCGAGCGCCTGGCGCCCGTCACTCTGGTCGAACGGCTGCACGAGCTGGGTGGCGCGCACGGCATCGGCCGTATCGATCATGTCGAGGATCGGCTGGTCGGGATCAAGAGTCGCGAGATCTACGAGGCCCCGGCGGCGGCGATCCTGCACGCCGCGCACCACGCGCTGGAGGGCCTCACCCTGTCGCGCGACACGCTGCGCTTCAACCGCCTGGTCGCGGACGAACTGTCCCGCCTCATCTACGACGGTCTATGGTTCAGTGCCCTGTCGCGCGACCTGCGCACGTATGTCACCTCGTCGCAGCGGGTCGTGTCGGGGGAGGTCCGGGTCCGGCTCGATCACGGGCAGGCCGTCGTCGTTGGGCGCCGCTCCCCGATGTCGCTGTACGACAAGAGCCTCGCGACCTACGACACGGGCGATGCGTTCGACCACGCGTCGGCCGTCGGCTTCATCGAGATCTTCGGCCTGCCGCTGCGCGTGGAGGCCGCTCGCCACGGTGCCGTGGGCAAGCACCATGGCGCTGCCTGGACCTGGACGGACCCGCTCCTCGCCGAGCTGCCGACGACGGTCACGGATCCGGAGCCGGCTTCCGTCTGATCCGAGCGGCGGATCGAATGCCCATGACCTGGGCGTCGAGGTCTGCTCGTTCAGTCCTACCGAGCGCGAAGGTACGCGCCCCACGCTGGCAGCGACGAACGGGCTGGATCGCGGACAGGTCGGCAAGGTCAGCCGGGCCTGGGGCGAGGGTGTGACCAGTCGGGTGGCCCAGTCGTGCGAACCGATCGCCATCGACCACGTGACCACCGCGATCGGTTCAGCTGGGTGCGTGGCTTCGATATCGAGGCGCTGGCCGCGATGCTGTCCGTGCCGCTCGTGTTACACGGCTCGGTGGTCGGCGTGTTGAACGTTCAGGCCCGTGCGGCGCGCCATTTCAGCAAGCCGAGATCGGCCTGCTCCAGACCATCGCCGCGCTGCTGGCGGGCATCGTCGAGAAGGGCCGGCTGACCGCCGAGATCGAGGCCCGGCTGGCCCAGTTGACCTCGCTCGACGCCGCCCGAGCCGAGCACCTCAGCGTCGTCACGCACGACCTGCGAACTCCCCTGTCCGTGGTCCGGGTGTACGTGGACCTACTGGCTGACGCGGCCACGGGGACGGACGCCCCGCCCGGCCGGAGGCCATCGAGGGCTGGCGCGCGCCCGCCGACGACCAGCTCGCCCGGCTCGACCGGCAGGTCGATTCGATCCTCGTGTCCGTGCGCGGCGACGGCCTGATGACCGGGCTGTCGCGGCGGCGTTCGACGTCGCCGATTCGGTCGATGCGACGGTCGAGACGTTGCGCCCGCTCCTCCGACCACATCCCATCCGCTGGGACCGACCGGCCGGATCCTACCTGGCCGTCGGGGACGAGACCCGTTTCCGCCAGGTCCTCGAGCAGCTCCTGGAGAACGAGTCGAAGTACTCCCCCCACCGCCGATGGCGTGCGCATCGGGCTGTGGCGCTTCGACGACGAGATCCAGGTCTACGTCACGGACGACGGACCGGGCGTACCGATCGAGGACTGGGACAGCGTGTTCGAGCCGCTCGTCCGGATCGAAGGACGGGGCCGATCGCGCGGCTCGGGCATCGGCCTCTTCGACCCCCGGCGACTGATGACGGCGATGGGCGGCCGGATCTTCCTCGAGCCGAACGGGTTCGCTGCGTCGCGCTTCGTGGTCGCCCTGGCGGCCGGTTGACGTCGCCGGGCGGCAGTCGCGCAAATCGAGGGTCTTGCTGGCGAACTGAAGTCGGCCCGACTGACCTGTCTGGCATTGTCCGCCGGTCTCACAGGCGTCGCAGTCCGGCCTTGACGTCCGGCCACGTCGCGACCAACGCCAGGCGCATCAACCACACCTGCGTTCCGAGGAACTCGCTGCCGCCACCGGTCACGAGGAACGTCGCGACGGCGACGACCGTGCAGAACACCGAAACGACGAAGAGGGGCAGGCGTCGGCCCAGCACGAGCGCGACCACCGAACCGGCATTCGCGATCCCGAGCGGCATGAGAAAGGTAGCGCAAGCGCCCACGGGAAGTTGACACCGGCAACGTCCAATTGCCCGGGCGCGCCTGACACCTTAAGCCCGAAGACCATGAAGAAGCCTCCGCTATCGAGACCACCGAGCGGGACGAGGACACCGAAGGCCAACCCCTCGAAGCCGAGCGTGAGGCCGGCAAAGAAGATGGCGAACCCGCGCCACAGCGGCCGGCGCGGGGCCCTTGCGGGCGCGATCGAGCGGCCCGCCGTATCCGTGTCCATGTAACAAGCATCGGCGTGTCAAGGCAGGCACGCAAGATGCCGACTGGTCCGCGGCATCGAGCGCACCGAGTGGCCCGCCGCTGGCCCGGTCAGCGTGTGTCTACGGCGCCGGGCCGCGCCGGCGCACCAGCCGCGACCGACGGCTCCCCGTCCGCGACCGTGATCCGGATCAGGCCGGGCGTCGCCGGGAGCCGGCCCGCGATCCGCGGAGTCACCTCTGCGTCCAGGAACGCGCTCGCCGACGTGCCGTCGCTCGGCAGGTGCGCGTCGAGCCAAGCGACGAACTCCGGAGCGAACTCGGCGTCATAACCAGCGCGCCGCAACCGTGCTGCCAGTGGGTCGAGCAGCTCGTGCAGGATCCACCCCGCCCGCGCCCCTGCTGCCGCGCCGGCGGTGACGCCGGTCACGACGTCGCAGGCTCGCAGGAGCGTCGACCCGAGCCGGAGGGCGAGGATCGCCGAGATCGGTCCATCGCCATCGGAACCGACGGTCGGCGCGGTCAGGACGACGATCGCGGTGCCGAGCGGGATCCGCCGGCCCATCGCATCGGTGAACGAGCCGGCGTCGAGCGCTCCCGCGACCGCCTCACGGATCGCCGGAGCGCACGTGTCGATCCCACGGAGCAGGACGACCTCCCACGGCGAACGCCGGAGATCGTGGAGCGGCAGCGGGCGGTCCGAGCCGATGAGGCCAGGCGCTGACCCGAGCAGGCTCGAGATCGAGGAGTCGTCGGTCATCGCCGCGAGGTCGATGTCGATCACAGCCGTCTCGCGTCCGAAGACGATCCGGGCGAGGGCGGCCGAGAGTCGGCTGGCGTCGGCTGTCGCTCCGTCGCAGAGAAGGACCACCGCGTCGGGTCGGGCCGTCTGCGCATCCAGGCCGCGGAGGCCCACGCCGAGTCGTCGCACGAGCGCAGTCGCGGCCTCGGGATCGAGGATCGCGCGTTCGCCGAATTCGGCGGTCAGCGCGGCCAGGGCGGCGGCCGGATCGAGCGGCATGTCGATCATCGCGGCGACCGCCTCGCGCGCCGTGGCGACGTCGACCGCCGGACGGCCTCTCGCGATCGCGAACGACACGGCCTGCTCGATCAGGTCCACGCCCTTGTCCGGGAAAGAACGGTTCGGGAGGAACTGCTCGGCGAGCGAGGTCAGCTCGGCGAGCGCATCGTCGGTCACCGGGATCGCGCGCAGCTTCGCGAGGCTGTCCCGAACGGCGACGAGCACGGCCCGGACGGCAGCTCGATCCATCGGCTCGACCGCGATCGTGCTGAATCGTCGGGCGAGCGCGGTCTCCGGCTCGATCTCGGCCTGGAATTCCTCGGCGGTCGTCGCCCCGATGCAGGCGATCTCGCCGCGGGCCAGGGCCGGCTTCAACGACTCGGCCAGGTCGCGGACCTTCGGCGCCGAGAGGAGGTGGATCTCGTCGAAGAACACGACGACCGACGGGTGACGGACCTCGACGAGGAGGTCGCCCAGCAGCGTGGGCTCGTTCTCGATCGCGGACGCCAGGCCGAGCAGGGGGACGTCGAAGATACGGATGTCGCGGAGGGCCGCCGGCACCGCTCCGGCGGCGACCCGGAGGGCCAGACCCTCGACGATGGCCGTCTTCCCGGATCCGGCCGCGCCGATGAGGAGCGGGTTGCGTTTCGTGCGACGAAGGAGCACTTCGGTGACCGCGTCGAGCTCGCGGTCGCGGCCGACGATCGGTCCGAGCCGGCCGCCGCGGGCGAGCCCGACGAGGTCGCGACCGAACCGCTCGAGGGTCGGGGTCGACGAGGCCCGGGCCGCCCACCGCACGGTGACCGCCTCGGCGGCCGCGCGATCCACCGTGGTCGTGCCCGCGACGATCGCATGGGCGATCGCCTGCTCGAGGAGGTCGATCGCCTTGTCGGGAAACCGGCGGTTGGCGATCGAGCGTTCCGCGAAGTCGAGCAGGAAGTCGAGGGCGGCGTCGTCCACGGTCACGCCACGCGACCCCGCCAGCGTGTCGCGGACGCTCATGAGGATCGGTCGCGACGCTGCCTTGTCGAGCTCCGGGACCGTGATCGTGGTGAACCGCCGGGCGAGCCCGGCGTCCAGCGCGATCGTGGTCCGGTACTCCTCCGGGGTCGTCGCGCCGATGACGGCGATGTCGCCCCGGGCGAGGGCCGGCTTGAGGATCTCGGCGGCACCCATCCCGCCCTCGGTCCGGCCGGCCGATGCGAGGAGATGGACCTCGTCGAGGAACAGGATGATCCCGGGCTGGCTCGCCTCAACGACGAGCTGGGTCACCCGCTCCTCGAGCTGGCCGCGATATTGCGTGCCGGCGGTCAGGGCGGTCAGCGGCACTTCCACGATCCGGACGCCGAGAAGCGGCCCGGGCACGCGCCGGGCGACGATCCGCTGGGCGAGGCCCTCGACGATCGCGGTCTTGCCGACGCCGGCCGGCCCCAGCAGGATCGGGTTGCGCTTGCCGGAGCGAAGCAGGATCTCGATCATCCAGGCGGTCTCGTCGTCGCGGCCGATGACCAGACCGAGCGATCCCTCCGCGGCCATCTTCGTCAGATCGCGCCCGATCCGGTCGAGGAGCGGCGTCGGCCGCGGTTCGTGAGCGGCGTGCTCCGGGGCCGAGTCAGGCTCGACGACCGACCCGACGGCGGCGGCCGGCGTGGGCTCGGGCCTGAACGTGGGCTCGGGCGTCGCCGTCGGCATGCCCGTGAGCTCCGGCATCGCCCTCGGCACGGGCTTCGCAGCAATGGCCGTCGACCCGGGCGCCGAGCCCGCCGAGCCCGCCCTCCGGCGCGAGGCCGCGGTCAGCTCGTCGAGGTTGCGCTGGAGCCACGTGAGCGCGAGATCGAGGCCGGCCGGCGCGAGGGCGGAATCGCGGCTCGGCCGTCGCGGCGGATCGTCCGCCATCAGCGGACGCGCTCCCGCTCGGCGGCCTCTGCCCGGACGCGCTCGCGCTCGGCGGCGGCGACCGCCTCGACCGTCTCGACCGCCTCGCGGTCGGCCGCCGGTACCGCGTCTCCGGCGGAGATCGCCGGCGCGTCGAGGTGGAGCGAGCTCACCCCGAACTTCTCGGCGAGGAACCGGCCGTTCGCGAGCAGCTTGTCCGAGTCGTGCAGCGCGACGTCGTCCGCAACGTCGGCGAGGCGCCGATCCATCAGGTCGAGCTGGTCGAGCAGCACGTCGTGCGGGGTCCGGCCGCCGGCGATCGCCCGGCGTTCGGCCATGATCCGGGGCATTCGGAGGTACGTCCGGAACGCATCCGGGAGGTAGTCGAGCGCGGTCTGGCGAATCAGGTAGACGTTTGGGTCCGCCTCGTCGCCGAGGCTGCCCTCGATCTCGAGCGTCCCGACGATCGAGCCCTGGATGCTGACGACCTTGGCGAGCAGGTCGTCCGCGACGTTGCCGCGCAGCGAACGGACCAGACGGTTCAGGCCGTCCCGCACCTCGGAGGCACCCTGGGCCGCCTCGAGCCGGATGTCGAGCTCGCGCTCGCCCGGCACGAGGAGGACGCCGATCGCGTACAGGCCGACGATGATCGGCAACCAGATGAGGCCGCCGATGATCCCGACGAAGTGGAGCGCGAGCCCGCCCAGGGCCAGGACCGAGCCGACGATGTTCCGCCGCGAGTACAGGAACCGCTCGAGCCGGTCCACGCCTACTGGTATCCGCGAATCTGCTTGAAGATCAGCTGGAGCGAGGTAGTCGTTGCGTCGAACAGGGAGCCGCCGGTCTGCGTGGCGATCGCGGCCATCGCATCGTTGTTCGCTTCGCCGAACAGGACCGGATAGGTATGAACGGCGCGGGCGGCGGGTGGGAGATCGCCGAATGCTGATGCGAAGACGTCAGCGTCGATGCCCTGGTTGCTCTCGCCATCGGTCATCAGGACGATCGAGAACAGCCGGTCGGGGTCCTTCGCCTGGCTGGCGGCCACGGCCTGGTAGCCGGCATCCAGGGCCGTGTAGATCGCCGTTCCGCCGCCGGACGAGAGACCGTCGATGTAGGCGCGGATCGCAGTCATGTCGGGACCATCGGGGTTCGTGTCGTCGATCGTGAACTCGCGGGTGGCGTCGACCTGTGACGTGAAGGTCACGATCGTCACCTCCTCGTGCGCCCGGAACCGGGCGAACTGGCCGGTCAGGCTCGCGTCCGTGCCGGTCAGGGCCTTCATCGCGGCCTTGAGCTGCTCGAGCCGGTCGCCCTCCATCGAGCCGGACAGGTCGAGTACGAACACGGCCGAGGCGGGTCGCCGGACCTCGTCGAGGTAGGCCGTGATCAGCGCGTCGATCGTCTCGAGCTTGGCCGGAAAGGGCAGCTCGATCAGGGTCTGGCTCGTGAATCGCGGGTCGAGGGCCACGCCGGGGATCGCCGGCCGGCGAAGCGTCGTCGTCATGATCCGGCCCTGGACCTCGGGCGTCCGCAGCCACGCGGTCACCTTGTCATAGGCCTCCCGCTTGGCCGCGGTCAGCAGCATGAATGGGTAGTCGGCGGTGACGATCCCTTCCTTCGGGTAGATGAGGACGAGCGGCTCGTGGAGCTTCGACCCGCCGTTCAGGCTCATCAGGATCGACTCGTAGTTCACGATCCCGTCGACGGTGTCCTGGTCCCGGATGTACGAGTCCGCGAGGAACCCGGAGCTTCCCGCCGTCAGCGCCTGGCCCTTGAAGAACGCGCGCAGGGCCGTCTTGTCGATCGTCCCGTTGTCGATGGAGTCCGAGCTGCCCGAGAGGGCCGCGGTGACGCCGATCAGGGCGACGAGACCGCTGTTCGAGGCGGCGGGGTTCGTCATCGCGAACTCGAACGAGCCGTCCGCCGACTTCGCCTGGATATCCTTCCAGGTGACGCTCGGGTTGTTCGACCAGCCGAATCGGTCGGCGACGCTCTGCTTCACGCCGAGGACGACCGGGCTGAGCATCATCTTCTGTTGCGCCACGATCCGCGAGCCGGCACCGGGTAGCAGCGACAGGTAATGCCCGCTGCTGAACCAGGCGACGTCGGTCTTCACCCCGCCGGCGATCGACTCGGCGCCTTCGAGGGTGCCCGAGTACTTGATCGCGAGGCTCACGCCTGTGGCCTTCTGCAGGTCCGGCAGGAGCGGCTCGAGGTCCTTGACCTCCGAGCCGGCGAGGACGCTCAGTGTGTTCGGGTCGTCCGGGTTCGGGGTCGTCGTGCTCGAATCGCAGGCCGCGGCGAACAGGCCGACAACGAACGCCGCGACGACGATGGCGACGAGCGCGGACGGCCCGCGACGGATCACCGAGGCGCCGGCCCGAGCGGCTCGGTTCCGAGGGCGTCGATCGCGCTGCCCTGGGTCTCGCGGGTCCGGACCCGGTCGAGATACGCCTGGGACTTCGTGATCTCGGCCGACAGCGCGCTGACCGTCTTCTCCATTGTGTCGAGGGCGTGGACCTTGAACGTGTCGATCTCGTCCATCGTCGCGTAGATGTTGCCGAATGCCGCCTGGAGCTTGGCCAGGTCGATCGTCGCGGAGGCGGCCTGCTTGTTGATCTGGCCAGACTGGTGGCGGAGCATCTCCGAGGTCGACTCGATCAGGTTCGATGTCGTCGTATTCAGTGCCGTGATCTGGTCGAGGACGAGCTTCTGGTCGGCCAAGGCCTGGGCGACGATCACCGCCGTCCGAAGCGCCGACACCGTCGTCGTCGTTGCTCGCTGGACGCCCTTGATCAGCTCCAGGTTGTTGCGCCGGATCACGTCGAGCGCGAGATAGCCCTGGACGCTGACTGCAAGCTGCGTGAGCAGGTCCTGGTGCTTCTGGCGGACGGAGAACAGCATGTCCTCCTTGAGGACCTTGGCCCGCTCCGGATCCGTGACCTCGATCTCGGCGATCCGGGCCACCAGGGCGTCGTCGAGGCTACCCGCGAGGTACGCGTACTGGCGCAGCCGGGCCATCACGGCCCACAGGTTGACCTTCTCCTGCTCGATCGCCGCGTTGTCGCGCTGAAGCTCGTCCTGGCCGTGGTAGAGCGCGGTGATGATCCCGTCGATCTGGCGCTGGCTGGAGCGGTACTTGTCGAAGTAGTCGCGGAGCCTGTCGCCGGCGCCGAACGGAACCAGGCCGAGCAGCTTCTTCGGGCTGAAGAGGTCGCCCTGCTTGGCTGGATCCAGGTCCTCGACCTGGCGGCGAAGGTGGAGCAGCGACTGGCTGACGGTCGATGCCTCGGTCAGGCCCCCGTTCTGCATCGCCGCCAGCGGCTTCTCGAGGAGGCGGTTCGAGACCGCCGCCGACGCTCGGATGTCGTCGTCGCCCAGCTTGCCGATGTCCTTGACCTTGTCGCCGAACTCGGTGCTGTGGGGATCGAGCGTCGAGACCGCGTCTAGGTAGCTGGCGACCATCGCGTCGAGGCGAGCCCGATCCGTCGCGTTGATCGGCACGGCCTCGCTGGCCGTCGCCGCCGGGACCGGCGCGACCGGCGGCGGCGCCTCGAGGACGAGGGTCCCGGTGGACGTGGCTGCGCTCGCCATGGCGCTCGCCACCGCGGGCGTATCGTCGGCGGGCTCCGGCAGGGCAAGGGACGAGTCGGTCATTGATGGGCTCCTTTGGCTCGGGTCGCGGTCAGGGGGACGGGCTCTGGAGGTCGGACGAAGGATCGGGCGTCGGGCTGCCCTGACCGGCATACGCCGCCTCGAGCCGCGTGATCATCGCCTCGAGGGTCTCGTAGGTCGGCGGGTCGATCACGTCGATGATCGAGGTCGGCACGGTCAGCTGGTGGTCGGCCACGAATTTTGCGAACGCCGCAGTGTCGGTCGTCCGGAAGCCATATTCGGTGGCGAGGGTGCGCAGCTCCGGGTCGGTCGTCAGGAAGTCGCCGAGTCGGTTTCCATCGGCGGTCAGGCCGACAAACGTGTGCTTAGAGAAGATCGTCGGGTCCGGATACATCAGGACCATGTCGCTACTGATGGGCGCGCCGGGGGCCGCGGCCAACTGGACGAACTGGCTCTCGTAGATCATCACCATCGGGCTCTTGCCGATGCCCTGGACGAGGTAGTCGTCGAACGGTTCCTCGGTGCTGCTGGCCACGAACCCCTGGCGGAGGAAGAGGGGCGCGAGCCGGGTCATGAGCGGCGCGACCACGGCATCATTCTCGACGATGTTGTCGCCGTTCGCGACATACGACGTGAGCGCGAGGTACATCGCGGCCGAGTTCGACTTCCGGACATCGGTCGAGGTGATCAGGATGCTCTTGTTGACCGGATACGTCGTGTTGCCCGGCAGGTCCCGCCAGCGCGTGTTGCTGTCCACGAGCTTCATGTAGGCCTCGACGTTCAGCGTCGTGATGCCGGCCGTGACGTGGACCACCCCGGCCTTGGCCAGGAGGTCGACGATCGGCTTCCACGTCGCGATCGCCATCGGCGTATAGAACGGCACAAAGGCCCGTGAGCCGGCATGATCGACGCGGATCTTCTCGGCTGCCGGAACCCCGGCCGGGAACGCGAAGTCCTCCTTCGACAGGTCCGTGGCAGCGATCTGGCGCGAGCCTTTCGTGGACACGTTCACGACGAAGCCGCCGCGCTTGAGCTCGGCAGCGACGCGTGCGTCGCTGAAGAACGGCAGCTTCTCCGACCCGATCAGGCCTTGGAGGGTGACGGCAGGTGGCCCGAGCGCCTCGCGCGCGGAGCTCAAGATCCCGTAGCCGACGCCGATGATCAGGACGATCGCGAGCCCGACGGCGGCGAGGCGCCGGGGGTTCAGCGTCATCGGCTTCGGTTCGCGCAGGCAGCTGGTGGCATTCGGTCCTCGTCAGGGAAGAGCCGTACTGGACGGTGCGTCCGCGTGGAGGTCCCCTGCCCATCCCCCTCGGTTCAGCCTGCATCAGACCACGTGTCGCGCCGCGCCGCAAGCGAAAACCTGTTGTTAACCAAACGCGCGTTGAGGTGACATCGTCCGGGCCGGTGGTGGCGGGGCTGCCGTCGGCCGATCGTTCTTGGTTCGCTGCGGGCGGCGGCCTCGACCTGGGCCATGAACGCGTAGGTCAGGTTCAGCCCTGACGGCAGCACGCAGACAGTGGTCGTGGAGTTCAACTAGCCCGCCCCGACGACCCGGCTCTCGGCGGCACGCAGCCGGGCATAGCCCGGTTTCACGACTTCGTTGATCAGCCGTAGCCGTTCGTCGAACGGAGCAAAGGCCGACTTCAGGGCGTTGATGGTCAGCCACTCCATCTCGCCCAGGCCGATCCCGAACGCCTGGTCCAGGGCGGCGAACTCGCTCGACAGCGTGACACCGCTCATCAGCCGATTGTCCGTGTTTACCGTGACCCGGTACCGGAGTCGCCGGAGCAGGTCGATCGGGTGCTCCGCGATGGAATCCGCGGCTGCCGTGTGGACATTGGACGTCGGACACATCTCGAGCGGTACCCGCCGATCGCGCACGAAGGCCGCGAGACGCCCCAGCTCCACGGAGTCGTCGTCGCGCACCGTGATGTCGTCCACGATCCGGACGCCGTGGCCAAGTCGCTCGGCACCGCAGAACTGAAGCGCCTCCCAGATGGACGGCGGCCCGAACGACTCTCCCGCGTGGATCGTGATGTGGAAGTTCTCGCGCCGGACGAGGTCGAACGCGTCGAGGTGTCGGGTCGGGCGGTAGCCCGCCTCCGGTCCGGCGATGTCGAAACCGACGACGCCCGCGTCGCGCCAGCGAACCGCGCACTCCGCGACCTCCACGGACCGTGCCGCCTGGCGCATCGCGGTCACGATCGCCTTGATCACGATCGGGTGCCCGGCCTCGGCCGCCCGGACCGCTCCCAGCCGAAATCCCTCCAGGTTCGCGGCCACCACCTCGTCCAGGGTCAGGCCGCGCTCAGTGGACAGCTCCGGCGCATAGCGGACCTCGGCGTAGGCGATCCCGTCAGCCGCCAGGTCCTCGGCACATTCGGCCGCCACCCGGGAGATCGCATCGCGGTCCTGCATGACCCCGACCGTATGGGCGAACGTCTCGAGATACAGCTCCAGGCTCTTGCGGTCGGCGCCGCGACGGATCCAGGCGGCAAGCTCGGCCGGGTCGCGCGTGGGCAGGCCCTCGTAGCCATACTCGGCCGCGAGGTCGACGATCGTCTCCGGGCGGAGCCCACCGTCGAGGTGGTCGTGCAGGAGCGCCTTGGGTGCCTGGCGGATCGTGTCTGGCGTGAGCATGCGTGCCTCGGATGGGGGACCGCGATCGTAGCGCGCGACGACAGGGCTCATCGGCACGGTCAGAAATGACCTATACCGCGGCGCGCGCGACCGATGTCCGGGTCGTGCCTGGACGCGCTCAGCCCGTCGTGGAGTCGAGGCGAGCCCTAGCCTGCTCCAGGGCTTCCGCCACCCGGGTCGGCGCCGTGCCGCCGATGACATCGCAGGTCGCCAGCGCCTCGTCCACGGACGCGGCGGCGCGCAAGCTGTCGCCGATCCCCGCCTCCGCGGCCAGGGCGGCCGCCCCGCTATCGCCACTCGTCGCCAGGACCAGGCCGATCATCCCGTCCGGGACCTCGTCCAGGCGCAACCCGGCTTCCTCGGCCTGGGCCACGAGCGACCCGACGACACGGTGAGCGGCCCGGAACGGGATGCCGCGGCGAACCAGCGCGTCGGCGACCGCGGTGGCCGTGATGTAGCCCTCGTCCGACGCCGCCCGCATCCGGTCTCGATCCACCGTCAGGGTTTCCAGCATGCCGGCCAGGACGCCCAGGCTCGTTTCGAACACCGCGACCGAATCGAACAGCGGCACCTTGTCCTCCTGGAGGTCGCGCTGGTAGGCGAGTGGCAGGCCCTTCAGCAGGGTGAGCGACCCCGTCAGTGCCCCGATGACGCGGGCCGCGCGGCCGCGCACGAGTTCGGCCGGATCCGGGTTCTTCTTGTTGGGCATGATCGATGACCCGGTGGAGAAGGCGTCACTGGCCCGCACGAAGCCGAAGCGGGGATTGGACCACCAGGTGAGTTCCTCCGCCAGACGGCTGAGGTGGACCATGCCGAGAGCGACCGCGCTCAGCGTTTCCACGACGAAATCCCGGTCGCTCACGGCGTCCATCGAGTTCGCCGTCACGCCATCGAAGCCGAGCTCCGTCGCGGTGGCCTCGCGATCGAGCGGATAGCCGGCCCCGGCCAGGGCCCCGGCACCCAGTGGCGACACGTTCGCACGCTTCCGGGCGTCAGCCAGGCGACCGCGGTCGCGCTGGGCCATCTCGACATAGGCCAGCAGGTGATGCGCGAACAGCACGGGCTGGGCGGGTTGGATGTGGGTCGTGCCCGGCAAGACGGCGGTTCCCTCACGCTCCGCCAGGCCCACGAGGGCGCTCTCGAAGTCGAGCAGCGCGCCGTCCAGTCGATCGATCGCCCGGCGCAGCCAGAGTCGGAGGTCGGTGGCGACCTGGTCGTTGCGCGAACGGCCGGTATGGAGCTTGCCGGCCACGGCACCGATCCGCTCGGCGAGGGCCGCTTCGAGATTGAGGTGAACGTCCTCAAGCGTCGGATCCCAGGTGAGCGTGCCTTCGGCGACGGCCTGCGCGAGCTCGTTCAGGCCGCCCAGGAGGTCCTCGACCTCCTCGTCCGTGAGCAGGCCGGCCCGACCGAGCCCGCGCACGTGCGCCATCGATCCCGTGATGTCGTCGGCCGCAAGCTCGCGATCGAGGTCGATCGAGCGCGTGAAATCGGCGACGCGCTGATCATTCTCCTCGGCAAATCGACCGCCCCAGAGCCGCATGACCCCTCCGTGCGTGGTCCGGCCATGCTAGCCCGGGGCGAGCTCGCGCGTCGGGATGGCGGTCCGGTGCGGGAACATCAACCAACCAAGGATGGCGGCGGCGAGCGCAAGGATCGCCCCGAGACCAAAGAGGGCCGAATGCCCGACCGACTCGTACAGCCGCCCGCCGATCGCGTTGGCGATGACCGCCGCCACCCCGAACGCGGTCGTCTGGTAGAGCGCCTGGCCGGTCGCCTGGAGCTCCCTGGGCAACAGCTCGGCGATCGTCAGGACCACGGACACGATGACCCCGGCAAAGGCGACGCCCGTCATCGCACGGGTGGCGATGATCGCGGCCGGCACGTCCAGCACGGTCCAGGTGACCATGGCCGTCCCGTACAGCAGGGCACTCGCGGCGAACAGACCGCGCAGGCCGATCCGCCGCGCGACCCGACCGGCCAGCAGCAGGGCCGGGATCTCCACGGCCGCCGACAGGCCCGACGCGAGGGCGACTTGCGAGGGACTGCCCCCGAGTTCGGTGATGCGCAGACCCAGGAAGGTGAACCCCGAGATGATCCCGATATGGAGCAGGGTGACGGCCGCAAGGACCCAGGCGAGCCTTGGCGCATGGCGCAGGGCGACCCCGATGGACCCGAAGCGCCACGTCCGGCGCGGGCTGGACGCCGCTGACGGGATCCCGTTCGCCCCGGCGTGTGTCCGAAGGTCGGCCCGCTCCCCGTCCGGGACGAAGGCCGCCGCAACGGCCATCACCAGGGCCGCCGCGGCAAGTCCCAGGTACGCCGGGGCGTAGCCAGTCCGGTCGTACAGGAAGCCCGCCACGATCGTGGCGATCGCGAAGGACAGGCTGGTCAACAGCCGGACCCGCCCGTACTCGCGGCCGCGCACCGTGTTGACCGTGATCGCGTCGCTCAGCGGCTGCCAGGCCGACTCGAAGACCGTGAACGTCGTGTACAGGACGAAGACCGCGATCATCGGCCAGGGTGCGATCAGCGCGGCCACGGCCACGGCCCCACCGACGGCGCAGATCTGCAGCGTTCTGGGCCGCCCGAGGCGGACATCGGCCAGGTGTCCCCAGACCGGCACGGCGATCGTGAACCCGATCGCCCCGATGGACGTGATCAGCCCGATCTCGCCGGCGGTAAACCCTCGCTCGCGAAGGATGACCGAGACGAACGGATAGAAGACGCCGAGCGCGACCCCGAGCGAAAGGACGATGAGGCGGATGGCGATCACGTCGCGCATCGTACCGGGGTTGGCATATGCCGGTAGGCCAACGGACGTCGCGCCGCGCGAGGCCCGGGTACGCCAGACTTGCGCGGATGTCCGCCGTGATCGATGCGAGCCCTGCGACCGAGCTGCCGCCTGCATCACCCGTGGCCCTGCGTTGCGTCGGCCTGGGTCGTCGGTTCGGCGACCGGTGGGCGGTCCACGGCGTGGATCTCGAGGTCAGGAAGGGCGAGGTGGTGGGTCTCCTTGGCCCCAACGGCGCGGGCAAGACGACGACCGTCCGCCTGTTGACGGCACTCATCCGGCCCTCGGAAGGCACGGCCACCGTCGACGGCTTCGATGTCCGAGCCGAGCCCGAGCAGGTGCGCGCCAGGGTCGGTGTCCTGACCGAGACGCCGGGCCTCTACGACAAGCTGTCTGCGACCGCCAATCTCGATTTCTTCGCGCGGCTGTACGGGCTGTCGGCAGCTCAACGCGCGGAGCGGATCGAGCACTATCTGCGGCTGTTCGGCCTGTGGGAGCGGCGGCACGACGTGGCCGGCACGTTCAGCAAGGGCATGAAGCAGAAGCTGGCCATCGCCCGTGCGCTGCTTCACGAGCCGTCGGTCATCTTCCTCGACGAGCCGACAGCGGCCCTGGACCCCGAGGCCGCGTTCATCGTGCGGGATGCGATCGAGACACTCCGGCGCGCCGGCCGGACGATCGTCCTCGCCACGCACAACCTCGACGAAGCGGATCGGCTGTGCGACCGGATCGCCTTCGTGCGGGGCGGGTTGCTGCGGGTGGACTCGCCCGCCCGGTTGCGCGGTTCGTTGGGCCGCCGCGGGCTGGTCGTCCGGCTGGGTGCCGCGCCGGCGGACGGGCTGCTTGATGAGGTTCGAGCGGTCCTCGGAGTCGAGGGAGTGGAACGGGTCGACGGCGGATTGCGCGTCACAGCGGACCCGGCGGCCGCGATCGCTCCCGCCGTGGTGCGAGCGCTGGTCGCCGGCGGCGCGGACATCCTGGAGGTTCGAGTCGAGCGGACGTCGCTCGAGGACATCTATTTCGAGATCATGGGTGTCCGTCCGGACGCCGAGGGAGCGCGCGCCTGATGCGTCGCTCCATCCTCTGGACGATCCTGCGCCGGGAATGGATGGAGACCCTGCGCAATCGGCTGCTGCTCTCGACCATCCTCGTCCCACCGGTCCTGCTGACCGTCGTGCCGATCGGCCTCGCCGGGCTCATCGGGGAGCGGTCGCTGCCGGCCGAACTCGCCGGACAGATCCTCGGCCAACGGCCCGAGTGGGGTGTCTTCTCCCCGGCCGAACTGGCCGGCGCATTCGCGGTCCAGCAATTCCTCGTCTTCTTCCTGCTGATGCCCGCCTATATCCCGCTATCCATCGCCACGTTCTCGATCATTGGCGAGAAGGAGGCGCGTTCCCTGGAGCCGGTGCTGGCCGCGCCGATCCGGACGGTGGAGCTGCTGGCCGGCAAGGCGATCTCCGCACTCGTCCCGGGCATCCTGGCGGGGCTCGTGACCTATCTCGCCTTCGTGGTGCTGGCCTCGTTCGTCTACGGGCCGAACCTGTTCGGGGTCGTGACCGATCCATCCTGGCTGGCGGGGGTCTTCCTGCTCGGGCCGGCGGTCGGTCTGTCGTCCGTGGTCGCCGGGGTGATCGTCAGCTCGCGGGTGAACGATCCGCGGGTCGCACAGCAGATCGGCGGCGTGATCATCGTCCCGATCGTGGGGCTGGTCCTGGTCCAGGCCACGGGCACCGTGCTGCTGCGGCCGGGAGGTTTCGTGCTCATGGCCGGGGTCGTGCTCGCCGTTTCGCTGGTCGGCCTGGCGATCGGGGTCCGTCTCTTCGATCGGGAGGCGATCCTCACCCGGTGGCGCTGATCTCGGATCGCGGATCGCCGCGCGCTGACTGCAGCTCGGCGGTTGACATACTGGGGTAGGCCAAGTCCCTTATCATGCCCGGGATGACGCGCGCGTCTCGTTCCCAGTGGCTGATGTTCGCGGCGCTCGGACTGATGTGGGGCTCTTCGTACCTCTTCATCAAGCTCGCCGTGGACTCGTTCGGGACGTTCACGCTGATCTCGTTGCGCCTGTTGATCGGTGCGGTGCTGCTGTGGGCCGTCGTGCGCGCGAGCGGCACGCCCCTGCCGCGGGAGCGACGGATCTACGGCCACCTGCTGGTCATGAGCTGCATCAACATCGCCCTGCCGTTCGCGCTCATCACCTGGGCGGAGCAGTCGGTCGACAGCGCGCTCGCGGCGATCCTGAATTCCAGCGTACCGCTGTTCGTCATCGTCATCGCGCCGATCTTCCTGCCCGAGGAGCCCATCCGTCTCAACGGGATCGTGGGCCTGGCAGTCGGTTTCATGGGCGTCGTCCTGCTTGTCTCGCCGGGGCTCGTCGGCGCGGACGGCGACCCCCTCGGGGAACTTGCCCTGATCGGGTCCTCGCTGAGCTATGCCATCGGCAACGTCTACAACCGACGCAACGTGCGTGGCCTACCGCCGCTCATCCCGGCCGTCTTCCAGGTCACGTTCGCGCTGCTCCTCGTGGGCCTCCTGGCCCTCGTCCTCGAGCGTCCCTTGGAGACCTCCCACCCGGACCTGCGGGCGTGGTTCTCCATCCTCTGGCTTGGGGTGTTCGGTTCCGGGCTGGCCTACCTCCTGTACTTTCGACTGCTGGGCCATTGGGGTGCCACAAGGACGGCGCTGGTCGCGTATCTGCTGCCCGTCGTCGGCATCGTGCTTGGCTTCGTCGTCCTGCAGGAACCGATCGATGCCACGCTGATCCTGGGCACCGCGCTCGTGATCGCCGGGGTGGCCATCGTGAACGGCCGGTGGGGTCGGCGGCGGCTGTTCCCGGGCCCGTCACGTGATCCCGTGCCCGGCGAGGCGACGTAAGGGTCGAACGACCCGCCGCGCCGACGGTCAGGCAGTCACGGCCAGCAACAGGGCCCCGGCGACGATGAGCAGTGAGGCCCCCACCCGCCGCCCGGTCTCGCGGCGATCGACCGCCTCGCCCAACCGGACGGACCCCCACACGGCCGCCACGACGGTAGCGGATTCGCGCAGCGGCGCGACGCCGGACAGCGGCGCCACGCTGAGCGCGGTCAGGATCAGGACGTATGCACCCAGGGTCAAGAAGCCCCCGAGAGCCGCGCTGCGAGTCTCTGCGCGACCGGCCGAGAGCACCCGCCCTCCGGCCACGAACCTGACCCACCCGACCAGGACCACGGACGTCGTCACCCACAGGATCGCGGCGTAGGTCAGCGGCTCGATCAGGCGCGTCCCCAGCCGGTCGATCAGGGTGTACGTGGCAATCGTCGCCCCGGTCGCGAACGCGAACGCGGCCGCCGGATCAAAGCCGGACCCACCCCGCCGCAAGGGACCCGGTGATAAGCAGGCCGACGCCCGCCGTCCCGGCAAGGCCCAGCCGCTCTCCGAGCAGGACGACGCCGAAGAACACGGCGAGGAGTGGCGCGGTCCCTCGCGCGATGGGATGGACGACGGACAGGTCACCCCGGCGATAGGCGGCGGCCAGCAGGATGAAGTAGCCCGCCTCGACCACTCCCGAAACGATCCCGAGCGCGATCCCTCTCCCGGCAGGGTCGGCCGTCCTGCCACGAGCCACGTCCCGATCCCGACCGGCACGATCGCGACCGACGCCGCCAGCATCCCGACCGTCGCCGCACGGAGCGGGTCACCGGCTGTCTTGAGTCGAACGTTCCAGGCCACATGCAGGACGGCCGACAGGGCGACGAGCCCCATGACGAATGGTTCCATCCAGCGGACGTTAGCGATCCGACCCCGGCCCCGTCAGGCGAGCGACGAAC
>JAABUN010004630.1_pt1 | contig 18347 bp, 16 predicted proteins | sample 5559311 | NCBI WGS metagenome assembly JAABUN01 (sample SAMN10711877, study PRJNA513370) | rock metagenome | isolation source: Antarctica rocks | place: Antarctica: Victoria Land, Siegfried Peak sud | reverse complement strand
TCCCCGAACCTCGGTTACCGCACGGACGATGAGTAGTTGCGAGTTCGACGACGACCTTGCGCGGATCGACCTCGAGGCAGTCCTCGGCTTCCTCGGGTCGGAGGCGCTGACGACGGGGATCTCTGGTAGGCAGTCGGGGATATGGCGGCGCCCGGCGCCAGCGTGGGCGGCGCCACTCCCGTCGGCCTCGCCTGACTGGACGAGGACCACATGTAGCCGTTAGCCGCGGCCGCCGCCCCGACAGCCCTGAGGAGTCGCCCCGTCCGCTCATCGGCCATGAGCGAACGTTCCACAAGCCGAATGCAGCCGAACAGGCGTCCGCGGTGAGAGCGGCCGGCAGGTTGTGGACAATTCTCGTCGTCCACGCTCACCGCACGTCCTCTACTCATTGAAGGTGCGATAGGACCCTCTGCTGTGACAGCACGGTCATGAACTTTCCGGATCCCGCGACATCCTCATTCAGGCGTTCGTCGGTGACGTTTCACCGCCGGCGGCTGGCTCGTCGACCGGCAGCAGCTCTACGCCGACCCAGCAGGGCACCGCCGACGAACATCACCCGTCCTTGTCCGCGTCGTTCCCGTTGCACGGCGTGGTGACGTTCGTCCCGTAGCTCGGCCAGCAGTTCGCGGTCCTCCAGCGTCGGCAGCGACACCGGCACCCTGCGCCGCGGCGTTCCGCCCGCTCCCCCGTCCGCCGCCTCGTCTGACTCCTGGACGCGCTGCGCCATGACCAGCGCCGCAGCCGCCACATAGCTGCTGGGCCGAAGCCCGGCAGGTCCGCCGCCACCTGCACCGCGGCCCGTTCCTCGTCGGCGTAGAGCACCTTCAGCACGTGGCCCCTGGCCGGGAACCGGTGTCGGCGATGCCGACCTGCCGCTACCGCGGCGACAACCTCCGGTGTCACCAGCGCACCGTCGGCACCGTCCGCACCCGCGACCAGCCCGTCGCCGCCCCCAGGCCGACTGCTCCGCCATTCCGTCACCCGCGTTTCACTGAGGGCGACCGCCACCCGCTCACCCTTCACCTGAGGCAGGTGCGGTCTACCCCGGTGTGACAGGCGGTCTTGAGATTTCTGTCGGCAGTCCTCGCCACCGTCACCCACCACCGGTCTCTGCTCGCCCGCGCCCGGGCGAGCAGACAGCCCTTCGCGACCCGCCGGTCGCCCGGCGTTCGGTTGCCCGGGCCGGCCGCGCAGCGGACGGTTCGGGACCGAACGTCATATCTTGCTCCACGACCAGTTACGCTCCGGGGCAAGGTGGCAGCCAAGTGGCGCCTGGGCGAGAACGCAGAGCAGGCCGTCGAGGGGGTTGGTCGAGCTGTTGGACTGAGGCTCACCGGATGTGGCATGGCGGGCAGCAACCTCGACACGCCCGCAGTCAGCACAGACATGCACACGTAGCCGGGTGCCCCGAACCTCATGTCGCCGTCGCCACCGGCGGTGCAGGTGATTCACACTGCGTCGGGCACCTGCCGAGATGGTCCGAGCGAAGCTCGACACTCTGCGGCAGCGCATGGACGGGACTCGTGATCTTCCGCAATCCGCCGACTAGACAGAGCCCGGGACGCGACGCCCGATGCGGCTACCGCCTGTGGACTCTATCGAACAGGGCTGGCGTCAGGCCGATGTCCGCGCCTGCGTTCGTGATGGTGATGCCCTGAGGCTTGAAACGGCCTAACGAACCTTTGATGTACTCACTGTCGAGCTCGCAGGAAGCCCAATGGCGTCCCTGCTCTTCGGCGACGTGGCCCGTCATGTTAGAACCGCCGAAAATATCGAGCACCAGGTCGCCCGGCTCCGTGAGGAACTTTACGAAGAACTCAGGGACCGGCTTTGGGAAGCGTGCTGGGTGCCCCGGGATCCTGTTCGCGCGACAGAAGTTCAGGTAGGAATCGTTACTCGACGTGTTTGGGTGATCGAGCATGTTGTCAGGTGGATACCCGACGAGCTCGTCGTCCTGGAGCTCCAAGACATTGGGAGGGATAGCTCCTCCCTGGTCCTTGGCCCAGGTCTTGCCGATGACGTGCTCCGACTGGCGGGGGCCCTCGTTGTACGTGCCGCGTTCGATCATCCGCAGCATCGCCTTCGAGTACGGCTTCAGCACACGGAGGTTGCTCGCCTTCGGCTCCTCCGTTTTCGAAAGCCACCACACAACGTTGACCGCGTCCTTAACGCGCGTCCGCTTCTTGTTCACCCATTCGCGCGGCCCGGGGAGCTTCGCGCGGTTCCACCAGTAGAAGTCCTCAGCGAGATGGTAGTCGAGGTTCTCGCAGAGGTCGATCAGCAGCTTAAACTGGTACAGGCTGCGAGTCGCGGATCCCTGCTTCCAGGCACCCCCGAGATCGATCACGAAGCTGCCGTCGTCTGTCAGCTTGTCGTAGACGCGCTCGGCGAACTTGTGGAACCAGGCGACGTACTCGCTTTCGGGCTCATTGCCGTAGGCCAGCTGACGCGTCAGCGCGAATGGTGGCGACGTGAGCACAAGGTTGACGGACGAATCCTCGATCTGGTCGAGAAGCCGCAGCGAGTCACCGTGCCACATGGCGCCCAGTTCGGTTCTGTAGACGAGCTCGGGCGCCCTGTCCACGCGTCCTCCACCCCGGGGCTGCCGCCGTCTTGGCCTTCGTCTCCGTGCAGGCGCAACGGTAGCGGCAACCTGAGACTGTTCCGGGATGGCACGCTGAGGGACAGAGCCATCTTCGTTGGTCGAGCACCCAAACAAGGGTAGCTTTTGCTGCCTCGGCTGTACATCCGGATGGGGGAACAGGACTAGTTGCACCTCACAGCCGTGCTTCTCAACCCGGTCCCGCACCTGCGTCCCAAGATCTCCCGACGGAACGTGGGGGTGGCCGCGTCGGTCCTTCGCGCCACCAGCTTCAGCATCGCTAATCTGATACATGCACCGACAGTGGACTTGCCTCAGCTGTCCGAGGTAGGCCAACGCCGGGATCTGTGGGTAACGAGCCGAACCAAGCCTGGAAAGCATCTGGCCCTGGCGACTCGACTAGGGCATACCGAGGCGTTCCTGGTCAACGGCGAGCCACGGCATCCGTCGAGTTGGCGCCAGTACGTAGGTCCCCGTCACAACAGGTACGCAGGCGACACGTTCGACCAGCGACTACTCCGCGCTCTGCGCGCCGTTCCGCTTTCGCCGTGACTACCTAAACCACGTGGAGAGATCGACGAGGCCGGCCGTGCGGGCCACTGCGTCCAGTGCCTGGCGCTGCGACCAGTGAGTCTGTCGCATGATCGTTTTGAGGGTTGTCTCCGAGTAGATCGCAGCTCCGTTGAGCACAGACTGCGTTTCGGGGTCGGCGTTCGACCAGTCCTGGAACACCAGGGACTTGTTGATCCAATACAGGCGGATCCGCGTCAGGGCCTTCGACTCAATCTGACGGATTCTTTCTCGCGTCAGGCCGAACATTTCGCCGATCTCGTCCAGCGTCATGGGGTGCTCAGTGCCGACGCCATGACGGCACCTAAGTACTTCTGCCTCCCGGTCAGGTAGCCACGACAGCCCCGTGTCAAGCAGTACCTCCTCTTCAACCTCGTCCCCAACTTCGTCTTCGAAGGGGACCGCAAACCGTGATGCCCGGTCCCAAGCCCGATCTTCTTTAAGCACTTCCCACGAGACGAGTGAATTGACCAGGTCCCACGCGTAGCGTGCGAGCTCCGGCAGAGGCCCTGGCGAACTCGTAGCTGCGCCCCACTTGTCCTGAACGTGGACCGGGATTCGGATCACGGAATTGAAGTTCGCGTTGCCCCGATCCATGGACTGTCGAAGATGCCACGTTGTATAAGTCGAGAACGCGTAGCCACGAAGCGCGTCCCACCCCTGGATCGCTCGATAGAGGCCGAAGCACCCCTCCTGGAAGTTGTCCTGCATTGCCTCTGCATCGCCGCGGGAGATGCGCTGCGCCCAATACAGGACGAGCCGCAGATTCCCTACGAACATCTCGTCGAAAGCTGCTTGACCCGCGGAGACCAGCGCTTGTAGCTCCTCGTCGCGAACATCGCGTCCGGTGACGTGCGTGCATTCGAGGATGCCCTTCGCGAAGACGCCGGCCTCGATCTCGAGGGCGCACGGAACCTGGCGGTCACGGTCCATCGCGGGCGTGCGCTGTATGAGGGCCATCCACGCCCAGCGGTCCGGAAGAGCCGAGATTTCTTTGTCTGGTGCCTCGGTCGCCATCGAGGGCACGGAGACGTCAGCCGCGCGGGGGGTCGGGACGGTTGGGGCGGAGCCAGCCACCCGCCTGAGGAAGCCCTCCGCCCGGGCCAGGACGTCACCCGACTCACTGGTGCTGATTGAGCGCATGCGCTCGCGTAACGCGAGCAGCTTCGCGTCGAGTTGGTCAGGTGCGGCAGCGGTCATGGCAGGTCAATCCGGAAACAGCGCTTCGGTGGGCACGTCCGCGACCGGGGCGCGTTCGGCCAATGCCCTTATCCCGGCATCACCCAGGCCCTGGATAACATCCCATGGGTTCCGCACGTCTAGCAGCTGCGCGATGGTCGCGCTGAAGTCACCTGACTTGTCGAGCGTCCCGACGTTCCACTTCGTGCTGAAGGATCCGCCGACCGTTGCCGGCAGGTCGTTCTCGATCGCATACGCGACCGCGGCCTTAAAAGCGCCCGAGTTCGTTGCGAACCACTTCTTGTCCATAACGACAGTCATGGCGCGCTCCCCGGCAGCACTGAGTCCGATCGTTGAGCGCGACCCTGGCGCCGTGGCATCGTCATCAGTCGGCACGGATTGCCTCCAAGCGGGTTGATGTGGCTCCCAGGCGCTTCAGTAGGTACTCGCGTCCTACCCGACCGTTTAGCGTCCCGAGATCGCGATCTCGCTCAAATTCGCCAGACTGGACAAAGAGCACTGCCTGCGTGCCGAGCGTGGCTACCCACTGCAAGATCTTGTTCCTGTGCCCGCGATCAAGGCGTCCGAACGGGGTATCCATGACGATTGGACCCTCTTCGACAGAGCACTTGGCGAGGGCGCCGATCAGCGACATGGTTACGATCTGGTCCGCGCCGGCCGATCTCCGGTTGATGACGCGATCACGATCATCCACGATATTCAGGTAGTAGTTGCCGTCGATTCGCAAGCCGGCGTAATCCGGCTCTGTGGTGAGGTCGCGGAAGATCGCGCTTGCCTCGTCTTGCACGCGCTTGCGCATGTTGTTGCGGAATCCGGCGATCGCCTCATCCACGCAGTCACGAAGCTCGTCGAGAACCTGGAGCTCGGCTCGCAAGCCCTCGTTCCCGGGTGATGTCTCTGCGAGCTGCTTCGTAAAATCCGCCTGCTGCCGCTGCAAGCTGGACAGCTGCTTCTCGACGTCCGTGATGTGCTCCTGGGCCTCACGCTCCGTTAGTCGAGCGTTCTGAAGGTTCTTTTCTAGCGCAGCGATGTCGATGTCGTTGCCCTCAATGCTCTGCGTGAGGGCTTCTATCGTGGACTTCTCTGAGGCCGCACGGAGCCCCGCACGCTTGATGTCCTTCTCCAGGCTCTGGACCTGCTCGACGACGGCGTCGGCACTGAGGAACTTGCGAAGGCTTCGAGCTTGCTCTGCGAGCACAGTGCCGTCGGCCAACGGCGGGAGGTTGCTCAGTTGGCGCTCGAGCGCTGTTACGTTCTCCTGCAGACCCGCGAGCCGGTCTTCTGGAATCGGTTGCCTGCACGTGCGGCAAGTCGTCTCGTGAACCTGCTTCTGCGCAATCGCGAGCTCGCCATCCAACGCGGCGCGGGATCTTGCGAGCTCTATGTGCTCGTCCCATGCATCCTGCGCTGCGAGGGCCTTCTGCCGTAGCCGCGTGGACATCGGCAACCACCAAAGGGCATCGAGCTTGCTCCGCAGTTCCTCGCGGTAGCCCTCCTGGTCGCGCGCGTACTCCTCGTAGTTGGCCTGTGCGGCAACCCGCTTGTAGTAGGCCTCCTTGATGGCATCCACGCGGGCCAACTGCTGCTCCAGGTCTGAGGCGAGCGCACTGGCCTCGCGCTCAGCCTCACGGAGCCCAGCAAGGTCGTCCGACGCTCGCCTGATGCTCTGTTCAACCGCTTGAAGCTGGTCGCTCAGCGTCTTGCTGTGCTTCTGGGCAGTGGCGGCCCGGCGAACGGCAGCGCTTGTCTCGTCGTAGAGGAAGTTGACGTCGGCGCGCGCTTGACGAAGCGCTGGCACACCGAGAGCCATCTCGATTCGCCGCCGAACGAACACCGCGGAGGTATCCCCTCCGCGGAGCCGCTCCTCGAATCGAGCTAGCATCTCTCCGTCGAACAGGAAGAAGTCTGAGATCTCCGGGTGCAGGATGCGCTGGACGAACTCGCTGATGTCGCGCTCTGCGATGGGGTTGCCGCCGACGACCCGCATTAGAGGCGCCTCGCGCGTCACCTCTACCTCCGGCCCGGCGAGGCCCGGCCGGACCTTGCCACGCGCGGTCCGCGTGATCTCTAGGTCGCGCCCGCGGTCTTCGAAGCGAAGAGTCACACCGAAGTCAAACTCGGCGCCGGCATCGCGCACGTCGTAGTTCGCGAAGTCTGCGATAGGAATTTCGGACCCGTCGTGTGCATGGACAACGCCGTACAGGGCCCAACGCAGCGCGCGCAAAAGACTGGTCTTCCCGCGCATGTTCTCGCCGTGCACGAGAACGACGGGCGCGGACGGACTCGTCCGGAGATCCAGTACCTGTTCGCCCTTGTACGGCCCCCAGTTCTGAAGGCGGAGCTCTTGCAGCCTCACGAGGTGCCCTTTCTGGCGCGCAGGTACTCAGGGGAAAGCGCATCCTTCAACTCACGCCGAGCAGCCGCGCGATCAGTCGGTTCGAACTGGTAGCGCCAGGCGATATCGACGACAGTGCGAATAGTCGTGGCTGACAAGCGCCTATCGGAGGGGCGCTTGTCTGCCGCGTTGGTGAGCGCCTGCACGGCGGCAGCCTTCGCTTCTGGCATGTCGGTCATGCGACGTCATCCACTTCGGTCAGGTCTTGCTCGATTGCCAGATCGTCACGGCGCCACCGATCGCGTGCGTCCGCACTCCGCCGTAACGCCTGGAGCCGGAACAGACCGAGGCGGTTCTGCGCCTCGCCTGCGAACTCTTCCGCGCGTATCGCTTCCGTCAGCGACAAGAGTTCTCCGCCGGCGTCGGTGACAGCAACGTCGACGATTTGCGCAAAGTACTTGTCGGGAGACCGTCGGAGCACCCGCCCGCGGCGCTGGATGTACTCCCGGGGGTTGGCCGTGCTCGCTAGGATGAGAGCACGGTTGATGAACGGCAGGTCGACCCCTTCGTCGAGGCACTTAATGGCAAGGAGAATGCCGCCGCGCCCGAAGTGCTGAAAGATCTCCGGCCCGAGAACCGAGTTCCGACTGTGGTACTCGAACACCGGTAGGTTGAGTCGGCGCTCAATGGCGCTGCGTACCGACCGCAGGTGCTTCAGGTCGTCGCAGTAGACAAGCCAGCGGTCACCCTCGACGAAGCGCTCCTGCAACACTGCCGCTGCCATCTCGGCTTTGGCTGACGCAGACTTCAGAATCTTAGCCCGGTCGCGGGCCAGGATGACTGCTCGTTCGGTCATGGCCCCGTCGTTCCGGGCCACTTCCTGAGCAATCTCCCTGCTGAGCTTGTCCCAGGCTTCCATCTCGTCGTCGTCCAGCGCCACAGTCTCGAGGAAGTAGTCGTAGGGCACCAGTTGGCCAACGGCGATGGCTTCTCGAATCCCGAACTCGGGCTGCAGGATCTGGCCGAAGTACGAGAAGATCGCAGCGGTGCCGGTCGCGTCGCCATATCGCTCAGGGGTCGCGCTGAGGGCGAGGCGTCCACCTGCCTCGATCTCGAACAGTGCGCGAGCGTCGGGCGCTCCCATCCGATGTACCTCATCCGCCACGAGTAGCAGGTGCTCGCCCTCGCGCAACCGCTGGCGGAAGTCGCTGCTGACCGCCGTCGCGTACGTGCTGAGGATGACGCGTGGCCCAAAGCTCTCGTCCTTCACAGACGCGGCCGCAACATTGTCGACCCAGCGTTGCCGATTGCTTGCGGCGCCGGCGGACAGCACAGGGACGTCAGGAAGCTCCATCTTCAGCTCCTTCATCCACTGCTTGTGCAGAAGGGCTGAAGGCACGAGCACGAGCGCGGGCCGGCCAGTCAGAGTCCAGTCGCGTATGGCGCTGATGGCTGTAAGCGTCTTCCCTCCGCCGGTAGCGAAGGCGACGATCCCGCGGTTCCCGCGAGCGCGCCAGGCGTCCAGGACGGAGCTCTGATGGGGACGCAGATGGCGCAGCGGCTGCTTGTCACGCCCACTCCGCTCATGCATCAACTTGCGCAGGCGCTCGAGCGAGACCTCGGGTGCCTCGGGATCCGATACCTCGTAGATCAGGGCTGCCGACTTCTCGGCACTCGCGACGCGCAGGCCGCGGGCAAGGCCGTGCCAGATCTCGTCGAAGTAGCGCTGGTGACGGCGAACGCGGTCGGCTTGCTCGTCAGATTGCCATGCGGAAAAGGTCTCGATCTGCTCATGGTTGATGAACCCTGACCAGGCTGCCGCGGTCTCGTTGGCGCTGCCGACGAAGCTGACGGCGTGGCCGCACGCATCCCGAAGCAGGCCGACCTTGTCGTGGAACAGTCCGCCGCCGCTCCGATGAGCGAACTTCAGCTCCAAGATCCCGGAGTGAAGCAGACTGCTGAGAACCTGCGTCAGGGCCGCGGCGACATCATCCGAAGTCGCGAGGTCACGCAACTGCCCGACGATCTCGTCCGGCGAGGTCACGCCACCCGCAGCATCCAGCCGCTCCGCGTCTTGTGCCGACACGTGGGGCGAGCAGACGAGGCGCAATTGTCCGCCGTGACTCACAAAGTCGGCGAAGGCCAGCGGGGCCAGTGCGATCAGGCCAGACGAGAAGTAGCCAACGGCACGGTCGTAGGTCGTCGCGGAGCTAAGCGCGGGCGCATAGAAGTCGTTCAACAGGTCGTCGGCGCTGGTGCTGTAGCCCTCGGCGACGTCGAGGTCCGTTAGGCAACCCGCCGAGTTCGCTACCAATGTTCTCCGTCCGAGTGCCGCAACCCTAGAAGAAGGACAGCACCTTGGTAGGAAAAATCTGAAGTTAGTGGACCCGCTCCCGAGATGGCCACGGGGCTAGCCTCCGCACGATGAGCACTGCAAGCCTACCGGGTACCTACCGGGACGCGGACGGTTCGGCCGTGGGCTGGTCCCATGCGTTGGCTGCGTGGTCGGTGACCGCCTTCGGCGTCCTTAAAGCTGCTGCCGGCCGCTACAACGCCGTTGTCGCCTACACGGAACGACAACAGCCGCTGTACCCACGCGGGAAGCGATGTCGGGGACAAGCTGCCCATGGAGCTTCGCGCCAGGTCCGCGCACGTCTGGCCAGATCCCGGGCCGCGGGAGGGACGCGCGCCGGCCACGGCCGGGCAGCGGCACCGCAAGACAACGGCCAGCGCTTGGAGCAGCCGGGCCAGAACCGCTCTTCTGGGCGGTTTGGCTGCATGGCGCATGGTCAGAACCGCGACTCCTCGGCGTAGCGCTCGTGACGCGCAGTTGGCGGGACCGCTCAGGCCGACGGGCGGATGCTCCGCTGGGCCGTTCGTCATGAGCAATGGGGTGCGGACTGCGGCTGTCGTCATGAACGCCGGTCACCGGCCGAACAGGGAAGCACCGAACAACAACGGTTGCCCGCGGGAGAAAGCGAGCCCTCCCACGCGCCTCATTACACAACCAGGATGCAGTGGAAGTCTTGCAGGGTAGCCACCCTTCCGGCTCAGCGGCACTGGCCCGGCAGCAGGGCGCTGATGGCCCGTTCGGCCAGCAACTCTTTGAGCCGGTCCGCCCAGAGGCGCGCTTCCGGCGCCTGCGACCGGCGTACACGGTCAACCGCCGAGGCCACCGAACCCGCTGCCTCGGCACTGCCGACGAGGACCTCCTCACGGGCCCAGAACACATCCGCAAGGGCGGCCAGGTCGAGGTGGCGCAGGGCGCTCAAGGAGTCGACCGCCTGCCGGTACGCCTCGCGCCCCTGCTGCAGGTCGCCGAGCCGGAACAGGACGAGCCCATTCGTTGCGTCTAGGACCGCGCGTTCACGAGGCGCCAACTGTGCCGCGGGGACGTGTTCGAGTTGCTCCCGGGCCTCGGCCGCCCGGTCCTGGTTCGCGAGTGCGAACGCGAGATTGTTGCGGAGCATGTGGCTGTCGGGGTTGGCGACTAGCCCGGTCTTGGCGGCATTCTCGGCCACCGGCCAATCCTGCGCGCCGACCGAGGCGACGTAGGAGGTGAACTGCGCTGCCTCCTGGGCGAAGGGCTGGTCGGCGAGCCAATCGAGCCCAGCCCGCGACGCGTTCTGCCAGTCGCCAACGTGCGAGTGGCGCAGTGCGCGTGCCTCGTAGGTCAGCGGAACGTCCAGGCTGAATTGCTCGATGGCCAGCCCGTTCACCGAGGCCCACTCCGCCTGGGCAAGGGCATTGTCGGTCGGCTGCACCAGCGCGAGCTTCATCAGCCGCTTGGCCGGCTTGACCCGGCCGGAGCGCAACTCGGTGGTCGCGACCTGACTGGCGAGCTCAGCGAGGTGCCGGGGCGCGTGTCCGTGCGTGTTGTCCAGCATCCGTTGCGCCCGCTTCATGTGTCGGCTGCTGCTGCCGGCCAGGTTCGCGGTCGCGATCTCGGTCGCTGCAAGCCAAGGGTCGTCGAGCACGGCGGGGTCTGCGACGAGTAGGTCGTGTGCGGCGTCCGGCCGGCCCATGTGGACGTACAGCCGGGCCGCTGCACGGAGCAGGAACCGGTGCGGGCCGGCGATGGCCAGGGCGGTGCGGATCTCGCGTTCGGCTTGCCGGGGGTGTCCGAGAACAGTGTGCGCGAGGGCGAGGTCTGCCCAGCGAATGGCGTTGCGCGGTTCGGCGCGGACGATTTGGCGAAGACGCCGTGCCCTAGCGCGAACCTCGAGGAAATCTATGTGCGGTGAGTCCTGGTCTATGTCCGGTGCGCGCGCCTTATCGTCCTGGGACAGGAGCGCGTGCGCGAGGTCGCTGGCGTTCGCGCCGACGACAGGGCTGTCAAGCAGCAGCCTGGCGGCAGACCGAGCGACGTCGTTGCGGACAGCGGAGGACAGTGCGACCCCTACGAGATCCGCCGCTGTGTGCGCGCCGGGCCAGCGTAGAAACGCCTCCTCCGGTTCCGCGAGGTCGGGCAGGGCCGCTGGCGCCGTCCGCTGGCCCAGCGGGGCGGTCTCCCCGCTGCGGACGGTGCTGCCGAACGGGCGCCAGCGGGGGACGACGTCGCGGCTGTCCGGGGTGCCGGCGGCGGTCACGCGGTTCCGTGCAGCGCCGTGAGCCGAGCCTTGCGGGCTAGGAGGTCAAACTCGGTGACGACCCGCTCCAGGTTGTACGGGTCGCCGGGCCTGGTACGGGTGATCCTGTGTCCACGTTGCAGCGGTTCGGGGTCGCACAGGTCGCGGATGAGCCTCCCGGCGCCCGAGCCGAGCTCGCTAACGCCAAGCGCAGCCTCGACGCGGGCGCACGCCCGGCCATAGGCGTCCCGGACGAAAGGGACGACGTCGGCGTAGGTGCCGCGCCAGTTCATCCAGTGATGCGGCGGGTGCAGCTCCAGAGTGAGCAGGGCGTTCATCGTGGACCCGCCGAGCAGGAACGCGGCGACCGAGCCGAGCTGGTACAGGTCGCAGGCGAGCCTGCGCGGGCCGAAGTCGACCGGCGTGGCGCGGTACAGCTGTTCGGGCGGCGCGTACGAGGGGTCGCCGGCAATTGGAAGCGCGTCATGCCACATGGGCCGGTCTGGGTCGGTCGCTCGTCCTAGGTCGCCGATCTTGCCAGACTGCTCCTCGCCGGCCTCGGCGGGGAACACGAGCACATTCGAGGGCTTGACGTCCTGGTGCACGACCCTCCTCTGGTGGAGTTGGCGCAACCCGGTTGCGGTGTGATGCAGCCAGCGAAGCTTGGAGGCCAGGGTGACGCCGGGGTCGGTGTCGAGGACCTTGCGGACGTCGCCCTCGGCGACCTCGAAGATGAGATAGCTGACGGTGGGGAATGCGTACCCCGGCCGCTGGAACTGGCCGTCGCCCACCGAGAGCACGACCCGGGACAGCCGATCGTTCCCGCACTGGCGCAGGAGGTCGCGTTCGAATGTGTACGCCTCGACCATCAGGCGCGTCATCGCCGCCGGGTCGTGCGAGGTCATGGCGGCGTGGTAGTTCAGCACCTTGCAGAAGCCTTGTCGCCCGTCGTCGTGACGGGCGGAGTAGGCGACGGAGAAGTTGCCGCCGGTAGCGCCGGGCCGATCCGGGATCCTGCTGAGCACGGTCCAGCCGGCGTCGAGGCGGACGCCATCCAGGTCCTCGGCTGCGTTGAGCGCGATCGGGGTCGTCATGTGGCCTTCCTGCTTACGGCGCGCTGGATTGTGGCGGACGTCGAGCGGAGTCTCGGTGACGGTAAGGGCAGCATCCGACAGGACCGTCGTCTCGCCCCCACCCGGCACCCGCACGGCGGACGACCCCATCCCCTGTGGACAAGCCCGATAAGGCACGACGAGGCCAGCCGGACACTCAGCCGCCGGTCAGGCCGTGCCTGGGCCGTCTGTGGGCCGTCACAGCCCCACGCCGGTCCAGAACGTCCAGAGCGGTCCAGGTGCAAACAAGCAGGTCAGAGGCAGGTGCGAACCTCAGACAACAACCGCTGTACGCACGCCGAAAGCAATGTCCGGGCCAAGACGCCCATGGAGTGCTGCGCCAGGTCAGCGCACGTCCGGCAAGATCCCGGGCTGCGGCAGGACGCGTCAGCGAGGGCCGAGCAGCGATTAGGCAAGGACAACGGCCGCCGCCCAGAGCAGCCCGGACCAGAACCAGTCTTCTGGAAGGCCGAAGGCAGCTGTGTGAACGCGGCAGCGCGTGCCGCGCCGTGCGCGTCCCGCGGAGTCTCAGGCCGGGCCGACGCCGCCGGTTGCGTAGCCCCGGGGCGGGCACAGGAGTCGACGTCTGCCGTGCCGTTCAAGGATGGCGAGTCCGGGCACGTGCAGCGCCAGGGGCGTTGGATCGGTCTCGCTGCTGGTGGCGTCGTAGACGGCCTCTCCCACGACACAGTCGTTGGAGCCTGCGCTGTCGGAATCGCGGACGGACCTGTCGACCAGCTCGGCAATCCAGACGTAGCGCGGCATGCCCTGGAGCCGGACTTCTGACGCATACGGTGAGGGGAGGCGGCTAGCTTCCCGCTTGAACTTGTTGCTTGGCGCGGCGTAGACCCTGAGGGCGAGGTCCTCCGCCTCGATGAGCTGGTCCAGCTTCGCCGCCGCCGGCGCGAGGCCGCTGGAGACGCCGTACCGAGCAAAAGCTTGCAGACGTCGGCCGGCATCCGCCTCGACCGGTTCGGGCGGGAGCCAGAGGCGCTCGGGCAGAGGGGCTATCAGGTTCTCCCAGCAGCCGTACTGCACCCCCGTCGTCAGGTCTACGTCGTTGAAAGGGTCGTGCACGGGCAGATAGGGCCCCCGCTGGTCGTCGTGCCGGATGAGGGCGACGTAACTGCTGCCTGCCGCGCCGTGCATGCGCTTATAGCCGACGAGGACGAAGGCGTGGTCGAAGTTAGCGACGATGAGCGGCCGCCCGCCGTTGAGGTAGCGGCAGGCGGTGCGGAGAATCTCCCGATTCCACAGGCCGTCGTGGAGCCGCTGCCCCGATGCGTCGTGTTCGACGGGCTGCGGTGTCTCCCACGGCACCAGCGCGGGGGCGGGCATGAGGTCCAGTGGGTACTCCGTCGGCGTCAGGCCGTTGGTCGAGAGGACCTCCGCGAGCTCGTCGACGGTGAGACCGGGGGATGGGCCTTGCCGCGGCCGGCCGCCGGATGTGAGTTCCGCGAGGGTGCGCCGTCCGGTCTCTCCGCCGAGGTAGGCGATGTGGTGGCAAACCCACGCGGCGACGTGCGCGCAGCGGCCCAGTTGTGTGTCTTGCTGCATGAACGGTACAGACGGCGGCACGGCGAGCTTCTGCCCAAAGAGGTGAACTGTGTCGGGCTGGGCGCACCGGACGTAGGGCGCGATACCCGGCGGCGGCGGGAGCATGGTGCGACCGACCCGGGCGCTGGGGATGGGCCGGATGACCATGAAACCGATGTAGGAGTGGTCGTCGGGTAGGGCCGCTACCTGGCCGCGCTTGAGCTTCCTGCCGAAGAAGTGGACGCGGTGGGCTGTGGAAGGCACCTCGGCGTGCGTCACGGAGTAGAAGCCGCTGAACTCCGAGCGGTAGTCCCGGTCCATGTAGCGGGTCTCGATGACGGCGCAGCGGGCGCCATTGGCCCGTGCGATCTGCAAGCACCGTCCCAGTGGCAGGTCGCCCCGTCGGCGGGGGCCTGGGTAGCGCGACTCAAGCGCCCGCCAGTCGCGCGCGGTGATCAGGGGGACAAGGACGAAAGGAGCGGGGTCGTCCCACACAGGCGCTCGGCGCGGCCCCGGGCCCGCCGTTACCGTCAGTCGAGCACCCGGTGGCGGGGGGAGTGTGCGCGCCGGCTGTACGCCAGGCCCAGCAGCAGCTCGTTGAGCTCGTCGTTGGCGGCTTCGTCCAGGAGGTCGAAGGGGTCGCCGCTGCCAGCGTCCTCGATAAGGCCGGCGGGCTCCGGCGGTCCTTCGCCCAGTGCGGTGTCTGCCGGCGCAGGCGCGGCGGCGTCCCTGTCCTTGACTCCGGCGGTGGCCTTACGCCGCGTCATGTTCGTCCTCCTCCCTGCTGTGGTCGGGCGCGGCGGGCGCGCGCGCGATGCGCCGACCGGGTGGCGCTCCGAGCGCGTCCTCGGTGATTGTGCTTCGTCCGGCGTGGGCATCGCGAGCGGGGGGCACGCCGCACTGTGACACGCACACGGACCCGCCGGTGGCGGCTCGCCGAACGCGGTGGACTAGCCGTCGAGCTCCTCGGTCGCGGCGAGGGCCTCATGGACCGCCCTCCACCGCTCGATCGTGCGGGGCTGCCGGCCGTTGAAGCGGAGCGCGGACAGCTCGACGACGTCGGCAGCGGACAGACCCTGCTCCTCCGCCAGCTGTCGGAGCCCCTCGGGCAGGACAGACGGCGTCGGACCGGCGGCGCGCCGCTCACGGCGCGATGCCGGGCCGGGCCGTGCTGCGCTGCGCTGCGGCGGCGCCGCGAGCGGGCCGATGACGTCCTCCAGGCGCCGGACGACGTCCGCTCCGGGTCGGATGACCTCGCCGCGCTCAAGCCGGTTCACGTACGCCGCTGACACTCCGGTACGCGCCGCCAACTCGCGCACGGTCCAGCCGTGGTGCTCCCGTGCCACGCGGATCCCCTGAGCGATCCGACCAGGAAGGTCGACCGGGCGGCTGCCCTGCGTTGCTTCGCTTCGCGGCATGCTTTCCTTCCCTCAATTTGTCTCCTACTGTAGACATCGCGTCGCATGGACGCAACCGAGAGGAGAACGCGTGCTGCCTGCGACCGCGCAAGCACTCGCCGTCGTCGTGCTCGCAGTGCTGCCCGGCGCCGCCTACGTGTGGGCTTTCGAGCGACAGGCGGGCGCCTACGGCGTCAGCGCAGCTGACCGTACGCTGCGGCTGCTCGCGGTCAGCCTCATCGTTCAACTCGCCTTCTCCCCCGTCGCCTATGTCGTGTGGCGCCTCCTGTACAGAGACGAGCCGTTCGCCGGCTGGCAGTTCGCCATCGCCTGGCTGGGCGCCCTGCTCCTCACCGGCGTCCCTTGTGCGCTCGGGACGGCGCTTGGGCTGCTGTGGAGTGCTCGCGAACGGCCGGACGAGTATCAAAAGGTCCGCCGGCTCCTGCGCCTCGACCGGGACCCAGGTTCGGCGCTCCTGGCGCTTGCGGCAGGAAGCCGCCGCGCCCCGACCGCATGGGACGCCATGTTCTCGGCGGCTCCGGCGGCCCATGTCCGGGTCCGGACCAAGACCAGCGGCGTCCTGATCGGCACATACGGCGAGCGCAGCTACGCAGGCGCCTTCCCGCACTCGCGCGACCTGCTGCTCGAAGACACGTGGGAGGTGGACGCGGGCGGGCGTCCGGTTCGGCTGCGCGGCATCTCGGTCCTCCTGCCACCGGAGGAGATTGTCGCAGTCGAGCTCATGCCCCCGCCGGGGTCAACACGATGACGTCGCCAGGCATCGGGCCGGCTGGGGCGGCGGCGCCGGCGCCGCGCAAGCGCCCACGCCGGCTGGCCGGGGGCTATCGAGGCAGCGAGATGCCTACGTCCTTGGAGCCGCCGGATTTCGGCGAGGCGTTCTTCCAGTCGACCGACCCGGCCGCCGGCACGGACGACGAGAGCGAGCCGGCAGCCCAGCGCTTGGACGGTCGACCCCAGCGCGACAGGCCATGATCCTGACAGCATCTCGGATCGCCTGCCCGACGCACCCTTTGCCGGGCGGCGTGGCAACGCACCAGCAGTAGTGAGACGGCTGCTGCCGCTCGCGCCGGAGGCCTTCCGAGGTACGTCGGGCGGGCGCGGTGCCGCCGGACGTCGCCAGGGTGCCTGTTGCCGGCCGGGACGGCCTCGTTCAGCATGGCGCGGAAAACGGCGCAGTGCACGTTGTCCACAACCCGATCTCGTCGGCAAACCTGGGGGGCGAGCAGAGCGCCACGCAGTCCGAAAGATCGGCGGGATGAGTGGCCCGACCGTCGCACCAAGCACGCCGTCGGGCAGCCTGAACCGGTCCAGAGCGGTGGGGCGTGCCCACAAGGCGCCTACAAGCGATCAGAGGCCTGACCTCCGTCTCCGGGGGTCAGGCCTCTGACCTGCACTTTCGTTGTAGCGGGGGCAGGATTTGAACCTGCGACCTCTGGGTTATGAGCCCTGCGACGCTGTCTCGACATGCGTTGAAGCGTCCTCCGGGGGCTTGCAACGTCACGAAGGCGGATCCATCATCGAGGCAGTCGGATGAGGGGTGTGCCATGAAGGGTCAGACGTATAAGCGCTGCAAGTGCCCGTCGTCCTCACTGCTGGACGACGCTGGTAGGCGGATTACGTGCAACAAGAAGCACGGCACCTGGTACTACCGTCACGACCTGCAGCCTGGTCCGGATGGCCGCCGCCGCCAGGTCAAGCAGGGCGGCTTCGCAACGGAGCGAGAAGCCCGGCGCGGGTTGACCGACGCCCTGGCGCGCATCGACCGCGGCACCTACGTTGACAGGACCAAGCTTACCGTCGGCGCCTACCTCGACCAGTGGCTCCTGGGTCGAGTGAACCTCCGGCCGGCGAGCGTCGCATTTTACCGGGTTGCCATTGATCGCTACCTCAAGCCGACGATGGGGCATCTGCGACTGGCTGACCTTCGGTCGAGTGACATCGAGCGGGCGTTCTCCAGCATCCGCCAGGGTGTGGACGGCCGGGGGAAGCCCGTCTCGGCTGCGCTGATCTCCAGGCTCAAGACCACCCTCCGTGCAGCGCTCAACGTGGCGGTCAAGCGAGGCTTGCTGCACGCCAATCCAGTCGTGCATGTCGAGGTCGCCACTCACACTCGACCTTCGGTGCAGGTCTGGGACGCAGCGACCACCGGCCGGTTTCTGGACACAACGCAGGACAGCCCTTACGGCCCGATGTGGCACCTCATCGCGTCATTCGGCCTGCGCCGCGGCGAGGCGGCTGGCTTGCGTTGGGAAGATGTGGACCTTGAGGCGAGCGTCGCCGTCATCGCCGTTCAGCGTACGCAGGTGGGCAGAGATGTCCGCCAGTCAGCTCCCAAGACGAAGTCAGGAGCGCGTGCCCTGACCCTTGACCGGGGCACTGTCGCGGTCTTGACAGCCCATCGCGCCCGACAAGTCGACTGCCTGGCAACACTTGAGGGCGCCTGGGTCAGCAGCGGGCTGGTTTTCACCATGGCTGACGGAAGGGGCATCCAGCCTCAGTACGTGACGCGCCTGTTCGCGAGGGCGTGTGCGGAGGGCGGCTTCCCACCGATCCGGTTGCACGATCTTCGCCACACGAGCGCCTCGCTGGGCCTGGCCGCCGGGGAGAGCTTGGTGGAGGTCTCCAAGCGGCTAGGTCACTCTCAGCTCGCGATCACCGCCGACACCTACACGCACGTGCTACCCGTCGTCGCCCTCGCGTCCAGCGAAGCCAGGGCTGCGCTCATCCCCCGGAAAGCCGCCGCCGGCTGTACCCCTTACGTGCCCACCGCCGGCAACGCCAGCGGCAATGTGCCCACTTCGTGCCCACCTAGCCGGAACCAGCCTAGGGAGCCCCATCTGCCAGATGCTGTTTCTGCAGGTCAGAAGGCTTTCAGCGATGCTCCCCCGTCTGGACTTGAACCAGAAACCCTGCGATTAACAGTCGCATGCTCTGCCAATTGAGCTACGGGGGATCGCACCGGCAGACCGGCTGCGGAGGGCAAGACTAGCGCACGGGACCGTCGCC
>JAABUN010004629.1_pt1 | contig 18349 bp, 24 predicted proteins | sample 5559311 | NCBI WGS metagenome assembly JAABUN01 (sample SAMN10711877, study PRJNA513370) | rock metagenome | isolation source: Antarctica rocks | place: Antarctica: Victoria Land, Siegfried Peak sud | reverse complement strand
CATTTGATGTGTTGGTCTTCGCCAAGCGCGACGCGAAGGCTGCGGCCCGGTTCTTCTCTGGGATGATCAGGTCACAGGGCGAACCGGTCGAGGTGACCACCGACCGCTCCCCAGCGTTGGCCCGGACAATCGTGGACCTGGTCCCGGCCACTCACCATGACACCACGCAGTACGCCAACAACCGCGTCGAAGCCGACCACCGGCCACTCAAGGCCAGGCTTGGACCGATGCGAGGGCTCAAACACGATCGGAGCGCGTCGGTCCTGATTACCGGCCACGCCTTCATACAGAACCTCCGACGAGGCCACTACGAACTCGGGACCGAAGCACCTCCCGGCCTGACCGTGGCCGCAGCCTTCGACCAGCTGGCGCGTGGGATCTGACGCCACGTCAGCAGGCCCGTCGACTTCTCGACACGACCCACGATCCGCCGATGGAACAGTGCCCGTTTCGTTCGGTCCCGGGGCGACCGTCGGGCGACATGCCGGGAACTTGCCTGTCGGTCCTGTCCAACTGGGCAGTTCCGCTGCGAATAGATGGACACCGGATGGTCCGGTAGCCACCCCGGAGGTGCACGATGGACGGAGAAGACCAGTCAGAGTGGTCCGAACGTGATGAAGAACTGATCGAAGTACTGGGGGAGGGCTGGTCATACCCCCGTGCCGCCGCAGCTACCGACCTTTCGGCGAAAACGGTGCAACGGCGCATGAGCGATCCGGTTTTCGCCAACGCAGTTTCAGCCCGGCGACGGGAACGGGTCCGGCAAATCAGCGCAGCGCTCGCTCGCTTGGCGACCAACGCGGTTGACGTCTTGCTGGACAACCTCGCTTCTGAGGACCCGAAGTTCGCGCTTCGAGCCGCCGCCCTGACCCTTGACCAGACGCGCAAGTGGCACGGCACCGCGGACGGCGAGGAGTTCGCCCGTCGGTTGACCGACCTGGAACAGCGGGTCAGGGCAACGGATGGAGACCTGGTTGACGACTCGGTCGACACCGGAACGGATGGTCTTCACGATGCGAGCTGACCTCAACCGGCGCCTGGACCGGATCCAAACCATCGCAGCGAGAGTGCCGCAAGGCTCGATGACCGACCGGAAGGTCATCGAGCTCATGGACGCCGGGCGAGGCACTCCCACCGATCTCACCAGTGTGTTCAGAATCATCGGCGACGACATCAAGACGAACGTGATGCTCCACGCCTGGATCCGACGACTGGACAGAGCCAATGGCGCCCTCGGCATGGTCCCCGGCCACGCGATCGGCCCGGCGATCGACCTGGTCAGCTACTGGTCAGACGAGGAACCGGAACGCTTGTGGTTCGAACCGTATGAACCAGACCGATGGCGTGAACCGCATAAAATGCCGATCTTCAACAATGCCCCGCCCGAGTTCCACTGGCGGATATGGGCCCGATCGTTCCTGATGCGACTTGTCTGCCAAGAGCCCAGCGCCATGGCCCTCCGCCAAGAGCTCGACCAGTGGCAGGAAACCGGGCCAGACCTCGCCTATGTCGAACGGTTCCCCACTGACCGGGTCCGCCGTCTCGTCGCCCCCATCGAGGACCTAGAGATGGACACCTACCTGCTCCGACAGCGCCCGAACCAACGATGAGGCGGCGAAACGCGACTTCCAAAGAACGACGGGACGTGGACATTCGCGGACAACCGCGGACAGCCAGCCGCCAGCGGAGGAACCGGCGATGCCCGTCTGACCACGGGGCACTCACTGCCGAAAGGAGCCGGAGATCCGAAGATCAGCCGGCCGTTCCGAAAAGGTGCCCCACACGTTCCCAAGCTCGCCTAGAGCGCCCTCACGACCAGCCTCTATGAGGTTCTCTACCAGCCCCAGTGGCCCGGGGCCGGCGCGAAACGCGGGAGAAAACCCCGGTGTGATTCGCGGTCGGCGCCTGGACGGCGATCGTACGCCGCCCCTGGACGCCGCTCCGGCTGCTGTTCCGCCCGCCGAGCGCCCCGGGGTGGCCAGCTACGCGGGTTCGGACGCGCTCGTGCCGTCCGCCCCAGCTTCTCGGATGCGTCAGGCAGCGACGGGCAGGGGTGGGTCGCTGCTAGTTCGCCGGTGGCGGTGCAGGGCGAGGCTGTTGACAGCGAGGGCGTGGGTGAGCAGGTTGAGGCGTTGGCGGGCGTGCCCGACGGAGTGGGCTCGGCGGAGCCACAGCGTGTCGTCGAGGGCCCGGTTGGCGCTTTCGGCGTCGTTGCGTCGGGCGTAGAGGCTAGGGAAGTCGGGGTCGCTGGGTGCGATCGCCCGCACGTTCTCGGGGCGATTGAACCGCCGGGTCTTGTCGTCGTTGTTGCCGTGCAACCGCACCGTGATCACGCCGCCGCCGAGGTGGTCGGGGAGCCGGTAGTGGTTGTACCAGCGGTAGGTGCCGACCTTGTCGGCCCTGCGGCTGGTGCGGATCCGCCGCAGCTCGGTGAAGGCCATCTTCCCAGTGTCGGTGAGGACGCCAATGCCGATGGCCCCGGCCCGGGCGAACAGGTCAACGGTCCGACCGACGCCATCCGGGCCGACAACGTGGCGTTGTTCGACGAAGGTGGACTTCTCGACGCGGGTGTGGCCCTTGCGCCGCGGGCCGCTGCCCTCGGCCGCGGTCACCTTGTTGACCGGCAAGATCCCGAGGTCCCGCAGCATCCGCTGGTGGTGCACACCCCGCAACGCACCGTCATAGATCACGCCCTGCAGGCCAGGCGTGTCGGCGGCGATGGCGGTGATGGAGTCGAGGGCGGTGGCGGCTTCGCCGCCGGGGGTGGGGACCCAGCCGGTGTCCAGGATGATCCGGCCGTGGACGTCGGTGCTGCGCACGGCAACGAGCACGAACTTGAGACCCCACGCCGTCTCGCCGGTGCCCTCGAAGTGCAGGCCGGCGTCAGGTTCGAAGCGGGGGGTACGGATCTCGCCGGTGCGCCGGTTCACCACGCGTGACTCCGCCCGATGCCGAAACAACGGCGTGACGACTTTGCCGTCGGCGTGGATCATCCTCGACAAGTCCGGATGGGTCCACGACCCCGGCCCGTCGGAGTCCAGCAAGCCAAGGGATCGTGCCTGGCCGATCGCGGACCGCCGGTGGATGTTCCGAAGTTCGGCGAGCGTCACGGGGTCGGTGAGCCAGGTGCGACGCCCGTACAGGTAATGCCAGCGGCGCATCGGTGTAGTCGGAAGCCACCGATCGGGCTGGTCAGGGAACTTGGCGCGGACAAGGCCGCGGAGCTGATTCCAGACGACCGGGTGGGCGAGCTCGGCTTCGACCTGGCGGGCCGATCCCCAAACCGACAACAAGCTGTCGTACATGAGCCACATGTACGGCGGGAACATCCGCGGCCGACCGCCAGCCGACGGGTCCGGGGTGGGCACGACGTCCGCGAGCTCGTACAGCTCGTCGTTTGCGACCAGGGCCTCGAGCCGTTCGAACGCGGAAACGCCCACCCGCGGCTTCACCCTTTACCGGCCCCCGGGTTGTCGCGCCAGTCCCAGCCGACGATTCCCGCCGCGCGATCCAAGGACCGCACCCCGAGTGCGCGGGCGGCAAGGTCGATACGGCCGGTCTCATCCAGCACGCGCCGACCCGCCCACGCCGCCACCGAACCTGGCCGCACATCAGGCTCACCATGCAACCCGGCGCGGACCAGGACGTCCACCAGCGCTCCAGCAGCCGAGACCTGACCGGCTGCCGCTGGTGACCGGCCGCCGTACACCAGGGGCGTGCTGGGATCGGAGAGGTCAGCGCACCTAGCCCGAACCTGGGACGAGCCCCAGTCGGTGAGCTGCCCCAGCCGGGGGTCGGTGACCTTGCCGCCCGCGAGCAGTACCCGACCGGTCTCGAGATCCACATCGGCCGCGGTCACATGGGGGATTTCGCATGATCGGCACGTGGCCTCCGCCAACGCCCACGCCGTCGCCCGCCGCGACCCCACCAACGACCACTGCGCCACAGACCGACACAACGCGACCTCATCATCGCTGAGGGGCCGCACCGACAGACTCGACCGGGCCGGCAGCACCAGGTCCAAGGTCGCGTCGCCAGAGACAAGCCCAGCCCGACGCCCCGCCCGGAACAACAGCCGCAACGCCGTCCTGCGCCAATGCAACGTCGACACACTCGGCGCTGACCCGTTGCCATTCGGGGCGAACACGAATGACGTCGCCACCTCAACGGTGACCTCAGCGAGCGACCCGAGCCTGTGGCCGATCGCTGCGAACCGGCAGAACCGATCGAGGATCCGACCCGTGCGAGCCAACTGGCCCGCTGATGCTGCTTCGACCACGAGATTTGCGCAGAGGAACTCGAGCTCCGCCTCAAGCCCACTCGGCCAACAGCCGGGACGCGTACCATCCACCACGTCGGGACCTCCCTTGTAGGTCTCGGCCAGGCCCCGGGGTGTTCCATCACCGCCGGGGCCACTCAGTTGTCACTGCGGTTAGGTACAACCCTACAAGTGCATTACTCCTAATGCAAATGGCGGTCCGAGGCTATGGGTCGGAAAGTGGATGTCAATGATCTGGTGGGCGCAGCAGACATCGCGTCGCGTCTCGGCCTGCGACAAGTCCAGACGGTCCATCTTTGGAGAGATCGGCACGACGACTTCCCGATGCCTGTCGCCCAAGCGGGCAGAGTTCTCATCTGGGCCTGGCCCGACATTGAACGGTGGGCGCGTGGCACCGGTCGACTTCCCAATGGGCAACAGTGACCGGATCCGAACGTCTCACGCGGCGTCGACCCATCAGTGCCACAGCCTGACCGGCGGCCACTCAAGTGGCCCGGCACTGTTGCGTTGAGGGCAACCGGCGCCAGGGCGGTCGTGCCGGCCCCCGCGGCGTCAGATCCCACGCGCTAGCTCGTCGAAGGCTGCGGGCCGGCACTGTTGCGTTGGACGCAGACGAGTACATTTCGGGCGTCCCTTGCGGAGCATCGGACGAGTTAAACCGTGACATTGGGATGTCTCGGGCGTCGGGAGCTACGAAAGCGGCTCCACATGTCCTCTGGCCAGCCTCAACGCAACAGTGCCCCTACTGGTGGTTGTTGAGCTCGCTTGCGCCGATGGGGTCCTGCGCTCGGTCCCACGCTGCTCCTCGACGGCCGTCACCCCCTGCTCCTGACCGGATGGACGCCCCATTCGGGCGAGCTGACCGGCCCCCCACAAGGCGAGCACTGTCGCCATCTCCCAGCCGGGATCGAGGTCGGCCCATCCACGGTGGAGGGCGAGGACGGTGAGGGCGATGAAGATCAGCGCCGCCCCGCTAGCCCGCACCGCCGCCGGGTTGACGAATGAAACGAGGATGAGGGCGACGCCGATAGCTCCGTATACGACGGTTCGCTCGAAGTTGGAGATGGGGACGTCGCTACCGAGGGTGATGCCGCCTCCCACGGCCAGAATGGCCGTGCCAGCGCCCACGTAGCGCTTCGAACTGCCGTCGACCAGCCAGGCGGCGACTATTACGGCACCGAGCATCGCCTGCAATCGATAGGCCGGCCAATCGGCCAGGGTGCAGGCACCGAGGACGAGGGCGCCGAGGAGCAATGTGAGTGCTCCGAGGACCGCCCGCTTCGAAGTCGGCCGGCCGATCGTCATGGGTGTCGTCATCGGCTTCCCCTTGTCGAGTGCGAAGGACCGTACCCCGATGACCGAGACGGTTGGCGGCGGCGACGGGACTCGACCGCCGGTCCCGCTCCTCTGCCTGGGCCTCCGAAGGGATCCTTCCTCCTGGTGGGGTCGCGCGCCCTCTTCGTCTGGCGGAGGCCGCGCCTACGCCGTCAGCCGCACGGGAACGACGCCGCGATGAGGTCGCTCTCGGCGCGGTGGCGGCGGAACTCCGTCGTCACGGTCTCGATGACGTCCCCGAGGGAGGGGATGCCGTCCGACACCCGCAGGGCGGGATCGTTAGCGCCGACGGGGTGCCACCACACCCCGGCGTCGGTGATGCAAATCTCAGGGATGATCGAGGCCCGAGACACTCGGACTCCCTCGTCGGCGCACCCCTGCTGCGCGATCCTGCGGACGACGCGGTCCTCGCCGCCGAGCCCGAGCTCGTCGCACATCCGATGGAGGCCGGGCTTCTCACCATGGTCCGCTGGGCTGAGGGTCGCTGCCACCTTGACCCGGAAGCCGAGCTCCTGAGCGATGGCGATCCCTGCGAGGGCGCCGGCGTGGCTGCCGGCGCCACGATGGAGGTCGTGCAGCGCCGCTTCGGCGGAGTCGATGCTGATCTGCAGGGTGACGGACTCGCGCGGACAGGCATCGAGCCACGCCCGACGGGCGCCGCCGAACAGCATGCCGTTGGTGAGCACGACCGTGTCGGCCGCCGAGGCACAGGCCGTCACCAGCCGGGCGATGTCGGCCCGGAGGAAGGGTTCTCCCCCGGTGAGATAGATGTGCGCCACCCCTGCCGAAGCCGCTTCCGCGCAAAGGCGCTCGACGGTGTCGGCCGGGAGGGTGCGTCGAGGTGCCCTCGGCGACGAAGACACGCAGCAGTAGTCACACGCCAGGTTGCAGTTGAAGTTGGTGTACATCCACAGCCGTGCGCCTGGCCGTCGATCTGCTGGCAGATCGGCGATGGCGTCACCGCCGAGGCCGTGGCGGAGCCGGTGTCGGACATCCCCGGTGGGGAGCGGTTCGAGCGAGACGTGGGTGAGCCCTTGGAGGTCGCACCACTCCCGCACCGAGGAAAGCTCCTCGAAGGAGTCCAGGTCGACGTCGAAGGCGACGCCGGGCACCGCATGCGTCGTGGCGCCCATCAACGCGAGACGGGCGCGGGTCGTCACCATGAGTCGGCGGTGCCCTGCGCTTCCATCGCTGCGAAGAGGGTCCGGTACCCCTCGTGCTGGGGTGCAACCCACCGGCGCAAGCCCTCGAGCTCGAGGATCCGCCGGTGCTCGGGCACGTCCCAGTCCATGGCAAGGAGATGCTGGACCCACGGCTCGGCCCGCGCCGCCTCGAGGCGAGGCATGGCGGTGAAGTTGCAATGGCAGTACTGGGGGGACGTCCAGAACACCTCGAGGTCGTCGACGCCACCACCGGCAACAAGGCCATCCCACGTCGGCCTGCCGATGGCCGTGATCTCGGCCTCGTCGTCCAGCAGCGCCTTCAGGCAGTCCAGCTCCGAGCGGCCTGTGTCACCGTGCTTGCCCACGTCGCTGTCGATGACACGAAGGGCCATATCCTCCTCGCCCACACCTGCATCGGACAGATAGTGGAGGGGGAGGATGCGAGCCTGGCCCGAATCCTTCGAGCCGAGGACGACCGAACGTCCCTTGGCATCTCCGAGCCCGCCGAAGCCGGCACCAGAGCGGGACACGAAGACCGTCTGGAACGTCGTGTCGGTGTCCCGCATCGCCAGCGCCCGAGCCACCCCGTCGGTGCGGCGCGTCGCCCGCACCCATGCGACGTTGGTGTTCCAGGCGATGTCGACGTGTCCGGCAAGGAGGGCGTCGACCTGCCGCTCGTAGTTCGAGTAGAGCACGAAGTCCATCGGGGCCGGGCTGTCACGGAAGTAATCGCGCATGCCCTCCCAGATCGGGACGACGTTGGCCGTGTACGCGACGGCGCCGATGACGAGCTCGTCATTCATCTGTTGGGCTCCTGGATGTGGATCGGGTGGATCAAAACAGCTCTAGTCCGCACAGGGCGCGACCAAGGAACTCGTAGAGCACGTCGGAGGTCGGGGCCATCACGTACCCGGCCCGGGCGTCGCGGAAGGCGCGCTCGATGCCGAGGTGCTTCGAGAACGCGGCACCGCCACACACCCGCATCGCCGTGTCGGTCACCGACAGGGCGGTCTCGTTGCCGCCAGCCTTGACGGCCAGCACGGCTCCCATGGTGGCGTCATCGGGAGCGGCGATCGAGCGCGCCGTTTCCCGGACGAGTGCCTCGGCGGCGCGCAGCTCGACATCGGCCCGGGCGATGTGGGCCCGGATGGTCGGCAGCTCCGACAGCGAGGTCGAGAGGTGATCGAGGCTGGTGCTCGACACGTGGCCGATTGCCGCGTCGAGCGCGCCCCGGGCGAGGCCGACCGAAACGGCGGCGTTCCCGAGATTGAACCACGGGAGAACGGCGCTCATCATCAAGCCGAACCCCCCGCCGGACTCGCCGAGGCGACGGTCGGCAGCGACATCAACCTCCATCGACATCGGACCCGAGTCGTTGCCACGCAGCCCCAACCCCTTCCAGGATCCCGCCGGGTCAAGGCCCGGGGTGGCAGCGTCGAGCACCCACAGATCGGAGGCGTTGGGGCCGTCGCCGTCGACCGCTCCGCAGCTGGCGACGAAGACATCGGCGTGATTGGCCGACGTGACCCAGCTCTTCGAGCCCGAGAGGTGGAACGTGTCGCGATCGGCGAGCGCCTTCGACACCGGCGCCCAGAAGTGCGATCGGGAACCCTTCTCCGAGAAGGCCAGCGTGCCGAGCTGGCGACCAGAGGCAAGGCCCTCGACGACGCTCGGGTCGAACGAAGGCCGTGCCGCTCCGATGACGGCGGTGGCGCAGTTGTGCATGAGGAACACCATTGCCGTCGATCCGCAGGCTGACGCGACCGATGCCATGACCTCGGCGAAGACGACCGGGTCGGGTCCGGACCCCCCGTCGGACGTTGAGGCAGTAAGGCCCATCAGACCGGCCGCCTTCAGGGCGTCGAGCCCCGCCTCGGGGAACGCGCCCTCGTCGACTGCTCCGGCGTTGCGCCGGATGACGTCGAGGGCGGGACCGAGCGTCTCGGAGTCAGGTGGCACAGGTCCCTCCATTGGCTGTCGCGGCGAGGACGGGGCCAGGACGACGCAACTCCGACACGGCGGAGGACGCTAGCTGCGGGTGACCGCTCAGGGCAGGACCTCGGGAGTCGTCACCGGACAGATGATGAGGAGCCCTCGGCCTCGGCTTACGCCGCTTCCCCGGCTGGGTCGTCGGTGACGTTCGGGGTCAGTGCCAGCAGCGCCAAGCCGAGGCCGAGGGCCAGCAGGAGCGACACGTTCCCGCCCCGGCCACCGAAGAGCGGTTCGGCCCGGGTGAGGTCGGCCAGCATCACGGCCGCACCGATCAGCGACAGCGTCGCCGCTGCGAGGATGACAGCTCGCTGCCTCGTGATCGCTCCGGCGAAAGCGATGCCGCCGATGGCGATCGTCGCCAGGGCGCTCAGGGGGTTGAACTGGGCCTGACGGGCCCAGAAGAAGTCATCCGTCTGCGGGAACACGAACGCGCCCTTCGGCTCGCTGAACCCGAGGTCTCGGGCGAACCAGAGCCCGACGATGCCGATCGCCAGCGCGATGACGGCGAGGACCATCCCGGCGCGGGCCCGCTCCGACCTCACGATGCACGCACCAGCAGCCTGGCGATGGCGTTCGAGCTGCGGCTCCACGCCGGGCGCAGCAGCCCGTCGAGGCCGGCATACCGCCCGGCGGCGGTGGCGAAGACCGCGAGGTGGGCGGCGATCATCAGCCAATACGACCACCCCCACTCGTTCGGGGTGTTGGCCAGCGACAGCAGGATGGCGGCCGACTGGGCGGCGCCGATCAGGGCCCACAGCCGTGTCGCCAGCCCGAGCAGCAGGAAGGTGGCGAGGAGCACCTCGGTGAGGAACACGGCCCAGGCGAAGAAGGTGAAGTTCGGGAGGACGACCTCCTTGACCACCCACGCGAACGGCGCGAAGACCTCGTTGTTCACGGCGTCGGCCATGAAGTCGTAGAAGAAGCCGCTGTGACGACCGAAAGTTGCCGGGTTCTTCCAGCCTGCGCCCTGGAGCCACAGCAACCCGAGCCCGATCCGGAGGCCGGCGAGCACCGTGCGGGCGGCGCGGTCTTCGAGGATCGGGCGAGCACCCTCGGTCGTCGCGATGGTGGCCAAGGAGCCTCCTCCCTTTGGTTGCCTCGGGTTGGGGCGAGAATCGAGGTCTACCACCCCATCCGTTCGTCGGCTGGGCAGGCGGCCCTCCCCTCTGCGTCGCCGCCGTGGGCGGGCGGAGCCGGGTCGAATCAGCGGTCGATAGGTTGCGCCGCCGATGCAGCCCGGGTCGCCAGATCGGAGCTCGCAGGTGAACCTGGTCGGCTCGGGAAGGCTCGGCACCGATCGGCGGCGGTATCGACCATGCTCGGGCGCATCGCAAGATTTTGAGCGAAGCCTAGAGGCTCTTCCGAAGACGCTCACTCTGTCCACTGTGCGCGCACCCCACCGTCGGCCAGTGGCCGGCCAACGGTGTCGCGTCTGCACGAGTTTCGACCGAGACCAGGCATCGACCTGTCCCGCTCCCAGGGTTCGCTCACGCCATCTGCGCAAATGCGAGGGCAGGGTGCCTGCTCGGAACATTGAGGGCACTGTTGCATTGGCTGATCTTGTGACCGGCGGTGACGGTGTCGGGTTGAAGGGTCGCCGGTCCGGTGTGCAAATCGAGACTGAAGCGTCGTCGTTGGCGGGCTTCGGGTTCCCGCTGCGGTGATCGTGTTGGCGGTGGGGTGGTACCTGCGGTTTGGGTTGTCGTACCGGGATCTCGAGGAGCTGCTGGCCGAGCGGGGGGTGGAGGTCGACCAGGTCACGCGGTTCGGCTGGGTGCAACGGTTCACGCCGCTGCTGATCGAGGCGGCGCGGCCGTGCCGGCAGGCGGTGGGGGACCGCTGGTTGGTCGATGAGACCTATGTCAAGGTCGCTGGCCGTTGACGGTAGGTGTACCGGGCGGTCGACCACAACGGCCAGGTCATCGACGTCTTGGTGTCACCACGACGCCACGGCACGACGGTTCTTCAGGGGGGCGCTCAGCGATCACGGTGAACCGGCCGAGGTCCTCACCGACCAGGAACCGGCGCTCAGGGGCGCCATCGACGAACTCGCACCTGCGGCGTTTCACAACACCGACCAGTACGCCAACCACCGGGTCGAAGCCGACCACGGCTGATTGAAGGGGCGACTCCGCCCGATGCGTGGGCTCAAAGGCGACCGCACGGCCACAGTGATCATCCGCGGACAGGCCTTCATCCCGAACCTGGGACGGCATCACTACGAACTCGGTACCCAAGCCCGGCCGGGCTCCACCTTGCAGCCGCGTTCGATGAGCTCACATCGGCGCTCTAACCGGATCTCCCTCGCCGGCGCTGCGATCGGACCCGGCCCAGTCCAGACCAAAGCAACAGAGCCCGCGCAGGCGAGCCCGACCGCGACCACATGTCGACCAGCTACGTCGAGCGTCAGAACCTGACCATGAGGATGGGGATGCGCCGGTTCACCCGGCTGACCAACGGGTTCTCCAAGAAGATCGAGAACCACGCCGCGAGCGTCAGCCTGCACTTCATGCACTACAACTTCGCCCGCCCCGCACACGACGCTCACGAAGAAGCACGGGAAGCCGACCACGCCCGCGATGGCCGCAGGCATCGCGCGTGCACCCTGGTCCGTGTTCCAGATCGCCGAGCTGCTTGACTAGCCGGGGGGCGGTCCGGGCCGGTCGCGTAGTCATTGCGGTGCTACCGCCTGCCATAGCCTGGCGGTGTTCTTCGGATGATTCGCCTTGCGCTCCTCTTCGTCCTGACTGTCGTGGTTCTGTCCCTCGTCGTCGCGATCGCGAGTCGAGGTACGGGCCCGATCGAGAAGGTCGTCCTCGCGCTCGCCGTCCTGGGTCTGATCGTTGCCGCAGCGCCGGTGCGCCGTATCGGTACGCCACGCGCCTAGCCGTCGCGCGTTTGGCTAACGATCAGGGTTCCCCGCGCACGCGGAAGATTCCCTGCTCAAACTGAGCCACTACCAGGCTTTGCCTGGCGATGGCGACGCCGTATTGTTGTGTCGCCTCGCCTAGCGGCCGGCTCCTCAGAGGACAGGTCGTTCGGTCGGCACAGCGGCAGCAAGAGCGTCGGCGGTCGAGAGGCCCAGGCTGAGCACGAGCGCTTCCAAGGCGGCGGCCCAGCTCTCGTAGTACGGGCGTTCGGGCTCTGCGCCGATCTGTTCGATCAGTCGCGATCGAAATGCGTCCCATGGCAGGTCAAGCCGGTCGACCAGCGCAACGGCGAGTGCGAAGGCCCGCGCTTCCCATGGTGCCGAGAAGACGAGCTCGCCGTTGTCGCGAGGAAGCGCCTCCGGTCCGCCCATGAGCGCGACGTCGTCGCGGAACGGAGCGCTCATCGCGGGGCGAGCTGCCTGTGTGGCAACGCCGTCCCGTGCGGCTGGCTCTCTGTTGCGGCGAGCTCGTCCTTGCGTCGCATCGTCGACCTCACAGGCGTTCGACGCCGATCATCGAGTCGCGGGTCACGGCCGCCGCGAGCTCTGCCTCCGCCAAGCCCTCGGTACCCGCCGGCCTCTGCGGCAACACCAGGTAGCGGACCTCGGCGCTCGAGTCCCACACCCGGATCTCGACGTCTTCGGGTAGGGACGTGCCCATCTCGCGGAGCAGAGCTCGCGGCTCCCGCACTGCCCGGGAACGGTACGCGGGCGCCTTGTACCACTTCGGCGGTAGGCCGAGGGTCGGCCATGGGTAGCACGAGCAGAGTGTGCAGACCACGAGGTTGTGAACCTCCTCGGTGTTCTCGATCACGACCATGTGATCGCCCTCTGGGCCACCGAAGCCGAGCTCCGCGATGGCCGCTGTCGCGTCGGTCAGCAAACGCTGCTTGTAGGCGGCGTCGACCCAAGCGCGGGCGACGACCTTGGCACCGTTCAACGGTCCGAGACTGTGCTCGAAGGTGTCGGCGATGTCGTCGAGCAGTTCGGTGGGGAACATCCCCGCATCGATCAGGACCGACTCGATCGCGGCGACCCGCGCCTCGATCGGCGCGAGCGGCTCGGGATGGTGTTCGTGGTCGTGGCCGGTCATCTATCGTCCTCCAGGTAGCGCTCCCAGAGATCGACATGCACCGAGGAACGCCCGTCACCGGCCTCGCCCCACAGCTCCTTGGCGGAGAATTGCACCGAATACGTCGGATCGAGGATGTGTCCCCGGCCGTGCGCCTCGAAGTCCGGCAGGTTGGCCGGACCGTCCACCCGTGCCACCACGCCTCGCTTGCCCTGGACGTAGCGCGGGGCGCGCGTGTGCCCGAACGGATGCCATTCCCGAACACGGATCCGATCGCCGGGTGAGAAGCGTGGCTCGGTGTGGTCTCGCTCGGCCGGGTCCGGCGGGGTGCCCCGATCAGCTCCTGAGAGCGGGAAGCGGCCGCCGGCGCGGCGATCCAGCTCCTCGCTCGTGGTCTTTCCCGCCTCGACGAGCAACGTCTGAGATGCCGGTGAGCCAGTGCTCGTAATAGGACGACGTCAGATAGTGCCCCGGATCCATGCGCTCGATGCTGTGCCGAAACGGCGCGCCACCGACACCAAGGCCGATGACCGTCGCCATCATCGCCCGCAACGCCCGCCGCTCCCAGTCCTCGGCGAACACTGGCTCCGTTGGTGCAGCCTCCACTGGCCCGAACCCGTCGATCCCACCCAGATCGTGGACCCCGTCCATGCGTTCCACTCCTCGGCCGTCGAGATAGGAGCTCCGCCGCAATCTCGCACAGATCGGGGATGCTGTCAGCGTTCTTGAAGCCGGAAACCGGCTATGCCTGGTCGGGGCCGCAAAGAACGGGAGATCGGCAGCGGGAACCTCGGCCGACCGTCAACCGGGACGTGCGGTGAGCGGGGCGCGGGCGACGGCCAGCAGATCGTGCTCGCGGCACTGTTGCATTGAGGGCAACTGGCGCTAGGCGGTCGTGCCGGCCCCCCCGGTGGGCGAGGCTGCTGGGATGAAGCGTCGCCGTTCACCGGCCGGTCCACCAGGTCAGCTCGGCGTTGGTGGGGTTCGGGTACCCGCCGGAGGTGATCGTGTTGGCGGTGCGCTGGTACCTGCGGTTCGGCCTGTCCTACCGGGACCTCGAGGAGCTGCTCGCTGAGCGTGGGATCGAGGTCGACCACGTCACGTTGTTCCGGTGGGTGCAACGGTTCACGCCGTTGCTCATCGAAGCGGCCCGGCCCGGCCGCCACGCGGTCGGTGACCGTTGGTTCCTGGACGAGACCTACGTGAAGGTCTCCGGGACCTGGCGCTAGGTGTATCGGGCAGTCGACCAGCATGGGCAGGTCGTCGAGGCGTAGGTCTCCAACAAACGCGACACGGAGGCCGCGACCCGGTTCTTGGCGACGGCGATCGGCGACCACGGCCACCCGGTCGAGGTCACCACCGACAAGGCCCATGCACTCGCCCGAGCGATCGAAGATCTCGTGCCCGGTGGGTTCCACAACACGAGCCAGTACGCCAACCACCGGGTCGAAGCCGACCACGGCGCCTTGAAGGCCCGACTCCGACCAATGCGCGGCCTCAAGCGCGACGGCACCGCCTCGATCGTCATCCGCGGCCACCCGTTCATGCAGAACGTCCGAAGCGGCCACTACGAACTCGGCCTACACGCACACTCCGGACTGACCGTCGCCGCCGCATTCGACGAACTCGCACGAGCAGTCTGAGACGAACAGCTCACCACTGGGGTCCCCGCCCGGCCGGCACGATTCCATAACGCAACGGTGCCCCTGGGGCTGGTGGCGCCGGAGCCACGGTGTTCGGAAACCCGGCCGGCTGGCCTCGGACAGATCGTCCGTCGTGATGTACTCGCCGGACTCATCCACGAATACGACCTGGTCGCGTGACGTGATCGATTTCTGGAACCCCACGGGGTACCCGGCGCGGTGACGCCGACAAGCTGCTAGAGCCGCGTCAGGCGACGTTTGCCCTGTCCTCCAACGGCACTTCGGCAACGCGGCTTCCTAGGCTCTCGCTGCGTGTTAGAGGCACTCGAGCGTCCGGCTTCGCCCGGTTCGGCGCCTCCCCCGTCGTAACCGGCTGTGTCCGCTGTGTGTGCTGATCGGTGCGGGCAGCTCGGCGCGGTCACGGAGTCAGGAGAGCGCCGCCACCGCGGCGGCGAGCGTCGGGTCGTCCCCGGCGAAGAACGCCGTCGAATCGTGCGGGACCGGGATGTCGGGCTCGCGAGTGAGGCGCTCGTCGGACTCGCCTGCGGTCTTCCAGGCGACGCTAGCGACGAAGGCGTTCAGGCCGCTGTTCGCGAGCTCGACTGAAGTGGCGTCGCCGTACTGGTTCGGGCTCCCGCCCGTCGGCTCACCGACGAAGACGGCCTGCGTGCTCCGCTCGAGCTCGACGACGAGCTGCATCGCCGCGGAGAAGGTCGCGCGCGACGTCAGAACCGTTAAACGCTTCTCGTTCCCGAGCCGCTTCAGCGACTCCAGCAGCGGGCCGTACGTGCGGTTGTCGCCGCCGCCGTTATGTCGCAGGTCCAAGACGACGAGCCCGATGCGCGGCGAGCCCGCGAGAGCCTCGACCTCGAGAGCGAACTCCCTGATGTCGCCGAGAGTGACGTTGTAGCCGACATGGATGGCACGGCCACCGCCGGTCAGCTCCGCCCAGTGCCAGTCGCTTCGGCGGCGCATGTAGGCGGGCCGTGGACACCCGGGGACGCAGTCGCCGCCAAGGCGGGCGAGAAGGTCGCCTGTCGCGATCGCCTCAAGCGCGACATCCACGGCCGAGCCGTTTCGAGACCGCACGCGGAACGTTGCCTGTCGTTGGTCCGAGGCCAAGCCGAGCCCGCGTAGGACCGGCGCGCTGACAACCAACGTCGGGCGTCGCGCGCGGATCGTCCACTCGTTGTCGTGGGCGATCAGTGGCGTCACGGCCCGGAGGACTCCGTCGACGTCGGCGCCCTCGACTGCCACGAGTTCGGTGCCGATGAGGTCGCTGCGCTCGGCGGCGACGACGAAGACGCCGTCGTCGAACTCGTATAGCCATAGCGGATACGCGTAGAGCGTGATCGGATGCCCGCCGAGTGGGTCGATCGCGGTGTGACCGTTGCGCGGCCCCAACAAGGCGATCATTCGCATCAGTTCGACGGTGAGGACGCTTCGATCGTTCGTGCCCAGTGCGTCGACGCGCTCCGCTTCCCGCATGAGCGTGTCGCGGTGTACCGCCCGAAACGGATCAGGATGCTGCGACTCGATCGCCGCCGCGAGAACGGATGCATCACCGTGCTTCGCTTCCGGATGATCCTGCACAGGCCCGGGACCCACGATGCAAGAGTGTACCTTGACATTGCTAGATGCAAGAGTACGTTCTTGTGTATGGCGAGGGGGAAGAAGAAGTCCGATCCGATCGAGATCGTCGACCCGGCCGCGATGCGCGCCCTGGCGCATCCGCTCAAGTGGACTCTGATGGACGTCTTGTTGGTGGAGGGCCAGGCGACGTCCACCAGGTGCGCCGAGCTGACCGGCGAGAGCCAGGCGAACTGTTCGTTCCATCTCCGCCAGCTGGCCCGCTACGGCTTGGTGGAAGACGCACCAACCAACTCAAGGAAGGAACGTCCGTGGCGGCTCACCACGACCGACCAGTCGTGGTCGACGGTCCAGCCCGATGAGACCCGGTCACGAGCTGTCGCCGAGCTTGAGCGAGTGTTTATCGAGCACGAGATGGCCAAGCTGATGCGGTGGGAGCGCAGTGCTGCCACCTATCCGGAGACGTGGCGGGCGGCGGCGTTGCGTTCGGCCGCCCAGACTTGGCTGACCGCAGCGGAGCTCGCCGACCTCGGGGGGCAGATTGCCGAGTTGCTCCGGGCGTACCCTGATCGGCTGACCGACCCGACCAAGCGGCCGCCCGGGTCGCGGCCGGTGCGGTTGCTCGCCGTCGGCTACCCGCTGCCCGAAGACCCGGCGTAGGTCATCAGCGCGCTGGGCGATCGGCGGTTCCGCCGGTTGCTTGTCGGGAGCTCACTGTCGAGTTTCGGTGACAGCGCGCTGTACCTGACGTTGGGCATTTGGGTGAAGGACCTGACGGGCAGCAACGCGGCGACCGGCGCGATCTTTCTCGCCCAAGGGCTGGCAGCCCTGTCGGCTCCCTTCGCTGGCCACCTGGCCGACCGGGTCCCGCGCCGGCGGTTGCTGATCGTCACCAACGCGACGACGGCGCTCGTCGTGCTCGCGCTGCTGGCGGTCCATTCGGCCGCCCAGCTCTGGATCATGTACGTAGTTGCACTTGCCTATGGTGCGGCGTTCGGCATCCTCACCGCGTCGGGCGCCGGCCTGATCAAGGACTTGGTGGCCGACGAAGATCTTGCCGGTGCCAACGCGGCATTGACGACGCTCGGCCAGGGGCTGCGTATTGCTTCTCCGCTGGTGGGTGCCGCGCTCTACGCCGGGTTCGGTGGTGGTGCAGTCGCGGTCCTCGACGCGGCGACGTTCCTCGCGGCGATCGGTGCGCTGGTGACGATTCGCATGTCGGAGACTCCTGTGCGGCCAGGACGCAAGGTTCCCGTGCGAGTTCAGTTGCTCGCGGGCGCGGCGCACTTGCGGCGGACGCCGCTACTGCGCCAGATCGTCGCCGTGTCGGTCGCGGCGATGCTGGTCCTTGGCTTTTACGAGTCGCTCACCTTCGCGGTCATCGCTGCGCTGGACCGCCCACCGTCGTTTTTCGGTGTGCTGATGAGCGTGCAGGCGGCCGGCTCGATCGCCGGAGGGCTCGTCACCACACGAGTGATTCGGCGACTCGGCGAGGCCCGAACGCTCGGTGTCGCCCTGCTCGCGTGGGCGGTCGCCAGTCTCGCCTACGCCGTTCCCTTGGTCGCTGTCGCCTTCGCCGCTCTTACCCTGTTCGGCATCGCGGTGCCCCTCTACGCCGTGGCAGTAGCCACAGCGACCCAGCGCTACACGCCGCCGCGGCTGCAGGGCCGGGTGAACGCGGCCGCAGGCATGGCCACCAAGCTGGCGCAAGCGATGTCGATCGCAGTCGGTGCCCTTCTCGTCGACCGGGTGGGCTACCAGCCGCTCCTGCTCACCGTCGCGGCCGTGGTCACCTCGGCCGCGCTACCGATCCTTCTACACCCCGTGGGCCGCAGGTCGGTGGCACCGAGCTCGAGATTGGAACCACCAGTTCGGTCTGACTAGCCGCGCTCGATCTTGCGCCGCGCGGCGGGCGCACCAAACGGCGCGTAGTCGAGCGCGCAGGTGCCACCAAACGCGCGCCCCATGATTGTCGGTTCCGCGTCCCCGAACGCCGGGTGGGCGACGCACGGCCGACCGGCACTTCGGAGACGCAAGTCTTGCGCCGGTACCGTTCGCCGAGCTGTCATAGGATCCCGCCAAACCACGACGTGAGGAGTATGTCGATGCCAGTCCTGATGATCGGTGAAGTGCCGAACCTGACCGAGGAGATCTATGGGCTCCGTTGCGTTGAGCGTGCGCGCCGGGCGCGGCGAGGCTGTTGGGATGAAGCGCCGCCGGTCCTGCCCACCGATCAAGACCGGGTCGGGGTCGTTCACAGGGTTCCGGTTCCCGCCGGAGGTGATCCTGCTCGCGGTGCGCTGGTACCTCCGGTACGGGCTCTCCTACCGCGATCTCGAGGAGCTG